>WBZP01005878.1_pt1 | contig 12305 bp, 11 predicted proteins | sample 5204301 | NCBI WGS metagenome assembly WBZP01 (sample SAMN12412401, study PRJNA552823) | activated sludge metagenome | isolation source: activated sludge from nitrification reactor of wastewater treatment plant... | place: USA: Pennsylvania | collected 2017
CGACTCGATGCACGACTCCTACACCGCCTTCGGTGGCGGCGTCGCGATCCTCAACATGCTCTTCGGCGAGGTGTCGCCGGGCGGCACCGGCTCGGGGCTCTACGGCATGCTGATCGCCGCGATCGTGGCCGTCTTCATCGCCGGGCTCATGGTCGGGCGTACGCCGGAGTACCTCGGGAAGAAGATCGGCGCGCGCGAGATGAAGCTCGTGTCGCTCTACATCCTGACGACGCCGGCGCTCGTCCTGATCGGCCTCGGGATCGCCATGGCCACCGAGACCGGGCGGTCCTCGATCTACAACCCGGGCGCGCACGGCCTCTCCGAGGTCCTCTACGCGTTCGCCTCCGCCTCGAACAACAACGGCTCGGCCTTCGCCGGGCTCGGCGCGAACACCGACTTCTACAACGTCGCTCTCGCGGTCGCGATGGCGCTCGGTCGTCTCCTGCCGATGTGCTTCGTGCTCGCGCTGGCCGGCTCCCTCGCCCAGCAGGGGGTCACGCCGCCCAACGCCGGCACCCTCCCGACGCACCGGCTCCAGTTCGTCCTGCTCGTCACCGGCGTGGTGATCATCGTCGCCGGACTCACGTTCGTCCCGGCCCTGGCTCTGGGCCCGCTCGCGGAAGGACTGTCATGACCACCACGGCCCCGGGGCCCCTGGAGCACCGGGTCGGCTCGGGCGCGTTCGACGCGCGCAGCCTGCTCACCTCGCTGCCCGACGCCGTACGCAAGCTCGACCCGCGCCTCATGTGGCGCTCCCCGGTCATGTTCGTCGTGCTCGTGGGTGCTGTGCTCACCACGATCGCCGCGATCGTGTCCCCGAGCGCGTTCGCCTGGTGGATCACGGTGTGGCTGTGGCTCACGGTGGTCTTCGCCAACCTGGCCGAGGCCGTCGCCGAGGGCCGCGGCCGGGCGCAGGCGGCGACGCTGCGCGCCACGCGGCGCGACACCACGGCGCGACTGCTCAAGGGCGACGTGGAGCAGCAGGTCGCTGCCACTGCCCTGCGGGTCGGCGACCTCGTCGTGTGCGAGGCCGGCGACGTGATCCCCGGCGACGGCGACGTCGTCGACGGTGTCGCGAGCGTCGACGAGTCGGCGATCACCGGCGAGTCGGCTCCGGTCATCCGCGAGAGCGGTGGGGACCGCAGCGCGGTCACCGGCGGCACGAAGGTGCTGTCGGACCGCATCGTGGTCCGGATCACGGCCGAGCCCGGGAAGACGTTCATCGACCGGATGATCGCGCTGGTGGAGGGGGCGAGCAGGCAGCGGACCCCCAACGAGATCGCGCTGAACATCCTGCTCGCCTCGCTGACGATCATCTTCCTGCTGGTCGTGCTGGCGCTGCCTCCGCTGGCGTCGTACTCGGGTGCCACCACCGACGTCGTCGTGCTGGTCGCGCTCCTCGTCTGCCTGATCCCCACGACCATCGGCGCTCTGCTCTCCGCCATCGGCATCGCCGGCATGGACCGGCTCGTGCAGCGCAACGTGCTCGCGATGTCGGGCCGCGCCGTCGAGGCCGCGGGCGACGTCTCGACGCTCCTGCTCGACAAGACCGGCACCATCACCCTCGGCAACCGGCAGGCCGTGGACCTGCTGCCCGCTCCCGGCGTCGACGCCGACGAGCTCGCCGAGGCCGCCCAGCTGTCGAGCCTCGCGGACGAGACGCCGGAAGGCCGCTCCATCGTGGTCCTGTGCAAGGAGCAGTACGGCCTCCGGGCCCGCGAGCAGGGCGAGCTGGCGCACGCCGTCTGGGTGCCGTTCACGGCGCAGACCCGGATGAGCGGCGTCGACGTCGACGGCCGCTCGGTGCGCAAGGGCGCCGCCGGCGCGGTGCTCGCGCACGTCGCCGCCCAGGGCGGCAGCACACCGACCGAGGTGTCGGCGACCATCGATGCCATCGCCGCGGCGGGTGGCACGCCGCTCGTCGTCAGCGACGGCGACCGGGTGCTCGGCGTCGTGCACCTCAAGGACGTGGTGAAGGCCGGAATCCGCGAGCGCTTCGACGAGCTGCGTCGGATGGGGATCCGCACGGTGATGATCACCGGCGACAACCCCATGACCGCCCAGGCCATCGCGGCCGAGGCCGGTGTCGACGACTTCCTCGCGGAGGCGACGCCCGAGGACAAGATGGCGCTCATCAAGCGGGAGCAGGAGGGCGGTCGCCTCGTCGCGATGACGGGCGACGGCACGAACGACGCCCCCGCGCTCGCGCAGGCCGATGTCGGCGTCGCCATGAACACGGGCACGTCGGCGGCGAAGGAGGCCGGCAACATGGTCGACCTCGACTCCAACCCCACGAAGCTGATCGACATCGTCGAGATCGGCAAGCAGCTGCTCATCACCCGCGGCGCGCTGACGACGTTCTCGGTGGCCAACGACATCGCCAAGTACTTCGCGATCATCCCGGCGATGTTCGTGGCGGCGTACCCGGGGCTGCAGACGCTCAACGTCATGCACCTCGCGAGCCCGAGCTCGGCGATCCTGTCGGCCGTCGTGTTCAACGCCCTCATCATCGTGGCGCTCATCCCGCTCGCGCTGCGCGGCGTGCGCTACACGCCGGCGAGCGCGAGCAGGCTGCTCTCCCGCAACCTCTGGATCTACGGTCTGGGCGGCATCGTCGCGCCGTTCGTCGGCATCAAGGTCCTCGACCTCCTCATCTCCCACATCCCCGGGATCGGCTGACATGTCCTCCACCCTCCGCCAGGCGTGGGTCGCCCTGCGCTTCCTGGTCGTCATGACGGTCCTGCTCGGCATCGTGTACCCCGTCGCCCTCTGGGGAATCGGCCGCGCGGTACCCGGCACCGCCGACGGATCGTTCGTCACGGGACCGTCCGGGACCGTGGTCGGTTCTTCGCTGATCGGCCAGTCCTTCGACGGCGACACCTGGTTCCACCCGCGGCCGTCCGCCGCGGGCGACGGCTACGACGCCCTGTCGAGCAGCGGGTCGAACCTGGCCATGGACAACCCCGACCAGATCGACGCCGTGACGCAGCGCAAGGCCGCGATCGCCGCCGAGGACCGCACGGACCCGTCGGCCATCCCGCCGGACGCCGTGACCGCCAGCGGCAGCGGGCTCGACCCCGACATCAGCCCGGAGTACGCCTACCTCCAGGTCGCCCGCGTCGCCGAGGCCCGCGAGCTCGACCCCACGGCGGTCCGCCAGCTCGTCGACCAGCACGTGACCGGTCGTACGCTCGGCTTCATGGGCGAGCCCCGGGTGAACGTGCTGGAGCTCAACCTGGCGCTGGAGCGGATGGGGTGACCGTGCACGACGACCCGCACGACCCGGACCGCCGTACGGCGACGGGCCGAGGTCGGCTGCGCATCTACCTCGGTGCAGCCCCGGGAGTCGGCAAGACCTACGCGATGCTCGGCGAAGCCCACCGACGAGCGGAGCGGGGCACCGACGTCGTCATCGGCTACGTCGAGAGCCACCGCCGGCCGCAGACCGAGGCGATGATCGCCGGGCTGGAGGTCGTGCCCCGCCGCACGGTCGAGCACCGCGGTGCGACGTTCACCGAGATGGACGTCGACGCGGTGCTGGCCCGACGACCCGACGTGGCGCTCGTCGACGAGCTCGCCCACACCAACGTGCCGGGATCGCGCAACGCCAAGCGCTGGCAGGACGTCCACGAGCTGCTGGCCGCGGGGATCGACGTGGTCTCCACGGTCAACATCCAGCACCTCGAGTCGCTCAACGACGTCGTCGAGGCGATCACCGGCGTGAAGCAGCGCGAGACCGTGCCGGACGCCGTCGTCCGCGCCGCGGACCAGATCGAGCTGGTCGACATGAGCCCGGAGGCGCTGCGACGTCGTCTGGCGCACGGGAACGTCTACGCGCCGGAGAAGGTCGATGCGGCGCTCGGCAACTACTTCCGGGTCGGGAACCTCACCGCTCTGCGCGAGCTCGCACTGCTGTGGGTCGCGGACCGCGTCGAGGAGGGCCTCGAGCGCTACCGCGAGCAGCACGGGATCCAGCAGACGTGGGCGGCGCGCGCTCGCATCGTCGTGGCGCTCACCGGCAGTGCGAGCGACGAGGCACTGCTGCGCCGGGGGGCGCTCATCGCGGGGCGCTCGGCCGGTCGGGCCCTCACCGCGGTCCACGTGGTGCGCGGCGACGGAACCCGCGGCGCCAGGCCCGAGACCCTCGCGGCGCTGCGCCAGCTCACCGAGGATCTCGGCGGCACCTTCCACACCGTCGTGGGCGACGACATCGCGACAGCCGTGCTCGACTTCGCGCGATCGGTGAACGGCACGCAGGTCGTGGTCGGCACGTCACGTCGAGGTCGGCTCAGCACCGCCCTGCGACCGAGCACCGCCGGCGACATCGTCCGCGACTCCGGGGAGATCGACGTCCACGTCGTGACGCGGGGCACCCATCCCGACGAGCTGCAGCGGCGCGACGCGGGCCGCCGGATCCACGGGCCGCGCAAGGTGTGGGCCTGGGCGGTCGGACTGGCCCTGCCCCTCCTGCTGACCCTCGTGCTCCTGCCCGTCCGTGACGCGCTCAGCCTCAGCACCGTGCTACTGGCGTTCCTGCTCGGCGTCGTCGCCACGGCTCTCGTCGGCGGGCTCGCGCCGGCCATCGTCACCGCGCTCGAGGCGAGCCTGTTCGCGAACTTCTTCTTCGTGCCGCCGGTCGGGACCTTCACGATCGCCGAGCCCGAGAACGCGTTCGCCATCGCGGTGTTCGTGGGGGTGGGCGCCGTCGTCGCCACGATCGTCGACCGCAGCGCAGCCCGGGCGGCGCAGGCGGCCCGTCGGGGAGCCGAGGCGAACGTGCTCGCCTCGCTGTCCGCCGGAGTGCTGCGCAGGCGCGACGGGGTGCGGGCGCTGCTCGACCAGGCGCGCGAGACGTTCAGCATGCGCAGCGCCGCGCTGTTCGAGACGGTCGACGGCGTCACGGCCGTCATCGAGGTGTCCGGCGACATCCCGCCAGCAGCACCGGATCGCGCGGACGTGGCGGTCGATGCCGGCCCCAGCCTGGTCCTCGCGCTCTCCGGCAGCCCGCTCCCCGCGAGCGACCGACGCATCCTCGACGCGTTCGCGGCCCAGGCGGCCGCCGTGCTCGAGCGCGACCGGCTCGCCACCAGGGCGGCCGACGCCACCCGCCTGCGGGAGTCGGAGGCCATGCGCACGGCCCTGCTCACCGCCGTCTCCCACGACCTGCGCACCCCGCTCGCCGGCATCAAGGCGTCGCTCTCGACCCTCCAGGACGACGAGCTGCACCTCGACGACGACGACCGCAGGGAGCTCCTCCAGGATGCCGCGTCGGCCACCGACCGCCTCGACGCGCTCGTGGCCAACCTGCTCGACCTCAGCAGGATCCAGACCGGCGCCGTCCGGCCGCGGCTGGAGCCGACGTCCCTCGACGAGGTGCTCCAGCGGGCGCTGCACGGCCTGCCGGCAGGCAGGGTCCTCGACGAGACCGACGACAGCGCACCGCTGCTCCTGACCGATGGCGGCCTGCTCGAGCGCTGTGTCGCGAACCTGGTCGAGAACGCCGTACGCCACTCGCCGGAGGACCGGCCGGTGCGGCTGTGCGCAGCGGAGGTCCCGGGCGGCACGCTGCAGCTGCGGGTGGTGGATCGGGGTCCGGGCGTCGACCCCACGGACCGGGACCGGATGTTCGAGCCGTTCCAACGTCTCGGCGACGTCCCCGCCGGGTCGGGCGTCGGGCTCGGGCTCGCCGTGGCACGAGGTCTGGCCGACGCGGTGGGCGCGTCGATCGAGGTCGAGGACACGCCGGGCGGGGGCCTGACCATGGTCGTGTCCGTGCCGCTGGCTACCTCCTCCGCGAGAGTGGACGCATCGTCATGACCCGCGTGCTGGTCGTCGACGACGACATGGCCCTGTCGCGCGCGCTGGCCATCAACCTCAAGGCACGCGGCTACGACGTGGCTACGGCGGCGTCCGGGCGGCAGGCGCTCGACGCACTCGCCCGGGTGCACCCCGACGTCGTCATCCTCGACCTCGGGCTCCCCGACCTCGACGGGATCGAGGTGCTGCACGGGATCCGCGGCTGGAACGCCGTCCCCGTCGTCGTGCTCTCAGCACGCACCACGAGCGACGAGAAGGTCGAGGCGCTCGACGCCGGAGCGGATGACTACGTCACCAAGCCGTTCGAGATGAACGAGCTGCTCGCGAGGCTGCGCGCTGCGGTCCGGCGCGGAGCAGCGGGTGCCCGCGACGGCACACCGGTGGTGGTGGAGACGAGCGGCTTCACCATCGACCTCTCGTCGGCGGTGGTGTCCCGCGACGGCGAGCAGGTGCGGCTCACCCCGACCGAGTACCACCTGCTCGAGGTCCTGGCCCGCAACATCGGCCGGCTGGTCACCCAGCAGCAGCTGCTCACCGAGGTCTGGGGCCCCGGGTACGAGCGCGAGACCCACTACCTGCGGGTCTACGTCGGACAGCTGCGGCGCAAGCTCGAGGTCGATCCCGCGGCGCCGCAGCACATCGTCACCGAGCCCGGGCTCGGATACCGCCTGGACGCCTGAGGCGCTCAGTCCCCTGCGGCCTCGGCGCGGGTGCGGATCTCGTTGCGACCGGAGGACGTCGCGCGGCCGAACACGCTGGCGAGCCTCTACGCCGCCCTGGGCCTCGCCCAGCCCGAGGGCACCGCGTCCTGACCGAGGTCAGTGCGTGATGGCGTAGCCGACCACGATGCCGAGGCCGCCGATCCACCAGCCGTAGCGCGCCGCTGCCGCGACCACGGGCTCGGCGTAGCCGTAGACGGTCGAGAACTGCGCCGGCCCGAACGCGGGGATCGAGAGCGCGCACAGGATGAGCGCGAGGCGCACGCCGTCGGGCGCGAGCAGGATCACCGGGACGAGCAGCGCGATCCGCAGCGCGACGAACGCGGCCCACCGGCCGAGGCCCGGGCGCGGGTCGATGCGCTGGGTCGGGTGCAGCACCGAGCCGACGAACACCGCGGCACCGGTCGCCGCCAGCACCGGGGCCATCGCGAGCGACACCGCAGCGGTCCAGTCCGGAGCAGGGCCCACGAGGTGCAGCGCGAGCCCCACGACGAGCGCGAGCACCGGCGACTGGTCGATCCACGACGAGCGACGACGCTGCGGGATCGGGGCGTCGCGGCGCAGCAGGTGCACGTAGACCGCCCACAGCGGAGCGCCGAGGCGGTCGGCGAGGACACCGACGAGCAGCGCGGTCGGTCCCGCGAACGCCGCCGAGAACGGCACGACGAAGAATCCGGTGTTCGGCGTACCCGTCCACGCCCACAGGACCGCGCGCCCCGCAGCCCGCTCGCCGCGCGTGAGTGCCAGCGCGAGGACGAGCAGCAGTCCGCACACGGCGACGACGGCCAGCGGCCAGACGACGTCCTGGATGCCGGTGAGCCGCCACGCCGCGGACACCGACAGCACGATCGACGCGGCGAGCAGCTGCCCGCGCACGTAGCGCGGCCACGATCGTTCGAGCGAGGGGCGGCGCGAGGCCCAGAAGCCGAGCGAGGCGCCGAGGACGTAGGCGGCGAGCACCACGAGGCTCATGCGTCACCCACGGGCCGCGACGATACCGAGCAGGCGGCCCGGCTCCGACCGGCCCGACCGTGCAGCGGAACCCGGGTCAGACCGCGAACTCCGCGAGATCGCCGACATCGGGCTCCCCGGCCGCCCGCGCGAACGCGGAGAGCGACTCGAGGACGAGCTCGCGGTCGCGGGCCGGCAGCCGGCCGAGGATCTCGCGGATCTCGTCGCGGCGGCGGGCGGTCACCCGGTCGACGACCCTGCGGCCCGCCGGGGTCAGGGACACGAGGGTCTCGCGACGGTTGTCGGGGTTCTGGGCGCGACGGACCCAGCCGCCGGCGACCAGGCGGTCGGCGTTGCGCGTGAAGGTCGAGGGGTGGACGCCGAGAGCCTCGGCGAGGTCGCGGTTGCGCACCGGCTCGCCCGCGGTCGACAGGATCACGAGGACCCGGAACTGAGGCACGGTCACGCGGTCGAGCTCGGGGGCGATGGAGCGCGCCACCACCGCGAGCAGCGCGCGGGACGCGGTCAGCACCGCGGCCGCCGACGTGTCGAGGTCGCTCACAGGGGCATCCTGCCAGGCCGGCGCCGCGTTGCACGGATGACCATTGTTGTCCTACATTGATTGTATTGTTACATGGGTGAGGTGGGCATGGCTGTCGTCACCGGATCGCCACCTGCGACCGGCCGTCACGACCTCCTCGCAGCGCTGAGCCGACCGGTCCGGGTCGCGCCTCAGTTCTCGCCTGACCGCCACGGCTCGCGCCAGGCGGGGAAGCCCGCGACCAGGTCGTCGACGCCGGGGGGTCCCCAGGAGCCGGCGACGTACGGCGCCACCGCGGGCGGCGTGTCGATGAGGGGCTGGACGACGCGCCACGTCTCCTCGACGAGGTCCTGGCGCGCGAAGTGCGTGCGGTCGCCGACCATCGCGGCGTGCAGCAGCACCTCGTACGCCGTCGGACCGTCGCCGCCGACCGCGGCGAAGTCGAGGTCGAGCCCCACCAGCCGCGGCTGCGGCTCCTCGGCGAGGTGCGCCTGGATCCGCAGACTGGTGCCCGGCTCCGGCCCGATGCGCAGCACCAGCTCGTCGGGCGCGGGACGCGGGGCGTCGCGCGGGACGAAGCCGAGCCACGGGATCTCCTTGAAGATCACCCGGACCTCGGTCGCGGTGATGGGCAGGCTCTTGCCGGCGCGGATCACGAACGGGACGCCCGACCAGCGCCAGTTGTCCACGAAGAGCTCGAGCGCGACGAACGTCTCGGTGGTCGAGTCCTTCGCGACGCCGTCGACGTCGGTGTAGCCCATGTACTGGCCGCGCACGCAGCGCGCGGGGTCCGCGGGGCCCATCGCGCGGAAGACGTCGCGCTTGCGGTCGTTGATGCTGTCGGGGTCGCGGCCGTGCGGCGGCTCCATCGCGACAAGGCTGAGCACCTGCAATAGGTGGTTCTGCACGACGTCGCGCAGCGCGCCCACCGGGTCGTAGAAGTGCCCGCGGCCGTCGACGCCGAAGTCCTCGGCCATCGTGATCTGCACGGAGTCGACGTACTGGCGGTTCCACACCGGCTCGATGATCGAGTTCGCGAACCGCAGGTACATGATGTCGTCGACCGAGAGCTTCCCGAGGAAGTGGTCGATCCGGAAGATCTGCGGCTCCTGCAGGTAGGTCGCCATCTCCGCGTTGAGCGCCTTCGCCGACTCGACGTCGTGGCCGAACGGCTTCTCGACGACGACGCGCGCGTTCTCGGTGAGGCCGGCGCGCGACAGGCCGCCGACGACCGTCGAGAACAGCGACGGCGGGATCTCCAGGTAGAAGGTCGGGTTCTGGACGTCGGCCATCGCGGCCGCCAGCCGCTGGTAGGTGTCGTCGGCCGAGAAGTCGCCGTGCAGGTAGAGCAGGCGGTCGGAGAAGCGCGTCAGCACGTCCTCGTCGATCGTCTCGCCCTTGGCCTCGAGCGACGAGCGCACCCGGTTCATGAGCTGCTCGTGCGTCCAGTCGTCGAACGCGACGCCGATCACGGGGCACTCGAGCAGGCCGCGCCGCTCGAGGCGGTAGAGCGCCTGGTAGGTCATCACGCGGGCCAGGTCACCGGTGATACCGAAGACGACGAGGGCGTCGGAGACGAAGGGCCGGTGCGGATCCGCAGTGGTCGCGCCGGGCTGCTCGGGGGTGCTCATGCCGCTCCTCGGGGTCGATCGATGCCCCTGATCATGGCGCACCTCGACCCGGGTCCGAGGCCCTACGGTCCCGCGTCGTGCCGCGGGTGTCAGGCCGGACCGGCGGCGGCGGCGGTCTGCTGCGCGAGGTACGCCGCTGCACCGATGACCGAGATCGCCGCGAGCTGCGACTCGAACCAGTCGGCGTGCTCCTCCTCGTCGCGGACCATCTCGTCGAACCGTGCCGCGGTGCCGTGGTCGCCGAGCTGACGGCACTCGTGCGCCGACGCGTTGAAGGTCGCGATGGCCTTGAGCTCGCCCTCGAGGCCCAGACGCAGCATCTCCTCGGCGGTCTCGCCGATGGGGACGGGGCCGAGGCGCTGGAGGTTGGGGTGGGCGTCGAAGAGCAGGATGCGCTGGATGAGCGCGTCGGCGTCGCGCATCTCCCCGATCGAGAGGTCGTAGAAGACCTTCCCGAGGCGCGGCAGGCCCTGGGCGTCGAGCATCCGGGCGTGCAGGAAGTACGCGTTCGTGACGGTGAGCTCGAGGGTCAGCGCCTCGTTGAGCAGGTCGACGATCCGCGGGCTAACCGGCTGCATCCCAGACCTCCTGATAGGTGACGACCGACTGATCCTGGCAGAGCATGCGCCGCACGCACGCACGGACGGCGGGCGTGCAGCCTCCGCACTGCGTCCCGGCGCCGGTCGCCCGGAGCACCTCGCCCACGCTGGTGGCCCCCGCGTCGACGCGAGCGCGCAGGTCGCGATCGGTGACGACGGAGCAGTGGCAGAGGATCACCAGGTAAGGGTACCCTCACCGGCGTGGCTCCCGAGACCGCTTCCGACGACGAGCGCCGCCACCAGCTGGCCGCTCGTCGGCGCACGCTGGTCCTGCAGCTCGAGGCCTGCTCGCCGCGCGCGAGCCGCTACCGGGTCGACCGGATCGTGGCGCTGCGCCGGATGCGGCGTCAGGTCGACGCCGCGCTGCGCAGCTCCGCCGCGACCCGCTGACGGGCAGGTCGCGCTGCGCGTCCGTGCTGCTCGCACGGCGGTCCGCACCCGTCATCAGCCGTTCGTCGGACCGTCGCACCGCTCAAGTCGGCCTCGATCCGGTCGATCTCCTCATGGTTGACGGGGGTCGGAGGGGCCCCCGCACCGGAGGGGGCTACCCATGGACGAGCTGCTGGCAGAGCTGGATTCGTACGACAGGGGCACGAAGGCCGACAAGGAGCGCCGTCGCCGGCTGGTGACCACCGCGGCCATCGTCGGTCTCGCGTTCGTCGGGATCGGGCAGCTGGCCACGGGTGCTGTGTTCCAGGACAGCGCCAACGCGTCGGTCTCGTTCGCGTCGGGCAACGTCGCGATCCAGGCGAACAACTCCGCAAGCGTCGCGCTGGCCCCGGCCACCAACCTGGCCCCCGGAGACACCGTCTTCCGCGCCGTCACCGTGACCAACACCGGCTCGCTCGACCTGCGCTACGCCATCACGGGGCAGACGACGTCGGAGACCAAGAGCCTCTCGACGGTGCTGCAGTACACGATCTACACCGGTGTGACCGCGGGTCCGTGCGGCCTGGGCAACACCAGTGGCGGTGCCGTGATCGCGTCCAACAAGACCATCGGGCTCGCCTCGACGCCGCTCGTCGGCGACAACGCGCAGCACCAGCAGCCGGGTGACCGACCGCTGGCCTCCGGTCCCGGCGGCAGCGAGGACCTGTGCGTCGCGATGACCCTCCCGCTGGCGACGACGTCGGCGTTCGCGAGCGCGAGCGCCAACGTGAAGCTCACGTTCGACGCCGAGCAGGTCACCAACAACTGACCGGGCGCGGTGGCCGTCGCCGGCAGGTGACGGCCACCGCTCCACCCACGTCGCTCGGGGGGGGTGATGACGATGACGACAGTCGAGGAGCTCGCGGCGCCGGCCTGGCGCAGCGGATCCGCGATCGTGCTCACGCGCGCCCAGGCCCGCTGGCGGGGATGGCTGCCCGCGATCGTCATCGCCCCGTTCGTCGCGATCATCCTCGCGTCGTACGCCGTGCCCTGGTTCTACCAGCTGCAGGGCAAGCGCCTGCTCGTGGTCACCAGCGGGTCCATGGCGCCGGAGATCGGCGTCGGCGACGCCGTCGTCATCCAGCAGGTGACCGACGCCTCGCAGCTGCGCGTCGGCCAGATCATCACGTTCTACCCGGTGCGCTCGACCACCCTCGTCACGCACCGCATCGTCGGGACGGCCCTGATCCAGCGGGTCGACGGCCAGGGCAACGGGATCCTCGGTCCCGACGGCAAGCCCGTCACCGACCCGTGGATCAAGACCAAGGGCGACGCGAACAAGGACGCCGACCCGAACCTGACGCCGGCGACCTCGGTGCGCGGGATCGTGCGCGAGGCGCACCCGGGCTGGGGTCGTCCGCTGGCCTGGGCGCACTCGGCCGTGGGCCGGCTGCTGCTGTTCGTGCCGCCGCTGCTGATCCTGATCCTCCTCGAGCTGCGCGCGAGCTCCTGGCTCGACCTCGGACCCCTGCGGGCCTATGTGCAGAGCCACCGGCGCCGCGGGCAGCTGGCCCACGACGGCACGACGGGTGGGGCCGATGCGCCCGATCCGGTCTGACCTGATGCGCCGGCTGCGCCTCCCCCTCGTCGCCGGCATCGCCGTGGTCGCGACGGTCGC
>WBZP01005879.1_pt1 | contig 12304 bp, 10 predicted proteins | sample 5204301 | NCBI WGS metagenome assembly WBZP01 (sample SAMN12412401, study PRJNA552823) | activated sludge metagenome | isolation source: activated sludge from nitrification reactor of wastewater treatment plant... | place: USA: Pennsylvania | collected 2017
GTCCTCGCTGCTTTCGGTCGTGTAGACCGGCGCCCCGCGGTGGCCGATGATCAGCATGCCGGAAGCGGGCCGGCCCTCCAGGCTCAGTGCAGGCGTCGCGCACGCCAGAAGCAGCAACGCCCCCGCACCCGAGATCACGCGCCTTCGCATCCGCACCTCCATGGGCATTCTGACGGTTTACCTCCTCCGAACGGTTCCACGTCAAGGGGTGATTCTGATTCGTGACCACCCGGTGACACGTTTACCTCACGTTAACGGGCACAATATGTAGGAAATCTCACACCCGTGCGGGATTCTTACAACACCAAAGTGCTCGATGAAGAGCACACCACCTAATGGGAAGGAAAGTCCATGCGTGGACTCAGGAAAGCCGCACCCGCGGTGATCGGCGCAGCAGTGCTGGCGCTGACGCTCGGCGCGTGTGGCGGATCGTCGGATTCCGGCGGGAGCGGGGACGGCACCACCTACGTGACCGTCAACGGCTCCGAGCCGCAGAACCCGCTGGTCCCGGCCAACACCAACGAGACCGGTGGCGGCAACATCATCGACAACATGTTCAGCATGCTGGTCAAGTACGACAACGACACCGGCGCCCCGGAGAACAACGTCGCCACCTCGATCGAGTCCAGCGACCAGATCAACTGGGACATCAAGATCCGTGACGACTGGACGTTCCAGGACGGCACCCCGGTGACCGCCAGCAGCTTCGTCGACGCGTGGAACTGGGCCTCCTACGGCCCCAACGCCGCGCTGAACTCCTACTTCTTCGAGCCGATCGAGGGCTTCGCGGACGTGCAGGGCAAGTTCGACGACGAGGGCAACCCGGTCGGCACGCCGAAGGCCAAGGAGATGTCCGGGCTCAAGGTGGTCAGCGACACCGAGTTCACCGTGAAGCTGAGCCGGGCGAACTCGCAGTTCCCGGTCATGGTCGGGTACTCCGGCTTCGCCCCGATGCCCCAGTCGTTCTTCGACGACCCCAAGGCGTTCGGCAAGAACCCGGTGGGCAACGGCCCGTTCCAGTTCGAGAGCTGGGACCCCAAGGTCAGCATCAAGCTGAAGGCCTGGCCGGACTACCCCGGCGACGAGAAGCCGAGCATCCCGGGCGTGGAGTTCAAGCTCTACCAGGACCTGGAAGCCGCGTGGACCGACCTGCAGGCCGGTAACCTCGACGTGCTCGACACCATCCCTGACTCCGGTCTGGCCGGTGGACAGTACAAGAGCATCCTGGGCGACCGCGTGGTCGAGCAGCCGGCCGGTATCTTCCAGTCGGTCTCCTTCCCGCTGTACGACAAGAAGTTCGACAACGTCGACCTGCGCAAGGCGATCTCCATGGCGATCGACCGGCAGCAGATCATCGACAACGTCTTCAACGGCACGCGTGAGGTCGCGACCGGCTGGGTCTCCCCGGTGGTCAACGGCTACAAGTCCGGTGTCTGCGGCGAGTGGTGCAACTACGACCCGACGAAGGCCAAGCAACTGCTGGATCAGGCCGGCGGCTTTGACGGCAAGCTCACCCTTGCCTACAACGCTGACGGTGGCCACCAGGGCTGGGTCGACGCCACCTGCGTGAGCATCAAGAACGCGCTGGGCATCGACTGTGTCGGCAAGCCGGTTCCGGACTTCGCGACCTTCCGTACGCAGGTCGTGAACAAGGAGATGACCGGTATCTTCCGCACCGGATGGCAGATGGACTACCCGTCCATCGAGAACTTCCTGGTTCCGCTGTACAAGACCGGCGCCTCGTCCAACGACGGTGACTGGTCGAACCAGAAGTTCGACGACCTGATGGACAAGGCTTCGGCCACTCCCGGTGAGGAAGGCATCTCCCTGTTCCAGCAGGGCGAGGCGGTCCTTGCCGAGGACATGCCCGTCATTCCGATGTGGTACGGCGCTGTGGTGGCCGGTTACTCCGACAAGGTGACGAACGTTCAGTTCACGCCGTTCTCGCGAGTCAACCTGCTGACCATCCAGAACGCCTAGTCCGCAGTCAGCAGCGACCCCGTCACCTCGATGGTGGCGGGGTCGCTGTCTGTTTTGGTGGGGGATGCTGCCCCCGTCACCTCGATGGTGGCGGGGTCGCTGTCTGCCTTTGTCTTGGGATAGGACCGCCCCGTCACCTCGATGGTGGCGGGGTCGCTGTCTGTTTTGGTGGGGGATGCTGCCCCCGTCACCTCGATGGTGGCGGGGTCGCTGTCTGTCTTTGTCTTGGGATAGGACCGCCCCGTCACCTCGATGGTGGCGGGGTCGCTGTCTGTTTTGGGGGGGATGCTGCCCCCGTCACCTCGATGGTGGCGGGGCTACAGCGGGAAAACCCCCTACGCGGGTTTTGTCGCGTTGTTGGCCTGACTGTCGCGTTTTTGGCACGACACGCCGAGTGCAAGAACAACAACGCAACAGAAGGAACAACAACACCGCAAAAAGCACCCTCCGAGCCAGTCCTGCACGAAGCGTCGGAATCCGGGTACGACACGAAGGCTGGGCTGGCTAGCCATGATGTCGGCCGCGTGAGTAAGGTTCGAACGTCAACTTCGAGAGCGAGGGGATATGGGCCGGTACACGATCCGCCGCCTGCTGCAAATGATCCCCGTGCTGATCGGCACGACCTTCATCATCTACGCCATGGTCTGGGCCCTGCCCGGTGACCCCTTCGCTGGCAAGTGTGGTGACCGTCCCTGCCCGCCAGCCTATGTGGCCGAAATGCGGGCGAAGTTCAACCTCGACGACCCACTACCGATCCAGTACGGCAAGTACCTGGGCAATCTGTTGCAAGGCAATTTCGGTGAGAGCTTCTCGGGGCGGCCCGTCTGGGACGTGATCGTCCAGGCGTTCCCGGTGACGTTCCGGCTGGCGGTCATGGCGATCCTGTTCGAGATCATCATCGGCATCAGCGCCGGTGTCCTCGCGGCGCTGCGGCGCGGGAAGTTCCTGGACAACCTCGTGCTGATCAGCACGCTGATCGTGATCTCGATCCCCGTGTTCGTCATCGGTTACGTGATGCAGTTCATCTTCGGCATCAAGTTGGGCTGGTTCCCGGCCACGGTCAGTGCCAACGCGAACTGGTATGAACTCATCCTGCCCGGATTCGTCCTCGCGTCGCTGTCCCTGGCCTATGTCGCCCGCCTGATGCGCGGCAACCTGACCGAGAACCTGCGCGCGGATTACGTCCGCACCGCGACCAGTAAGGGCCTGTCCAGACGCCGGGTCATCGGCCGGCACGCCGTGCGCAACTCCCTGATTCCGGTCGTGACGTTCATCGGTGCCGACTTCGGTGCGCTGCTCGGTGGCGCCATCGTGACCGAGGGCATCTTCAACATCCGGGGCATCGGCGGGCTGTTGTACCTGTCGATCCGCACCCGGGAGGGCGCAACGGTGGTCGCCGTGGTCACGATCCTGGTGCTGGTCTTCCTGCTCGTGAACCTGCTCGTCGACATCTTGTACGGCGCGATCGATCCGAGGATTCGTTATGAGTGACCCGAACGCTTCCGCGGCAGCGGCCGCGCCGGAGACGGTCGAGAAGGAGACCTACCTCGGCTCCGAGTTGCCGCCCCAGCCATCGTCGAAGGAACAGAGCCGGTCGCTGTGGAGCGACGCCTGGCGGGAGTTGCGCACCAACAAGATCTTCGTGATCTCCGCAGTGCTCATCGTGATCTTCCTGATCATGGCGTTCTTCCCGCAGGTCTTCACCTTCGGCAAGGACCCCTACACCTGCGACCTGGCGAAGTCCCGGCAACCACCGTCCAGCGAGGCCTGGTTCGGCTACGACGTCAACGGCTGCGACGTGTATACCCGCACGATCTACGGCGCCAAAGCCTCGATCATGGTCGGTGTCTTCACGACGCTGTTCTGCATGCTGGTGGGCGGGCTGGTAGGCACGCTGGCCGGCTACTTCGGCGGCTGGACCGATGCCATCTTGTCCCGCGTGACCGACATCTTCTTCGCGATCCCGCTGCTGCTCGGTGGCATCCTCGTGCTGACTTCGTTCCCCTCCGGGGACAACACCACGCTGTGGCAGGAGGTCGGCAAACTCGTGCTCGCGCTGGGCATCCTGGGCTGGACCTCGATGACCCGGATCATGCGCTCCTCGGTGATTCAGGTGCGCAACGCGGACTTCGTCGTGGCGGCCCGGGCGCTGGGCGCGAGCAACTCCCGGATCATCCGCAAGCACATCGTGCCGAACTCGCTGGCCCCGCTGATCGTGGTCTCGACGATCTCCTTGGGCGGGTACATCGGCGCCGAGGCGACCCTGTCCTTCCTGGGTCTGGGCCTGCAGCCGCCGGTCATCAGCTGGGGCACGATGATCGACCAGGCGCAGAAGTTCCTGCGGGTCAGCCCGCACATGCTGTTCTTCCCCGCGATGTTCCTGTCGATCGCGGTCTTGAGTTTCATCATGCTCGGTGATGCCGTGCGTGAGGCCCTGGACCCGAAGCTGCGGTGAGACGATGAGCGAACACCTTCTCGAAGTCGACGACCTGTACGTGGAATTCCGCACCCGCGACGGAGTGGCCAAGGCCATCAACGGCGTGAGTTACACCCTGGACGCCGGTGAGACGCTGGCCGTGCTGGGGGAGAGCGGTTCCGGCAAGTCGGTCACCGCCCAGACGATCATGGGCATCCTCGACATGCCGCCCGGGTTCATCACCGGCGGGGCGATCCGCTACAAGGGCGAGGACCTGCTGCAGATGCCGGAGGAGAAGCGGCGCAAGATCCGCGGCGCCGAGATCGCCATGATCTTCCAGGACTCACTCTCGGCGCTGAATCCGGTCTTCACCGTAGGCGACCAGATCGCCGAGATGTACCAGGTCCACCGCGGCATGTCCAAGAAGGACGGCATGAAGCGCGCCGTCGAACTCATGGAGCAGGTGCGGATCCCGGCGGCCAAGGAGCGGGTCAAGGACTACCCGCATCAGTTCTCCGGCGGTATGCGTCAGCGGATCATGATCGCGATGGCCATCAGCCTGGACCCGGCTGTGCTGATCGCCGACGAGCCGACGACTGCGCTGGATGTCACCGTGCAGGCCCAGATCATGGAGTTGCTGCAGGACCTGCAGCGCGAGCGCAACATGGGCATGATCCTGATCACCCACGACCTCGGCGTGGTGGCCGGCGTGGCCGACAAGATCTCGGTGATGTACGCGGGCCGGATCGTTGAGGACGCCGATGTCATGACCCTGTACGCGAAACCCGCGCACCCGTACACAGAGGGCCTGCTGGACTCGATGCCGCGGGTGGACAGCAAGGGTGCCGAACTGTACGCGATCAAGGGTCTGCCGCCATCGCTGCTGAACCTGCCGCCGGGCTGCAACTTCAACCCGCGGTGTCCGTACAAGAAGGAGATCTGCCTGCAGGAGGTGCCGCCGTCGTACGAGGTGGCCGACCACCACCACTCCGCCTGCCACTTCTGGGAGGAGGTGTACGCCAATGACCGAGCCGATTCTGCGCGTCGATGAGGCCGTCAAGCACTATCCGCTGACCCGGGGGATCATCTTCAAGAAGACGATCGGGCAAGTCCGGGCCGTGGACGGGGTTTCGTTCGACTTGTTCCCCGGCGAGACGCTGGGCATCGTGGGCGAGTCTGGGTGCGGCAAGTCGACCATGGCCCGGCTGGTGATGAAGCTCGAGAAGACCACCAGCGGGCACATCTACTTCGAGGGCGAGGACCTGGAATCCCTCGGGACGCGGGCGATGCGCTCGAAGCGCCGCGACATCCAGATCGTGCTGCAGGACCCGTACACCTCGCTGAACCCGCGCATGACGGTCGGCGATATCGTCGGGGAGCCGTTCGAGATCCACGGGTCGGTCGTGACCAAGGGGGAGCGGCGCAAGGAGGTGCAGCGGCTGCTCGAGGTGGTCGGCCTGAACCCCGAGCACATCAACCGTTACCCGCACCAATTCTCCGGCGGCCAGCGCCAGCGCATCGGTATCGCGCGGGGCCTGGCGTTGAAGCCGAAGATCATCGTTTGTGACGAGCCCGTGTCGGCGTTGGACGTTTCTGTGCAGGCGCAGGTCATCAACCTGTTCGAGCAGCTGCAGGACGAGTTCAACCTGACCTACATCTTCATCGCGCACGACCTGAGCGTCGTGCGTCATATCTCCGACCGGGTCGCTGTGATGTACCTGGGCAAAATCGTGGAGATCGGCGACGAACTGAGCATCTACTCCAACCCGTCGCACCCCTACACTCAGGCGCTGCTGTCCGCGGTGCCGGTGCCGGATCCGGTGGGCCGCGAGGACCGCAAGCGGATCGTGCTGCAGGGTGACGTACCCAGCCCCGCCAACCCGCCGTCGGGCTGCCGCTTCCGCACCCGGTGCTGGAAGGCCCAGGACTTGTGCGCCCAGCAGGAGCCCCCGCTGATCCAGATCGGGACCAAGGGCGGGCAGTTCTCCGCCTGTCACTTCCCGGAGGTCCGCGACATCGTCGACAACGACGTGCCGACGGCTGCGCTGGATCTCTCGGAGATGCCTCGGGAGTAAGATCTCGTGGTCAGATGTGAAGGTTCAGGATCTTCACAAATGCCGGAGGAAGAAGTCCACCTGTAGCAACAGCAGGTTCTCGGCCACCTCCGGCTGCGGTGTCATGTGGGAGACCCCGGACAACGGCAGCACCTCGTGCGGGCGGCCTGCCCCGAGCAACGCCTGCGAGAGTTGCAGGGTGTGGGCGGCGAACACGTTGTCATCGGCCAGGCCGTGGATAAGCAACAACGGTCGCTGCAACTCACCGGCCAGCGGCAGCAGCGAGCTGTGGTCGTAGGGCGCAGAATCGTCCGCGGGGTTTCCGAGGTAGCGCTCCGTGTAGGCCGTGTCGTACAGCCGCCACTCGGTGACCGGAGCCCCCGCGACGGCGGCGTGGAACACGTCCGGGCGCTGCAGGACGGCCAGCGCAGCCAGATAGCCGCCGTACGACCAGCCGAGGATCCCGACCCGGTCGAGGTCCAGGCGGCCCGGGAACTGCTCGGCCACCTTCTGCAGGGCCAGCACCTGGTCCTCCAGCGCGAGATCGCGCAGATTGCCCGCCACTGCGTGCTCGAAGGCCGGCGACTGGCCGGGCGTGCCGCGACCATCGGCGATGACCACGCAGAACCCCTGGTCGGCCAGCCACTGGGCGGTCGCATAAGCGCTGCGGGAAGCGAGCACCCGCTGGCCGTGCGGCCCACCGTACGGAGCCATGAGCACGGGCAACGGACCGTCCGCGGCAGTCGGCCACAGAACCACCGTCTGCACCGCGTTGAGCCCGGCCGGCACCCGCTGCGGGTTAGCCGCCACCGACGGTTCCTCGGCCAAGTTCTCGAAGGTGGCCAACACTGCATAGGACGCGTCCCGAACCGTCACGGTGGCGCGGTACGTTTCCCAGTCCACCTCATTGGTTACCAGGAGGCCTTCGCCGCAGGTGGCGGTGGCGTAACTACCCGCCGGCGTGAGCCACTCGAACCCGTCCGCCACTCGTGCAACCCGGCTTTCGGCGGGGTCATCCGCGGCGAGCACGTACACCGCGCCGTTCATCACCCCGACCAGCGATCGCAAATGGACGTCAGGCGGCGTGGCAGGGTCGCCATCGATCGTCAACTGCCGCCGCGGCCCGTCTATCCAGCCCAGCAGCCGGCCGGCCTTGTCCCGGCGTGGCAAACCTGGCACCAGGTCAAGCCAGGGCTCGCCCCGCAATGTGGTCAGCACGCCTTCGGAGTCCATAACCGTCAGGGCAGTCTGGGCGCGATCGAAGGTGCTGATCAACTCACCCGCGTCCACCAGGTACTCGTTCTCGGGCAGTTCCACCCGCACCCCCTCGCCGTCGAGGTCGAAGCGCCACAGTTCGACCTGCGCGTTGGGAGTGCCGGCGGCGGGGTAGCGCTGGGCTGCAGGCGGCAGCTCGGGATGGGTGGGGTCGCTGCGGTGCCAGATCAGCACGCCGGACTCGTCGGTGCGCTGGACGAGCAGGCCATCGGAGTCGGGCAGCCACCAGTACCCACGGCTGCGACCCAGTTCCTCCGCGGCGATGAAGTCCACCAGCGCCCAGGTCTCGTCACCGTCGGGCTCAACGATCGTGCGTGTCTGTCCGCCGTCCCACGGGCAGACCTGCAGCGCGCCCGCTGCGATCCAGCTCACCCACGCCCCGTCCGGGCTCAAGCGTGCGTCAAACGCCCCAGCGGCGTCCAGTGAGCGCGCCCCGGCTTCGGCGTCCCAGAGCAGTACCGAACCGGCCGCGGTGGCCACGACCCGGCCGGCCCGCACGTCGAAGGCCGTGATCCCCGATGCCGACTCCCGCAGCCGTTCCCGCAGCGCCCGTTCCGCTGCGGTCATGCTGTCCCCGGAGCCACTGAGAATGACGTCCGTGGTGCCGGTTTCCCGGTCCCACCTGTGCAGGTCGAGAGCCGGGCTGCGGCCGTCGGCCGAACGCAGGAAGTAGACAGCCTGCTCGGTGATCCGGACGCTACGAGGGGCGCCGTGCCGGAATTGGCCGGTCGACGCCGCTTGCCGGGGGTAGGTCTCCATGCCTGCCACGCTATAAGGGCTGCCTAAGGTATTGGGCATGGCCGACCATCGCCTCCTGCTCGTGCATGCCCATCCCGACGACGAAACCATCGGCACCGGTGCCCTCATGGCCGGGTACGTCGACCGCGGGGTGCAGGTCACCCTGGTGACGTGCACGCTCGGCGAAGAGGGTGAAGTGCTGCTCGACGACATCGCCCACCTGGCCGCCGACGCCGAGGACCGTTTGGGCGAGCACCGCTTCCACGAACTCAAGGCTGCGATGGAGGTACTGGGGGTCACCGACTGGCGACTCCTGGGCGAGCCGCACAAGTACCGCGACTCCGGCATGGTGGGGACTCCGGCCAACGACCGCCCGGACTCCTTCTGGCGGGCGGATCTGCTGGCCGCCGCGTCCGACTTGGTCGCTGTCATCCGGGAGGTGCGTCCGCAGGTCGCGGTGACCTACGACGACTTCGGCGGGTATGGTCACCCCGATCACATCCAGGCCCATCGGGTGCTCACCTATGCCGTCGCCCTGGCAGCCGTGCCGTCGTTCCGCACCGACCTGGGTGAGGCATGGCAGGTGCAGAAGGTCTATTGGACCGCGATGCCGAAGGGCATGATGCGGGCCGGAATCCTGGCGTTGCGGGAGGCGGGCGAGGACACAGGTTTCGCGGCGATGGACCCCGACGACCTGCCGTTCGGCATCGACGATTCGCTGGTCACCACCGCCGTGGATCACTCCGAGCAGTTGGACCGCAAGATGAACGCTCTGGCCCAGCACGCCTCCCAGGTGCAGACCGATGGCGGCTTCTTCGCGCTGTCCAACAACCTGGGCAGTAAGGCGATGGGCGTAGAGTACTTCCGGATCGCTGCCGGCGAACTCGCACCGCCGTTCGACGAGAACGGCCGGGAGACGGACCTATTCAACGGGATCGACTGACCCGCACAATGTGTCACTCCACAGAGTGGCCGTTCACTCGTAAGGATTAGGCCGTTTGGCGGGATTCTTCGCCTAGGGGTACCGCCTCTCATGATCGTGACGCAGTCTCGATTACGGGGTGTGAGAGGTGGGTATGGGCGAGCAGATGCTGTCGTCGGTGGCGGAGGGGCGTCTGCGCGCGTCCGAAGCCGACGTCGGGCGTGCTCGGGAACGCCGCCGGCAGCGTCGCCTGGGGTCAATGGGGGCGCTACTGGCGGTGCCGGCGGTATTCCTATGGGTGCGAATCCTGCAGGGCAAGGGGCTGGACATCACGCAGTTTTCGCTGCCCCACGTAGACCCGTTCATGCTCATCGTCGGGACGTTCTTCCTGGTGCTGATCGGCACGCTGCTGGGAAGCACTGTGGTCGCCGGTCGCTCGCCCCACATGACCTACCGTCCGGACCAGCTGGGCGTCCGGTTCGACGACGTGCGCGGGATCGACGGCATCAAGGGCGAGGTTGTGCGATCGCTCAACCTGTTCCTGGCCCACCGCCGTTTCCGCGAGGAGATGGGCGGCACCGCCCGCCGCGGGTTGCTCTTCGAAGGCCCGCCCGGCACCGGCAAGACCTACGTCGCCAAGGCCATGGCCGCCGAGGCTGGCGTGCCGTTCCTGTTCGTCAGCGCGACCTCCTTCCAGTCCATGTACTACGGCGCCACCGCGCGCAAGATCCGCTCCTACTTCAAGGCGCTGCGCAAGGCCGCCCGCCGGGAGGGCGGCGCGATCGGCTTCATGGAGGAGATCGACGCCATCGCCACCACTCGCGGCGGGCTCAATGCCAGCCCGGCACCTGCGGTGAACCAATCCTTGGCCGCCTGCGGTGGGCTCGTTGGACTGCCCACCGCCGCGGCTACGCCCCAGGGCCAGGTCGTCAACGGCTCCGTGATCAGCGAGGGTACGGGCGGGGTGGTCAACGAACTGCTGGTGCAGATGCAGTCTTTTGACGTGCCGAGCGGCTGGCAGTCGTTCGTGGGACGCATTGTGGATGCGATCAACCTGCTGCTGCCGGCCCAACGCCAGATCCCGCGCCCGAAGCCGCAGCCCGCCAACGTTTTGCTGATCGCGGCCACCAACCGCGCCACCTCGCTGGATCCGGCGCTGCTGCGGCCCGGACGCTTCGACCGGATCCTGGCCTTCGAAGCCCCCGGCAAGCGCGGCCGCCGCGAACTCATCGACCTGATGCTCGACAAGCGCTCGCACGAGCCCGAACTCGACACCGATCAGGCCCGCGACCACCTCGCGGCTCTGACCACGGGATACACCCCGGCCCGCTTGGAGAACCTGTTCGACGAGGCGCTGGTGGAGGCCCTGCGGCGGGGTTCCCGCGCGATGAACGTCCGGGATGTGCATGCCGCCCGGCTGGTCGCGGACGTGGGCCTCGGCCAGCCCGTCGCGTACACCGATCACGAGGCCCGGTTGATCGCCACTCATGAGGCCGGTCACGCGGTGATGGCGCACCTGGTTGCCCCGCACCGGCGACTGGAAGTCCTGACGATCATCAAGCGCAAGGACGCCCTCGGCCTGCTCGCGCACAACGACACCGAGGACGTCTATACCCGCAGCCGCAGCGAGTTGCTGTCCCTGATCCAGATCGCGTTCGGCGGGATGGCTGCGGAGGAACTGTTCTTCGGTGAGGTCTCCACAGGGCCCAGTTCGGATCTCAACTACGCCACGACGGTGGCCGCGCAGATGGTGGGTGCCACCGGCATGGTCGGCTCGCTGATCAACTACTCGGCCGTGCAGGGTTCGGCCATGACCGACACGAACCTGGTCGGGCGGGTCATTGCCGACAGCGCCGGGCGGGCGGCCGTGGAGAACCTTCTGGCCGAACAGAAGCAGGTTGCCCGTGACGTGCTGTCCCGGCACGAGGACAAGGTCATGGCCCTGCGTGACGCGCTGCTCGAGCACCACGAACTGGTTGGGGAGGAGATCACCGCGGTGCTTGCCGGCGACGTCGTCGACATCCGGCGCACCGTGGCGATCGACGAGGTCTGAGGCGCAGGCTGCGGCTTGTCCCGGCTGTGATCGCCACTTGACCGGCCGTGCGGCGGTACGGACGACCACCGACTACCGTGACGCGAGTGGAGGTGGACTACCGCGACCTGCTCGCGCGCTACGCAAGTGGCGTCGTCGTGGTCACCGCCCGGGTGGACGATGCCGATCACGCCATGACGGCCAACTCGTTCACGTCCGTCTCCTTGCACCCGCCGCTGGTGCTGTTCTGCGTGCAGAAGGATTCCCGGTTTCACGCCGCTATTGGGGCCGCGGACCGGTGGGTGGTCAACGTGCTGTCCGCCGAGCAGGCACCGGCGGCGCGCTGGTTCGCCGAACGCGGCCGGCCGCTGACCGGGCAGATGCAGGTCGTGGAGCACCAGCGCGACGCTGCGGGCATCGCCAGGCTGACCGGATCCCTGGGTTACCTCACGTGCCGAACCGACGCCATGCACGACGCCGGGGACCACACGATCGTCGTCGGTGAGGTGCTGGAGGTCGATCATGGCGGCGAGGGGACAGCGCTGGTCTACCTGAACCACCGGTTGGGCCCCGCGTGACATAGCGCTATAGCCTGGAAACCTCGAAGAAGGGATCCCTCGTGACTTACGTGATCGCGTTGCCGTGTGTGGACCTCAAGGACAAGGCCTGCATCGACGAGTGTCCGGTGGACTGCATCTACGAGGGCGAACGGATGCTGTACATCCACCCCGACGAGTGCGTGGACTGTGGCGCCTGCGAGCCCGTGTGCCCGGTGGAGGCCATCTACTACGAGGACGACGTGCCCGAGGAGTGGTCCCAGTACACCCAAGCCAACGTCGACTTCTTCGACAACATCGGGTCCCCCGGCGGGGCCAGCAAGATGGGCA
>WBZP01005881.1_pt1 | contig 12303 bp, 9 predicted proteins | sample 5204301 | NCBI WGS metagenome assembly WBZP01 (sample SAMN12412401, study PRJNA552823) | activated sludge metagenome | isolation source: activated sludge from nitrification reactor of wastewater treatment plant... | place: USA: Pennsylvania | collected 2017
TTCTATTTCCTCACCTTCGGCGGCTTCGTCGCCTTTTCCATCTACCTGCCCAGCCTGTTGAAAGACGACTTCGGACTCACGCCCGGCGACGCCGTCAGTAACTACGCCTTCAACCTGGCCCGCCTCTTTCGCCAATGGGGCGCGCGGGCGACGGTCTACGCCGACTTCATCGCCCCCCAATTGCAGAGCCGGGCCGAGCCGTCGGCCATGTACCGGCCGACGGGCAACGACCTGCTATGGTTCCACTACTCAATCTGGTCCGACAACGTGCAGCAGGCGCTCGATAGCCCCGACTTCAAGTTCATGGACTACCACGGCATCTGTCCGCCGCGCCTCTTTGCCGGGCAGAACGCGCACCTGGAGTACCTCTGCCAGCACGGGCTGGACATGTTGCCGTCGCTGGCCGGCCGCTTTGAGCGGTACGTCATCCACTCCGAGGACTCGCGCCAAATCCTGCAAGGCCACGGCTTTCCGGCCGAGCGGTTGCACAAGATCTTCTACACCTTCGACACGGCCAAGTTCGCCGCCGCCGAGGATGCGGAGTTGTCGGCCTCATTGGCCCAACTGGAGTACGTGCTGCTGGTCGGCCGCATCGTGCCGCAGAAGGACATCGGCGCGCTCATCGAAATCTTCGCCCGCCTGCACGCGGCGCGGCCGAACATGGTGCTCATCCTGGCCGGCACGCGCGACCAGACCAAGGGTTACGCCGCCCAACTCGACCGGCAGATCGCCGCCAACGGGCTGGAGAACCGCGTCCTTTTCGCCGGGCAGGTCAACAACCCGGCCGTGCTCGGCGCGCTCTACCGCCACGCGCGGCTGCTGTTCGTCACCTCGGAGTGGGAGAGCTTCTGCGTGCCCATCGCCGAGTCGCTCTACTTCGGCGTGCCGGCCGCCGTCCACGACCAGGAGCCGATGGTCGAGGTGGCCGGGCCGGCGGGGCTGGTCTTCGACAAGCGGCGGCCGGACGAGGCGGCGGCGGCCGTGCTGGCCCTGCTGGGCGACCCGGCGCGCTACGCCGCGCTGCGCCACGAGGCCACGGCCTGGGCGCAGCGCTACGACGACGCGGCGCTGGAACACAATGTATTGCGCTTTCTGGGGCAGGCGTTCGACCTGGACGGGGTATGACTGTCCGCCGCATTGCCATCGTCGTCCAGCGTTATGGCCTGGAAGTGAACGGCGGGGCCGAGCAGCACGCCCGCTGGCTGGCCGAGCGGTTGGCGGAGCGGTCGTCTTCGACCGCCGCCGACGTGACCGTGCTAACCACCTGCGCCCTGGACTACATCACCTGGGCCGACCACTACCCGGCCGGCGAGGAGATGATCAATGGCGTGCGCGTGCGCCGCTTCCCGGTGGACGCGCCGCGCGACTGGAAGAAGGCCCAGCGGCAGACGCACCTTATCATGACCCACCAGCACACCCTGTTCGACGAGGTGGCCTGGGTGAAGGATCAGGGGCCGTTCTCCTCGCCGCTCTTTACGGCCATCCGCCGCGCCTACGAGACGACCGACGCTTTCATCTTCTACACCTTCCACTACGCCACGACCTACTTCGGCCTGCCCATCGTCTCCGATAAGGCGTTCCTGGTGCCCACCGCCCATGACGACCCATTCGTCCATATGCTTCTTTTCCGGCCGCTCTTCCACCTGCCGCGCGGCATCTTCTACCTGACCGAGCCGGAGCGGATGTTGGTGCAGCGCGTGACGCGCAACGGCACTGTGCCCAACACCGTCACCGGCGTGGGCGTCGAGATGCCGCTGGACGCCTCGGCCGAGCGCTTCCGGCAGAAGTTCGGTCTGGCCGAGCCGTTTTTGCTCTACGTCGGCCGCATTGACGAGTCGAAAAACGTGCCCGAACTGCTGGACTTCTTCATCCGCTACCGGGAGGCGGCGGACGAGCCGCTGAAGCTGGTGCTGCTGGGCAAGTCGAACATGACGCTGCCCGACCACCCCGATATCGTTCACCTGGGCTTTCTGCCCGACGCCGATAAGCAGGACGCCATCGCCGCCGCGGCGCTGGTGGTGCTGCCGTCGCTCTACGAGAGTCTTTCGATGATCACGCTGGAGGCCTGGGCCGGGGGCGCGCCGGTGCTGGTGAACGAACAATGTGAAGTCGTGAAGTATCTGTGCCGCCAGAGCAACGCCGGTTTATACTATCGCACGCATGACGAGTTCGTAGCCGCACTCCAGCTTCTGCTCGGCTCCGACTCCCTGCGGCGGCAAATGGGTCGCCAGGGCCGGCAGTACGTCATGCGCCACTACCGCCCTGAGGTAGTTCGGCAACACTATACCACTTTGCTTGACACTGCTTGCAGTGCTCGTCCGGGAGCCGCCACTGTTCACTAACCTCCGGCCACTGGCCACTCTACCATCTCGGACGTTCTCGGCAGCGTCATCGCCAAGGAGTTGACATGACGATTCACCCACGCGCCAGAGCGGCCGGGCTGTTGGCCCTGGCTCTTCTGGCCCTTTTCGTGTCGCTGGTGGCCGCGCAAGACACGACGCCGACCGGCGACGCGCCGACGGCCACTGACACACCGATGGCCACCGACACACCGCCGGCCGGCGACGCGCCGCTGTCGGCCGATGGGCAAGTCGCCCCTAAGTGGTCCATCGCCCTGCCGACGACCTCCTGCTCCTGGTCGGCCGCGGAGCGCAACTGCCACGCCAGTTCGCCGGGCATTGGCGATCTGAACCGCGACGGCCGCCTCGACATCGTGGCCGCCACCAACAACGGCCACGTCGTGGCCGTCTCCAACGGGGCGGTCCTGTGGGATCGTGACGTGGCCGGCCTGTTCAGCCTGGCCGCCAACAAGCAGAGCTTCGCCTCCTCGCCGGCCATCGGCGATCTGGACGGCGACGGGACGCTGGAAGTTGTCGTCGCCACCAGCGCTTTGTCGTCCGACTGCAAGCCGGGCGCGGTCATCGTTCTGGACAATCAGGGGCGCGTGCGTCCCAATTGGCCCAAACTAGCTGACGACGAGAAGATTCCGCCAGCCAACTGCCCCGACTCCTTCTTCAGCACGCCCGCCCTGGGCGACCTGGACAACAACGGCGATCTGGAGATCGTCATCGGCGGCTTCGACGCCCGCATCTACGCTTATCATCACACCGGCGAGCTGGTGGCCGGCTTCCCGCCGCCCAGCGCCCTCTACTACCGCTTCGGCTGGGAGAATTTGCGCACGCGGCTGGCCGACACCATCTGGGGTTCGCCCGCCCTGGCCGATGTGACCGGCGACGGCCGGCTCGACATCCTGCTGGGAACCGACGAGGGCAACTGGGACAGCCGCTACCCCGGCGACTCCGGCGGCTGGACGTGCCCCTATCGCCTGCCGCCCGGCTGGGCGGAGGGCAACTGCGGCGGCGCGCTATACGGCCTGACCGGCGGCGGCGCGTTGCTGCCCGGCTTCCCGCAGTTTCGGCTGGAGACGTTCCAGTCCACGCCGGCGCTGGCCGACGTGACCGGCGACGGCCGGCCGGAGATCTTCATCGGCACGGGAACCTACTTCAGCGACTTCAGCCCCGACCACCCCACCTATGGCCGGCGCGTCTACGCCTTCGACGGCCAGGGGCGTGAGTTGGCCGGCTGGGGCGGCGGCAAGGCGACGACCGAGGTTGTGCCCGGCGCGCCGGCCGTGGGCGACATCGCCGGTGACGGCGGGCTGGAGGTCGTTGTCGCCGACCGCGACGGCAAGCTCTACGCCTGGCACAGCAACGGCGCGTCGGTCAGCGGCTTTCCCATGACGCCGCGCGGCCCGTTCGGCGACAACGATAGCCAGGACGTGGGCAAGGGCGTCGTGCTGGGCGACTACGACGGCGACGGCAAGATGGAGATTTTCATGACCGTCGGCTGGACAGCGGCGGTGATTGACGGCAACGGCCAGATGCTCACCCGCACCAACAGCGGCGATCAGTCGAAGCCGTTCTACTACGCCGACGGGTTGCTGCTCAACAACCCGGTCGTGGCCGACGTGGACGGCGACGGACAACTGGAACTCATCGCCCACAACAGCCGGCTCTTCGTCTGGGATCTGCCCAACGGGGCGGTGAAGGCCGACTGGCCGATGTTCAAGCGCAACCCGGCGCGCACCAGCGCCGTTCCCGCCGTCGCCACGTTTGCCGTAGACCCGGACGAACTGGCCCTCGGCTATGCGTCGGGCCTCGACCGCGAACTGCGGGCGGCGCTGTCGTTCAACGTGCCGGGCACGGCCTATAACTGGCATCTGAGCGCCAACGATGGCGACATCTCCTTCCCCCAGGCGTCCGGCTCGGCCAGCGGCGCGACCGAGGCCATCGTCGTCGTGCGCGTGCCCGATAACCTGGGCGTCGGCCGGCACCAGATCGGAACCATCACGGCCCAGGTCAGCGGCGCGGGCGAAATCCGCAACAGCACGGAGACGATACCGGTGACGGTGCAGGTCATCCGCGGCGGCCCGCGCGCCCGGCTACCGTTCATCACCGCGCCCTAACCGGCGCGTCGGGATCCGTATGCACGTTGCCATCGTCACTCCCGCCTACCCCCCGCTGCCCGGCGGTGGCGAACGCTACGTCGGCGCGCTGGCCCACGGGCTGGCGGCGCGCGGCGTGGACGTGACCGTCGTCACCAGCGCGGCGACGGCCGAGGCCGATCTCTGGAACGGTGCGACCGTCAGCGACGAGGCGACTGCCTCGCCGCCGGCGACGCTCGGCGACGTGCCCGTGATTCGCCTGCCCATCAGTCCCTTCCCCGGCCGCCGCCGCGGGTTGATGCTGTGGCGCAAGGTGATGGTCGTCCTCTCGGCGCTGCCCGGTGACCGGACGGCGGTGCTGCTGCGCCTGGCGCGCCGCTTTCCGGCCATCGAAGGGCTGGAGGCGGCGCTGGCTGGGCTGGCGGACGTGTCGCTCGTCCACGCCTTCAACGTCTCCTGGGAATACGGGCTTGTGGCCGGCCACGCCGCGACCCGGGCGGCGGGCATTCCGCTCGTCGTCACCCCTTTTGCCCACCTGGGAGCCAGCGCCGGCGACCGCGTGGCCCGCAACTCGACGATGCAGCACCAGTTGGCCATCCTGAGCGCGGCGCGGCGGGTGCTGGTGCTGACCAGTGTGGAGCGCGACGGGCTGGTTGGCTTCGGCCTGCCGGCGGCGCGCATCGCCGTCATCGGCGGCGGCGTGGACGCTCCGCCCGACGACGTGGCCGGCTCCTCCTTCTGGCAAGAGGCCGATACGCTGCCGGAGCCGTATTTCGTCTTTGTCGGCCGCCTGTCGTTCGACAAGGGGGCGCTCCACGCCGCCGAGGCCGTCCTGCGCCTGCGGCAGCGGGGCCGGGCCGTGGCCCTGGCCCTTGTCGGCTCCACGACGCCGGAGTTCGAGCGCTTCTACCGCGGCCTGTCGGCGGTGGAGCGGGCCGGGCTGCGGGTGCTGGGCGTGCTGCCGGAGCGGGACAAGCACGCCGTGGTAGCCCGTTCGCGCGGTCTGCTGCTGCCGTCGCACAGCGACTCGTTCGGCATCGTTTTGCTGGAGGCGTGGAGCCACGGCCGGCCGGTCGTCGCCGCCCGCGCCGGGGGCATTCCCGGCGTGGTGGACGAGGACGTGAACGGCCTGCTGATCCCGTTCGGCGACGTGACCGGGCTGGCCGCGGCCGTCGAACGGCTACTGGACGACGAGGCGTTGGCCCGGCAACTGGGCGAGAGCGGCCGGGCCAAGGTGGCTGAAGAGTACACTTGGGCGGCCGTGGCCGAACGGGTACACTCCCACTACCGGGACATCCTCGCCGCCCCGGCCTGACACCCATGCGCATCCTCCACGTCGTCCATCAGTACGTGCCCGACCACGTTGCGGGAACGGAACTGTACACGCAGATGGTCGCCCGCCGGCTGACCGACGCCGGGCACGCGGCGGCCGTCTTCACGCCGCTGAACCGCGACGGCGCCTTCACCGGCCAACCGGCGCTGGAGGCCGGCGTGCGCGTCTACCGCGTGCCCGTTGGCCGGCGCGGGGCGACGGGCGTCTTCCTGAGCACCTTTGGCCGGCGGGCGCTGAGCGAGGCCTTCGCCACCGTGCTGGCCAATGAGCAGCCCGACGTGGTGCATCTGCAACACCTGATGGGCGTGCCCGCGGCCATTGGCGCGGCGTCACTCACCAGCGCGCCGACGGTCATCTCGCTCCACGACTACTGGTACGGCTGCGCCAACGGGCAACTGCTGACCAACGATACGGAACGCATCTGCGACGGCCCATCGCCCGGCTTCGGCAACTGCGGCCGGTGCGCGGCGGCTCGCGGTGGGCTGCCGCCGGCGCTCGGCCCGCTCTTCGCGCCGCTCATGCGCCGCCGCAACGCCCTGCTGCGGCCGATCTTCGCCGGGGCGGCGCGCGTGCTGGCCCCCAACGCTTTCGTGCGCGACATCTACGCAGCGATGGGCTTCCCGACCGACCGCGTCGTCATCAACACGCTGGGGCTGGACGCGCCGGCCGACCTGGGCCAACGGCTGGCGGCGAGGCGGGCGAGGCGGCCGCCGGGGCCGCTGCGCCTGGGCTACGTCGGCAGCATCAGCCGGCAGAAGGGCATCCACGTGCTGGTCGAGGCGCTGGACGGGCTGCCGGAGGCGGCGGTGACGCTCGACATCTATGGCGACATGGGCGTCTTCCCCGACTACGCCGCCGCGGTGCGCGCCCTGGCCCGCCACTCCGCCATCCGCTTCAACGGCCTCATCGCCCGCGAGCAGTTATGGGACGCGCTGGGGGAGTTGGACGTGCTAGTCATGCCGACGCTGTGGTACGAAGCGTCGCCGGCGACCATCCGTGAGGCGTTCGCCGCCGGGCTGCCGCTGGTGGCCTCGGCCCTGGGCGCGCCGGGCAGCATGGTGCGCGATGGTGTGGACGGGCTGCTCTTCCCGCCCGGCGACGTGGCCGCGCTGCGCGAGGCGCTGCGGGGATTGATCGAGCGGCCGGAGCGCGTGGCCCAGTTGCGGGCCGGCATCGGCCCGGTGCGCACTGTCGGCGACCACGTGGCCCAGATCGTTGCGACGTATGAGCAGGCCAGGGGTTTTCAGTAGTCGCCAATTAAGTGGACACCTGTCAGGTGGACGGCCACGAACTGCGTTTCTGTCAGAGAACCATTGGCCGCCCACCTGACAGGTCGGCACACGATGACCGACTACCGAAAAGCCCTGCATTGCAGGGGTTTCCAATCCGCGGAAGCGCGCTATAATCAACAGCCGTTGCCCAAAGGCAACCTGGGGAAGACGTAACGGATGAGCGCCAAGAGCCAATCGCCGACCGAGAGCGACACACCGATTTATCTCTACGACGCCGACCGCCGCTGGGGCAACTGGCGCGACATCCTGGGCGACAAGCTGCGGGAGCTGCGCCAATACCAGTACCTGCTGCGCAACCTGATCGTCCGCGATCTGAAGGCGCGCTACAAAAGCTCGGTGTTGGGCATCCTGTGGAGCATCCTGAACCCGCTGTTCCTGATGCTCGTCTTCACCGTCGTCTTCAGCGTGCTGGCCAACAACCAGATTCGCCACTACCCCATCTTCGTCCTCGTCGGCCTCATTCCGTGGAACTTCTTTAGCGGCGCGCTGACCAGCGGCACGATCTCCGTGACCGGCAACTCGGCCCTGGTCAAGAAGGTCTACTTCCCGCGCGAACTGCTGCCGACATCGGCGCTGCTGTCGAACCTGGTCAACTTCCTGTTCGCCTTTGGCGTGTTAATCATTCTCCTCTACGCCTTCGGTATCGGTTTGACCGTCCATGCCCTGTGGGTTCCGTTTCTGCTACTAACGCAACTCATCTTCACCCTGGGCCTGTGCCTGCTGCTGAGCAGCCTGACGGTCTTCTACCGCGACGTGCTCATGCTCCTGGAAGTGGTCATGCTGGCCTGGTTCTTCGTCACGCCGGTGTTCTATTCGCTGGAGATGTTCGGCGACTCGGTCACGCTGCTGGGTCTGACGTTCAACCCGGGGCAGGTGATGCGCTGGATTAACCCGATGGCCTCCATCATTGACGGCTACCGCACTGTCCTTTGGGGAACCTACGGCAGCCACGGGCCGGTGAGCATGGATGCGGGCTACCTGATACGAACGTTCGTCACGTCCGTCATCGTTCTCATCGTCGGCTATGCCGTCTTCATCCGGCTCAACCCGCTGTTTGGCGAAAAGCTCTAGGCGGGCGCGTTCGAAGGGCCACCGCAACCGATCATGAACCGAACTCGATTGACCCGCTCTGTAACGCTGCTGGCCTTGTTGACCCTGCTGGCTCTGGCGGCCTGCCGCTCGTCCGGCGCGGTGGCCGACCTCAGCTCGCCGACGCCCTTCCCGACCCAGACCCCCGCCCCGACCGACGCGGCTGTGGACGAACCGCCATCGCCGACGCCTGAGCCGACCGCCGTACACTCGCCCACCCCGGACGAGACGCCCGCGCCAACCAGCGACGCCCCCGCCGGCACGCCCACCCGCCGGCCGACGGCCACTCGCCCGGCCACGGCCACGCCGCGGCCGACCGTGACGCCCACCAGCCTGCCGCAACTCGACCCCACGGCGGCGCTCAACATCACCGGCTCCATGCGCGAGGGCGTGCCCACCCCGCCAACGCCCATTCCTTCGCCCGTGCCCGTCTTCGACTTGCCGGAGGGCACGACCAACATCCTGCTGCTGGGCAAAGACCAGAATGCCGACGGCAGCGGCGACTCGCGCACGGACACGATGATCATCGCCTCCGTCAACCGCGAGGCGCAGACGGCTTCGATGGTCTCCCTGCCGCGCGACCTGTACGTCTACATGCCCAACCGGATCATGGGCCGGCTGAACACGGCCGTCAGCCTGGGCGGCGTGGAACTGCTGGAGCAGACCATCCTCTACAACTTCGGCATCCCCATTCACTACCATGCCCAGGTGGACTTCGAGGGCTTCAAGCAGATCGTTGATCTGCTAGGTGGCGTTTCGATGGCCGTCAGTTGCCCGCTGGAAGATTGGCGGCTGCTGTCGCCGGAACTCGACCCGACGCTGGAAGAGAACTGGGGGCGATTTAAGCTGGAGGCGGGCCTGCACCAGATGGACGGCGATCTGGCCCTGTGGTACGCCCGTTCGCGCCTGACAACCACTGACTTTGACCGTGGTCGCCGCCAGCAGCAACTCCTGCAGGCGATGCTCAACCAGAGCGTTGACCTGGGTCTGGTGGCCCGCGCGCCGGAGTTGTGGAGCACGTTCAACGAGGTGGTCGAGACGAACATGGACATCGGCCGCATCCTGCAAATGGCGTCCATCGCCCCGGGCGTGCGCGAGAACGGTGTGCAGCACCTCTATCTGGCGGGCAAGATGCGGGCCTGGACGGTTCCCGAAAGCGGCGCGGCGGTGCAGTTGCCCGTCTGGGAAGGTGAGGACATGATGTACGACACCTTCCGCCGCCTGCTGCTGCCGCCGGCGCTGAACCGGGCCGACCGCGCGCCGATCACGGTAGAGATCATCAACGCCAGCCAGTACCCGGCCCAGGCGCTGCTGGCGGCCGACAATCTGGCCTGGTATGGCTTCGTGCCGGTCATCGGCCCCACGCGCGAGCCGCAGGAGCGCACGGAGATGACCTACTTCGGCGACAACTTCAAAGGCTCCTACGACTGGCTCTTCGCCTGGGTCATGGGCAAGCCGCAGGACAACATCCAACTGTCGGACGAAGAGGGCGCCACCAACTACCGCGTCGTCATCGGCAACGACTACAACCCCTGCCGCCCGGCCTTTGAAGCGCCACAAGCCGATCTTTCTGAGCCATAAATTGCCCCTTCCCGCGCCCCGATGGATAATCCCCCCGGCGACTAAAGTGGATAGCCCACTGACCTACTGACCTACTGATCCACTGACCTACTGACAACTGTTCCTGGGAGGGTACCGTTGAACGACAAGCGCGAGATAACCGGTTGGATGATGTACGACTGGGCCAACTCGGCCTTCAGTACGACCGTTGTCACCGCCCTGCTAGGGCCTTACATCCAGTCATTAGCCGAGTCAACGACCGAACCGCTGCGTCTCTTCGGCGCGGCCATCGAGCCGGGGGCCATCTACCCCTTTGCCGTCTCCTTCTCCGTCGTGCTCCAGGTCATCTTCCTGCCGCTGCTGGGGGCCATCGCCGACCACACGGCGCTGAAGAAACGCATGTTGCTGGCCTTCGCCTACACCGGCGCGCTGGCCACCATCCTGCTCTTCTTCGTCCGCGGCGAGATGCCGCTGCTGGGCACGAGCGGGGCGGTGGTGTTGGGCAGCCTGCTGCTCATCATCGCCAACCTGTGCTTCGGCGCGGCCATCGTCTTCTACAACAGCTTCCTGCCGCAGATCGTTTCGCCCGACGGCCGCGACTCGGTCAGCTCCCGCGGCTGGGCGCTGGGCTATCTGGGCGGCGGGCTGTACCTGCTGCTCAATCTCGTCCTGCTGCTGCTGATGGACGACACGACGCTGGCCGTGCGCATCAGTTTGGCCGGGGCGGGCGTGTGGTGGCTGGTGTTCACCATCCTCTACCCGCGGCGGCGGCTGGTGCAGCGCGCCCCGTCCAGGCCGCACCCCCAGGTCAACCTCTTCAGCCACGGTGTGCGGCAGGTCATGAAGACGTTGGGCGAGCTATGGCGCGACTACCCCATGACTTTGCGCTACCTGGTGGCCTACCTCATCTACAACGACGGCATCCAGACGGTCATCGTCGTCGCCGCGGCCTTTGCCACCAGTGAGTTGGGCGTGGACGCGCAGACGGTGCTCATCCTGGTGCTGATGATCCAGTTCGTGGCCTTCGGCGGGGCGCTGCTCTTCGGCCGCATCGCCGCCCGCATTGGGGCCAAGCGAGCGATCATGATCACCCTGGCCATCTGGTCGGGCGTGGTCATCTACGCCTTCGCCTTCCTGACCAACACGGTGCAACTGTTCGTCCTGGGCGTGCCGCTGGCCCTGGTGCTGGGCGGTTCGCAGGCCCTCAGCCGGTCGCTCTTCTCGCAGATGATCCCCACCGACCACGAGGCGGAGTACTTTGGCTTTTACGAGATCAGCGAGCGGGGCACGTCGTGGGTCGGCACCTTCGCCTTTGCCCTGGCGGTGCAGATCACCGGCTCGCAGCGCATTGCCATCGTGGCCCTGATCATCTTCTTCGTCGTCGGCCTCATCCTCCTGAGCCGCGTGGACGTGCGCCGGGCCATCGTCGAATCCGGCAACGATCCCAGCGGCGTCGTACTATAAGAATAGAAACCACAGATTACACAGATTTCACAGATTCAAGAGAAAATCTGTGTAATCTGTGTAATCTGTGGTTTCTTTGAAGGAGTAGACATGAACCGATCGGAGGTCAACGCGGCCGTCGCCTACGTCAATGAGCGGGGCACGGCCGTCGAGCGGGCGCGGCTGCGCTATCTGCTGCACGGCGAGAGCGCCCCGGCCGACGTGCGCGAGCAGTTCGAGCGCGGCCAGCGCGGCGACGGCGGCTGGTCGCCGGCGTGGGCCGGCGACTATAGCTCGGTGGACGCCACCTGCTTCCAACTGGCCCAGGCCGACCAACTGGGGCTGGACCGCCGTTCGCCGCTGTTCATTGACGCCGTGCGCTTTCTGGCCGAGCGGCAGCGGGCCGACGGCTATTGGGAGGAGGAGGGCGACGTGGCCGACGCCGCCCCGCCCTGGGCGCAGCCGGGCGACACCGACGCCCGGCTCTACCTGACGGCCAACTGCGGCTTCTGGGTGGCGGTGACGGGATTGGTGCCGACGGCCGCCCGCGACGCCGCGGCCTACCTCAGCTACCACCTGCGCGAGAACGGCGAGTTGCCCTCCTTCCTGCAAACCCATTGGCTGGCCGCCGCCCTGTGGCAGCAGCGCGGGCTGGTGGACGAGGCGGCCAAGACGTTGGGCTATCTGGCCACGCAGGTGGACAAGCTGTCGGCCGGCAATCTGGCCTGGCTGGTTGTGGCCTTGCGCGAGGGGGGCGTGCCGGCGGCCGACGCCGCCGTGGTGGCCGCGCTCGACCGGCTGCTGGCCTGGCGCGACCCGGCCGGCCATTGGCCCAGCGACGAAGGCATCGAGAATAGCGTCCACGTGACCATCGAGGCGCTGAAGGCGCTGCAACTGTGCGGCCGGCTATCGTGAAACCCGGCGACACCATCTGGGTGCGTACCTACAAGGCCGACGGCCACCTGCATCGTTGGTGGCAGGAGCAGGTGGAAGCGCTAGAAGGGGAATGCGTGATCGCTTACTCCGTCATTGGGACGCCTGTCTATCACAACCCACAACGCTTCCCGGCCGCGCTCTTTCATCTGGAGCACACTATCCGCTCCTACTACTGGCCCGGCCGGCGGCACAACATGCTGGAGATC
>WBZP01003077.1_pt2 | contig 12301 bp, 12 predicted proteins | sample 5204301 | NCBI WGS metagenome assembly WBZP01 (sample SAMN12412401, study PRJNA552823) | activated sludge metagenome | isolation source: activated sludge from nitrification reactor of wastewater treatment plant... | place: USA: Pennsylvania | collected 2017
GCGGTCGTGACGAGGGTGTCGTGTGTGTCGTGGCGTGGCCCGCCGTGGGGAGCGGCGCTTCCGAGCGGGCCGCGTAGGTGGCGGGCCAGCCGGTGTCTGCCGGGGTCGCGGCCGCCACGGCTCGCGCGAAGTCCATGATCGACGGATGCCGCTGCTCCGGCGCCTTGGCCAGGCACGCCATGATCGCATCGTCGAGCGCGGCCGGGAGATCGTGGCGGTGCGTGCTCGCTCGCGCCGGCTCGCAGGTCATGATCTGGTGAATGAGCTGAGCGAGGCTCGTGGCCGCGAAGGGAAACTCGCCGGTGATCAGCGCATAGGCAATCACGCCCATGGCCCACACGTCGGTCCGCGTATCGACGCTTCGGGCATCCCGGACTTGCTCGGGCGAGATATAGGCGGGTGAGCCCATCAGCATGCCGGGGTGGGTCAGCTCCTCGGACAGCTGCTCGTGCTTGGACAGGCCGAAATCGAGCACCTTGAGGCATGGGCGACCGTCGCGCAGATGCGTGAGCACGAGATTGCTGAGCTTCAGATCGCGGTGCACGATGCCCTCGGCGTGGGCATCGGCGACTCCCTCACAGGCCTGGAGGATCAGACGGCAGGCATGCGCGATCGGAAGCGGCCCATGACGATCGAGGGTATCGTGCAGGTTGTTCCCATGCAGATACTCCATGACCATGTAGGGATCGTTGCTGGGCAGCCTGCCCACGTCATGGACGCGCACGACATGCTGGCCACGCAGGCGCGCCGCGGCCCGGGCCTCCCGCATGAAGCGAGCGACGACGCTCTCGTTGCGCAGCAGCTCGCTGCGCAATAGCTTGATCGCAAAGGGCTCGTCGAGATCGATGTGGTGAGCGGCGAATACGACGCCCATCCCACCTTGTCCGAGGATACGCTCGATCCTGTACTTTCCCAGTATCGTGTCGCCGGGCTGGATCATGGTGCGTTGGTTCGCTCATTCGAACGTATCACGGCTGCAGCGCGGACTGCAACGGAAGATTGCGCTACAGACGCTGATCTTCGGACCAAAGAGGGCGACATCGCCCGGCTGGCGGACGCCGGGTCATTGGGCCTTGGATTTTCTGCGGGATTCAATACGATCCTGGGCGTGCCGGACAGCGAGACCGCGGCCGTCGAAGCGTGCAGGCGCGCCCACGCGCGCGAGCGGCTGCGTTACCGCAGCTGGCGGATCGCCGTGACCGCGACGAGCCTGCTGCTGGTCTCGATCTATCTCTACCTGGCGATCGGCCTGCGCGTCGAGGATCTCTTCTATCTGCTGCTCAACGTGTTCGCGGTCGTGACGGGCTTTTCGGGCGTGATCGTCTATCGGGCCTATGAACTGCCGACGATCCTGGCCGAGCTCCCGCGTGCCTCGGCGCGCGAGCGGGCGATCCTCCTCGCCGCGCTCGCGCCCATCCGGGCCGAGCTGCTAGCGACGGCGCTGCCGAGCCTGCGTCTGGCTGGCTCGCGCGAGGAGGCGGCGGCGCTCGACGACGACGAGCTCGTGCGCCGCCTCGCGGGGCTCGAACGACCGAACTGGCCGAGGATCGCGCGTGGGTATCTGCTCGGCTGGATGATCGTCGCGCTCGGGCTCGGCGCGGCGATCCTGAACTATCGGCCCGATTATGGCATTTCGCTGCTCGAGCGCGCGCAGGGTAAGCAGGCGCCGATCGATCGCAGCTGGAAGCCAAACCACTGAGTGGATATCGAAGGTACCGTGATGAGGTCGCTTTCCATTCGCCGCGTTGCCCCGCTCGTGGTGCTCGTGGCGTCGGTGCAATGTGATTGCAGCGACATCGGGGACCCATCCATTCACGAATTGGATCTGCCGATCGCCATGATCGGCCCGACCTGCGTATTGGTCGAATGTTGTCAGGCGCATGTCGTCGACGGTGATTGCTTGGAGCAGGCACTGGACGAGCGCGAGGCCTGGGCGGCCCGCGCACGCGAGTTGGATCTGCAGTACGAAGAGGCGTGCGCGTTGCAGCTCTACTACGAGGGTCCCTACGAATGTGATGGGCTCGCGCAGCACGACCACTACTGGGCGTGCGACGCGGTCTGCGCGATCTACCACGGCAGCGCGGCGCTGGGCGAGCCCTGCGAGCTGGTCGGTCCGCACATGTCGACGTGCGCGAAGGACCTCGCATGTGGGCCCGACGAGCGCTGTCATGCCCCCTGCGAGGTGCCCGAGCTCGCGCTGGCGGGCCAGCGCTGCGGCTCCGCGCTGGGCTTGTTGGATGTCCGCTGCGATGTCGGGCTGGCCTGCGATGCCGAGGGGCGCTGCGTGAGCGCGGCGGCGCTCGGTCAGGCCTGCGCTGCCGAGCAGCCCTGCGACGTGGATGGGTATTGCGGGCCGAGCGGTGTGTGCGAGGCGAAGGTCGCGGATGGCCACGCGTGCGAGTCCCACGTGCAGTGCCTCTCGTCGCTGTGTGCACAAAACGAGTGCGTGGCGCCGAGCGTGCCCTATTGCGTCGACCCGGTGCTCTGACGCGACATCGCCGGGTCAGCGCACGATCGTGATCGCACCTTCGACGTAGCCCCAATTCGTGCGGGCCAAGAAGATCGGCAGCGACCACTGCTCGTCGTCGACGGCCTCGGCCTGGCGGATCAGCGGCTGGCCGTCACGGGTCGTCGGCTCGACGATGCGGCCGCCACAGTGGAGGCGCAGCTCGACGTCCTGCTCGTCGAAGGGCGCGAGCCGCCAGCCGGCGATGCCGTGCATGCCGATCCAGGCGTTGCGCAAGCGCGTGCGGCCCTCGTCGGGCGTCATCGCATAGGCGGGCGCGACCTCGTCGAATTTGGTGCGGCTCTGATCAATCAAGGCATCGACCGAGCCGGCGGCGAGCGTCGCGTGGAGGTTGCGCAGGAATTCGTGGAGGGCGGCGCTCGTCTGCCCGTCGTAGGCGAAGGGCGGGGCCACCTGCCAGTGCCACTCGCCCCACGGGTGCACCGCCACGCAGGGCATCTCGAGGCGCAAGGGCAGGGCCGGCGCTTCGAAAGGCGGGGTCGGTAGGTCGGGGGTCTCGGGCCCGGTGGGCACCGGGATCGGCGGCCACTCGATCACGGCCAGCTCGAGCTCGGCGCCGGGCTCGGGCACGTCGCCGAGGCGGGCCTGGCAGAGGCTCACGCGAATGCGTGGGTCGTCGCCGATCGCGTGGAGGTGGACCTCGAGCAGGTTCTCGCCGTCGATCACCCACTCGCTGATCGTCGGCAGTGCGTCTTGCTCGTGCTCGCGCACGACCACGAAGATCGGCGCGTCGTTGAGCCGAATCTCGGCCGTGCACGCGCGCGAGGCAATGCGCACGTAGAAAATGGGGGTGAGACCGACGCCGCTGCCGCTCATTCAGCGCCTCCCGCTGCCGCGTGGATGGTTGGCGGGCGCGTTGCGGGGTTGGGAGTGGTTCGGCGTGATGTTCGGGCTGCTGCCGGCCTGACCGCCCGGCGCCGGCACGCCGGTCGGCTGGGTGCCGTCGCTCGGGAAGCGGCCCTCGCCGAGCTTGCGCGCGTCCATCAGCTTGAAGGTCTTCGAAAAGCTACCGACGAACTTGATCGAGCCGATCACGTGCGCATTGAGGCCCTTGAACTCGAACTTCCAGGGGATGCCGAAGCCCTTTTGCGGATCGATCTCGGGCTTGGCCTCGAAGGGGAACGCGAGCGCGAGCTTGCCGGTCGCGGTCACCCAGTCGGCCCCGAGCGCGAGGCGGATGCCGAGCTCGCCGCCGATCTCGGTCCCGATCGCGAGCTCCCAGCTCGGGCGCTCGTGCGTGGCCTCGATCGAGGTCTCGAGCTTGACCTCACCTTTGACCTTGCCGAAGAACACCAAGGTGATCTTGTAGGAGCCGACGACCGCGATGTCGATGCCGAAGTCGGCCTCGAGCTCGAGCTCGACGAGCGTGAGGCTCGGCTGAAACTTCCACCATTGAAAGACGGTGTGGTTGGGCGCTTCCTTGGCGCCCCACTCGAGCGACAGCTCGCCCTTGAAGAAGGCGATCTTGAACTCGAACTTCCAGCCGATCTTGGGCTGGAGGTCCTGGATGAAGTTCATGATCGACTGGATGTTGTTCTCGAGCTCGGCGATCGCCCTCACGAGCTTGCCGATGCTCTCGCTGCACTTGAGATCCTCGCCGTTGCGCTCGAAGGTGACCGAGGTCATGACCTCGGTGATCGCGTGATCGATCGGGTGCGGGCGGTCGTAGGGGCGCTCGGTCGACCAGCGCGAGCCGCTGGCCGGGACCGGGGCCGCGGGCGGAATGTGCTCGATGATCGGGAAGCCGCGCGCGCCAGAGCCGGTGCGCGAGTAGCTGCGCGTACGGTACTCGGGAATCTCGATCTTGAGTTTGTACTTGTCGCTCGAATACACATCGAGCGAGCGCGCGAGCTTGCGAAAACCGGGTGAGTGATCGGCCAGCACGCCGCACGACTCGATGTCGATCGCGTAGCGGGTCGTGGCGCCCGGCGGAAACCAGAAGTAGCCGATGATCGCCGCCGGGCTCATCGAGGCGTGGGGCGGCGGCGGCAGCAGGGCGCACTTGGCCTTGAACTCGAGCTCGGTCTTGCCCTCGTGGACCTGCCGTTCGCCGGTCGTGCGATTGTGGATCTCGATGCGCGGGTGCTTGCGGCTGCAGCCATAGCCGGGCCCGCCCGACAGCTTGATCTTGATCGTCTCGGCCGTGGCGTCGGTCGTGCCCGCAACGGCCTGCAAGTTGGGGTTGAAGGGTCGGCGCGAGCCGGCGGCCGGGCGCGGCAGGTTGTCGCGCACCTGCCCGTCGAATTTGAATTCGAAGGGCGGAAAGCCACGCTTGCCCTCGCCGCTGCCCGAGTGCTTGCACTGAATCTCGATCGTCTGAAAGTCGCAGGGCGTGGCGGGCACGACCTGCGAATTGCCGGGCCCGGTCGCCTGCAGCACGCGGGCCTCGGCGGCCTGCTGGGCGGCGACCGGCGTGGGCGTGGGCGCCTGCACGGGCCGCGGCGCGCTGACGGCCGCCGCGTCGATCGACGAGGGCGGGGCCGAGGCGCTGTTTTGGCCCATCATGTCGCCGTGCCGGCACACGCCCATGCCCTCGATGTGCACGGTCATCGACCAGACCATGAAGAAGCCCTTGCCGAGGATCACGCCGGTCACGACGCTGCCGCCGAGCGTGCCGCCCTCGTCGCCGATGCTCGTCGAGGTCTCGGAGTAGTCCTCGAGGAAGGTCGGCTCGCCGTCGATGCGGACGGTCTTGCTGCCCTTGATCAGGTCCTTGGCGTAGAGGACGTTGGTGTAGGGGATCGGCACGGGGCCGGGCGGCGGCGACAGGCACACGTCGAGCGGCGCGACGCCGAACCCGGCGCTGCCGCGGTGGAAGAAGCCCATCGACTCGGCGAAGACCGTCAGCGCCATGATTCGGGATCCCCTGCGTGCCTCAGCGGGTCACGAGCAGCTGGTAGCTCGAGCAGTCGCCGTCGTTTTGGAAGCGGAACACGCGGACCCACACGAGCGTCGGCCACGTCGTCATCTCCATGTAGTCGAGCTGCTCGAGCGGCCCGGGGTCGAGGTCGGAGAAGCTCCACTCGTCGAGCGGCGGCGCGTTGGCGCCGAAGTCGGCCGCGAGGCCCTGGCCGTACGCCTCGGCCCCACAGTCGCGGTAGACCTCGAAGCGATAGTCGGAGTTCTCGTTGAGCGCGAGCGTGATCGTCGGCGTGCCGGCGAGCGGCCGCGGGTTGGCCGGGTCGATCGGGAACTCGAACTGATACCAGTCCTCCGCCCCGTTGCCGACGCCGTTGTCGAGCGCCGAGATACCGCCGACGGGGAGGTCGACGAGCGAGCCACCGAACGCGACTGGGCCCTTCTCGGCGCTGCCCTGCCCGCAGCTGGTCCCGACCTGATCGGTCGGCGTGTCGCACTCGCCGGTGTCGCTCGTCGCGTCGGTCGTGTCGGACGCGGTCGAGTTGGTCGTCGAGTTGGTCGGGTCGTCGTTGCCCTCGTTGGTGTCGCTCGTGTCGCTCGTCGAGCTGCTCGCGTCGGTCGTCGCGTCCTCGCTGCCCATCTCGGTCCCGACGTCGTCGCCGGAGCCACCCTCGCCGCCGGTGTAGCTGGTGAACTGGCTGTCGTCGGCCCCCTCGCCGCCGGCACACGCGAGCGCGAGCATCGGGAGCAAGGGGAGGAGACGGGTCATGCGGGAGCGTCGTCGTGCCATGCGAATGTCCAAGCCCGAGGCCTCGACGCTAACACGCCCGCGCGCGCTCGGGTCAATCTTCAGCGGCGTCGCGCGGCCTCGGGGCGCGCGGCCCGACGGGGGAACAGAGCCTTGCGCAGTGCCGCCGCGGCCGGTGGCAGCCGCTCGACCCCGCGGTGCACGAGCACCAGCGTGTAACGCAGCGGAAGGCGCGGATGCTCGACCAACTCCAGCGCCCCGAGCTGGAGATCGCGGTCGAGCGCGGAGCGGCTCAAGAGTGCCACGCCGATGCCGGACCGCGCGTTGCCCTTGATCGCGGCGAGGCTGCCCAGCTCCATCACGCGCTCGCCGTCGGGAAAGTGGCGGTCGAGCAGCACCCGCGTGGTGCCGCGCGAGAAGGCCACGACCGGCGCACGCTCGAGCAGGGCCGGATCACCGCGCAGCGTGGCCGCGAGCTGGGGGGCGGCGACCATGACCATTGCGTCGTCGCGCCAGCGCTCGCTGGCGAGCGTCGCCCGCTCGCGCTGCCCGTCGACGTCGGCGACGACGGCGAGATCGAGCTCGCCGGCCTCGAGCGCGACGAGGGCCGCGTCCGAGGTCAGCTCGCGCAGACTCAGACGCAGCTGCGGGTGCGCGGCATGAAACTCGGCGAGCAGCGGCGGGAGCAAGTAGGTGCACGAGGTCGCGCCCGCCCCGATGCGAACCTCGCCGCGCCCGAGCGCGAGCACCTCGGCGACCGCACGCCGACCGTCGTCGAGCGAGGTCAGCACGGCGCGGGCGTGGGGGAGCAAGGCCTCGCCCGCCGCGGTCAGCCGCGCGCCCTCGCGCCCGCGATCGAAGAGGCGCGCGCCGATCGACTGTTCGAGCCGCTGCATCGCGGCCGTCAGCGCCGGCTGCGACACGTGCGCTCGCTTGGCGGCCTTCGTGAAGGTGCCGAGCTCGTGGATCAGCAGGAATTGGCGCAGCTCGTCGAGCACGAGGGCATATATCACGGATGGTTATCGATAGACTCAAAACAATCGAATGGACGAATGGTGGCCAGGATCCAGCATGGAGGCATGAGCATCAGCGATCTGTTGGTCCTGCTGACGCTGGGCGTGTGGACGGGCGCGCTGGCGACCGTGTGCGGACTCGGCGGCGGGTTGATCGTCGTGGGTTGTGCGGCGTGGTTCGGTCCGCACGCGGCCCTGGCCCTGACCGCGCCGAGCCTGCTCGTCAGCCACCTGCATCGCGCGTACTTGCTGCGCGAGCGTCTCGATGCGCGCGTGCTGATCCGCTTCGGTGGCGCGATCGCTCCGGTCGCGTTCCTCGGCAGCCTGTTCGCCGCGAGCCTCGACGAGGCGCTGCTGCGCTGGGTGTTGGTCGCGGCGATGGTCGTCGCGCTCGTCGACGCGAGCGGCCTGCTCGGTCGCACGCGCGAGGCCACGAGCTCGCGCCGCTGGTTGATCCCCGGCGGCCTCGGTGTCGGCGTGATGATGGCCAGCGGCGGCGGAGCCGGGGTCCTCGCGGCCCCGGTCCTGCGCAGCGCCGGGCAGCGCGGCGACGCGCTGGTCGCGAGCATGGCCGTCGGCGCCGTGATCGGCCACCTCGCCCGCGTGCTCGCCTATCGCCAGGTCGAGGCGACGGCGCTCGACGGTGTGGCGCTCGTGCTCGCGCTCGTGCTGACGCTCGCGCTGATCGGCGGCAACCTGCTCGGTCGTCGCATCGCGCGACGGGTCGACGAGCGCACGCGCGAGCGGGTGCTGCATGGCGTGGTCGCGCTGAGCTTGGTCATCGCGCTCGTCGACGCGCTGCGCGGGTGAGGCGGTCGTGCCGGAGGACCGGCAGTGCGAGGGATGAACGCGGGTACGTTGGGGCCACTTCGCCGCGAGGATCGTGGCGGAGCCAGCTCTACGCAGGCTGAGGGCGGCAGGAAATCTCGATCGACGGACCCGACGCGAAGCGTCGAGAAAGTCGGCCTTGCGCTCCACCTCGAAGTCCCTGAGCGTTCGGCGATCGAGATTCCTGATAAGCGCCCCGCGTCGGGCGAGTTGGCCGCCGCGTACGATCCGGGCGCGGTGAGGGTCGGTTTCTTGGTTGCGCCCAGCGACGGCGAGTTGGCCACCGCGTAGGATCCGGGCAGGATCCGGGCTTCAGCGGACACGCAGACGCAACGACCACACCTGCGTGAGCGCCTCCATCGCGATCCCGAGCCGCATCTTCGACACGCCCGCCACGCGATCCGGAAACACGATCGGGATCTCGACGATCCGCAGGCCGCGACGATGCGCGCGGTACTTGAGCTCGATCTGGAACACGAAGCCGTTGGACGTGACCTCGTCGAGGCCGAGCGCGGCGAGGGCTTCGCGGCGGTAGCAGACGAAGCCGGCGGTCATGTCGGCGACGTGCATGCCGAGGATCGTGCGGGCGTAGAGGCTGCCGCCGCGGCTGAGGAGGCGGCGACGCAGGCTCCAATTGCGGGTGCCGCCGCCGGGCACGTAGCGCGAGCCGATCACGACGTCGGCCTGCTCGCTGGCGTCGAGCAGCGGGCGCAGGTAGCTGGGGTCGTGGCTGAAGTCGGCGTCCATCTCGACGATGCGGTCGTAGTCGCGCGCGAGCGCCCACGCGAAGCCGTCGAGGTAGGCGCGCCCGAGCCCTTGCTTGCCGGCGCGGTGCAGCACGTGCACGCGCGCGTCGGCGGCGGCGAGGCGGTCGGCGAGCGCACCGGTGCCGTCGGGCGAGTTGTCGTCGACGACCAGCACGTGGACCTCGGGGCAGCGCTCGAGCAGGGCGGCGACGAAGCGCTCGAGGTTGTCGAGCTCGTTGAAGGTCGGGACGATGACCAGAGGACGCACCGGAGCGCCAGGATACCCGATCACCAGTGCACGCCCGCGAAGCTGTCGAGCGCGTCCTGCAGGCGCTCGGGCTCGCCGACGAGCGCGAGCGCACCGCTGCGCAGCAGCTCGCGGGCCGCGACGCCGCGGAAGAGCAGGTCGAAGAACGCCTCGCGCTCGCCATCGAGCACGAGGTCGGCCGGCCACGGTGCGCCCTCGCGGACCTCGAGGTAGCCGGGCTCGAGGCGCAGCTGGTAGCGCTGCTGCCCGCCATCGGGCAGCAGCGCGCCGATCTCGACGACGAGGCGCGCGCGGCTGGCCGCCCGCGCGTAGCGGCGCTTGCTCGACAAGAGCGCCCAGCCGAGCTCGACGCGGTCGTCGTCGCGCGGCTCGGCCGGCATGAAGCGACCTCCCCAGCGCGCGAGCTCCATGATCGCAGGCTCGAGCGCGCGACCGGCCTCGCCGAGCTGGTAGAAGCCCTTGCGCCCGGGCTCGGGATCGCCAGGCGGCGCCGCCACGCGCTCGATCACGCCGGCCGTCTGCAGCGCGGCGAGGCGCTTGGCCAGCAGGTTGGTCGTGAGCCCGGGCAGCCGCTCGAGCAGCTGCCCCCAGCGACGCGGACCGAGCAGCAGCTCGCGGCAGATCAGCAAGGTCCAGCGCTCGCCGAGCACGTCGAGCGCCTTGGCGAGGCCGCAGTGCTGCTGGTAGCTGCGCCGTAGCGGGTCGCTCTCGCTCATGTCGATCTTTTACTTTACTTTCTAATAGTTTTAAACTAGACATTGCGCGATGCCGAGTCCGACGGGGATCGCAGGCGTGTTGCCGGGACCGGACGTGTTTGCGCTCGATGTCGTGATCACGGGCGCGCTCGCGCTCGCGCTGCCGCTCGCGCGCGGGTGGGCGGGCGCGCGCGTGGGCGAGACGCCGACGCAGCGCGGCGCGGCCATGCGCAGGCTCGGGCTCGGGATGCTCGCCTGGCTGGCGCTGACGGGCGCGCTCGGGGCCAGCGGCGTGCTCGACGTGTGGACGCTGCCGCCGCGCATCGTGCCCTTGTTCGCGCTGCTGCTGCTCGTGACCTTCGGCCTCGCGTGGTCGAGCGATGGGCGCGTGCTGGCCGAGGGCCTGCCCTGGTCGGTATTGATCGGCTACCAGGTGTTTCGGCTGCCGGTCGAGTTCATGCTGCACCGCGCGTACGAGCAGCACGTGATCGGCGTGCAGATGACCTGGTCGGGCCGCAACCTCGACGTCGTGACCGCGCTGCTCGCCGGGCTGCTCGGCGTGTGGCTGTGGCGGCGCGGCGAGTCCGAGCCGCCCGCGCGCGGGCTCGTGCTCGCGTGGAACCTGCTCGGGCTCGGCCTGCTGATCAACATCGTGACGATCGCGATCGCGTCGACGCCGACCTTCGCGGCGTTCCCGGGCCCGCCCAACACCTTCGTCGCGCACTTCCCCTACGTCTGGCTGCCGACCGTGATGGTCGCGGCGGCGTTGTTCGGGCACCTGCTGGTGTTTCGCCGGCTTCGGCGTGACGCTGTGGGCGCGCGCGGCTAAGCAGGCCGCCGCCGCGCGACCGCGCCCATCGATCCATGGAGATCGTCCGACTCGACGACTACCAGTCCTGGCTGCTGCGCCTTCACGACGCGCGTGGGCGGCTCGTGCAGGTCGTGATCGATCCCTGGCTGTCGCCGCGCTTCGTGGTCGGGGGCGCGTGGCTGTTCGCGCGCGAGCATCGCGACGCGGTGATCGACCTCGACGCGATCGGCCCGCTCGATGCGGCGATCGTGACCGCACCCTTCGCCGATCACTGCGACCTCGCCACGCTGCTGCGCCTCCCGGCGACGCTGCCGATGCTCGCCAACGCGGCGGTGTGTCGGCGCCTGCGTCGACGCGGCCGTGCCTGCGAGCGCGTCGCGGCCGGTACGACCCACGAGCTCGCGCCCGGCCTCGCGCTGAGTTTCTTCGCGCCGGCCAAGCCCTACCAGCACAGCTCGCTCGGCTTCGTCGTGCGCGAGGCGGCGAGCGGCTGCGTGCTCGGCTTCGAGACCCACATCGTCGCGCCGGCCGAGCTCGCGCGCTTCGGCCCGCTCGACGTGCTCGTGCACCCGGTCGAGTCGGTGCAGCTGCTCGGACGCCGGCTCGTCGCCGGCCCGCGTGCCGCGGCCGAGGTCGCCGCGGCCACGCAGGCGCGCACCTTCGTGCCGACCGGCAGCGATCCGCAGCGCTCGCGCGGCTTGCTGAGCAGCCTGCTGCGCGTGCGCGGCAGCCTCGATGAGCTCGCGGTGATGCTGGCCGAGCAGGGCAGGGGCACGCGGCTCGTCGCGCTCGCAGCCGGCGAGCGCTTGGCCGTGTCAGGGCCCTGACTCGAGCTGCCGGTAGTGGCCTCCCAAACCCAGTCGAGCGGGTATGCTCGCCGCGTGGCCCGCCTGCTCGTCGTGCACCCGGCCCGCAGCGCGCTCGAGCACGAGGCGCTCGCCGAGGCCCTCGCCGCGTGGGCGCACGCCCACGAGTTCGTGCTCGCCTGCGGGGAGCCGGCGCTCGCGTGGCTCGAGCACGAGCTCGCGCGCTGCGAAGGCGTGGTGCTGGTCGAGCCGGCGCGCTGGTGGTTGCGCTCGCTCGAGGAGCGGCTGCGGCGGCCGTGGCTCGCGTGGATCGAGCGGCATGTCGAGCTCGATCGTCACGCTCGGCTCGGCGGCGTCGCCTACCTCGCGCGTCAAAAGGCGCGCAGCGAGGCGCTCGCACGTGCCCACTGGCTCGGCGCCGCGGGCTTGGCCGGCGTGGATGCCTGGCTCGCGGGGCGCGTCACCGGGCCGCGCGCGCTCGAGTTGCCCGCGCTCGCCGAGACGACGATCGATCGACCCGAGGCACGCGCGGCGATCGAGGCCGCGCTGGCACGCTCGCGGCAGGTCGCGCTGGTCGGTCCGGCGGGCAGCGGCAAGACGACGTTGCTGCACGCGTGGGTCGCCGCGGCGCGGGCCGAGGGCTGCAGCGTCGCGCTGCATGTCGTGACGCCCGAGCTGGGCAGCACGCGGCGGCGCACGTGGATCCTGGCCAACCTCGCACGCCAGCTCGACGGCGACGCGCGCGACTTCGCCGACGCGCTCGCGCGGGCCGAGCGAGCGTCGCCGCGTCGCGCGGTCGTGCTGGTCGTCGATGGGCTCGAGCTGGTCGACGAGGTCGCGGCGCTGCTCGCCGCGCTGCCGGGCGGTGCACGGGCGCAGTGGCTGCTCGGGTGTCGGCCCGGCGCGCGACCGGACACGGCGAGCGTCGTCTCGCTCGTGCCCGATGCGGCGCTGCTCGACGCACTCGTGGCTCGCGTCGGCCGCGTCGATGCGGGCGATC
>WBZP01005884.1_pt1 | contig 12299 bp, 11 predicted proteins | sample 5204301 | NCBI WGS metagenome assembly WBZP01 (sample SAMN12412401, study PRJNA552823) | activated sludge metagenome | isolation source: activated sludge from nitrification reactor of wastewater treatment plant... | place: USA: Pennsylvania | collected 2017
TTTGGAAGGCAGTTGACCGTTTTGACACCAGCTCAAGAGCAGCTCATCCTGCGCCCTTCCCTGGTGCATGGCCCTTGCATAAGGAACATCGGCTCTGAAGGTTACCAGCGAATATTTGGAATAATAGTCCGGAATTTCAAATTCCAGTTCGGTTTCAATTTTTCTTTTTAGCATAAAATCTGCATCGTCAACGCGATCTCTCATTTCGAGGAAATTGTCGATGGCTAGGTCGGCTATGGCATTGGTATTTTCTGCTCTTTGGTTTTGGAACATGTCAAAAACCTGCGGCCATTGGTCTCCATGCTCGTCAATGATGTCATTAAAAACCCTTACATCCTCGAAAGAAGCATTCATACCTTGTCCGTAAAAAGGTACAATGGCGTGAGCTGCATCTCCCATCATAAGGCATTTGCCATAGGCCTGCCAGGGGAAACATTTTACGGTACCCAGTGAACCGGTGGGATTGTTGAAATACTCATCCACATAGTCGGGCATATAGGGTATCAATTCCGGATAATACGTTTCAAAAAACGACTGCACCTGTTGTGGTGTTTTCATATGGTTGAAGCCATATTCCCCTTCGAAGGGGTGAAACATCGTAACCGTGAAACTGCCATCCATATTGGGCAAGGCAATGATCATAAAACTGCCTCTTGGCCAGATGTGTAAGGCATTTTTATCCAGTTGAAATCCACCGTCTGCGGTGGGTTTGATGCTCAATTCTTTGTAGCCGTGACTCAGAAAATGCTGTGAATAGTTGAACAGCAACTCCGATGTTTTTTCCATCATACTTTTTCTTACTGCAGAGCCTGAGCCGTCTGTACCAATGATAATGTCTCCTTTCGCTTCCACGGGGATGCCCGTTTTTTCGTGCTTAAAATAGGCCACGCCTTTTTCAAGAACTACCTGGGTGCAGGTGTGATTGAAATACATTTCAATGTTGGAAAAGGTTTCTGCTTTGTTGAGCAAGGCAATGTTGAGTCCACCACGCGAAACGGAATTGATGGCTTCTCCCTTGCGTCCACTATAGGATTGAAAAAAGGCCTGACCTCCTTTGGGGTGGATCATTCGACCCTGCATGGGAATGCATTCATTTAAAATTTCTTCCCTGATTCCTGCCAGGTCTAGTCCCAGCATACCTCTGGGTGACAATGCCAGGTTGATGGATCTGCCGGCACTCATACTCACCTTTCGCATATCGTCACGGCGCTCGTACAAGGCCACCTGGTAACCTCTCTGTGCCATGGTAATGGCCAATAACGTACCGCTCAGGCCGGCACCAATGATGATGATTTTATCTCCTTTCATGGGTGGATCACTTTTTTAAGAATGTCAACAAAGTCACAGACGTCGGTAAAACTATTGTATAAAGGTACAGGTGCAACCCTGATTACGTCGGGTTCTCTCCAGTCGGCAATGACTCCCTGTTTGGTAAGTTTGTTGAAAAGGGTTTTATTGGCATCCTGGACCCTAATGCTCAATTGAGCGCCTCTTTGCTGTGGGTCTTCCGGAGTGATGATGGAAATTTTATCACCCGGAATTTCTTTCAACAATGCTTCCATGTACGCGGTGAGTCTGACTGATTTTTCTCTGAGTTTATAAATGCCGGCCTCCTTGAAAATATCGAGACTGGCTTTGATGGCTGCCAGCGAAAGGATGGGCGGATTGCTGAGCTGCCAGGCTTCAACTCCGTATATGGGTTCAAAATCATCGCGCATACCAAAACGCGTTTGTTTGTTGTGGCCCCACCAACCTTCAAATCTGGGCATATCTACCGCTGCTGCATGTCGTTCGTGGACAAAAGCGGCTCCCACACTGCCGGGTCCGGAATTGAGGTATTTGTAGGTACACCAGACAGCGAAGTCGGGCCCTGCTTTGTGCAGCTCCAATGGCACGTTGCCGGCTCCATGGGCGCAGTCGAAACCCACCATACAGCCTTTTTCGTGAGCCAGGCGGGTGATACGGGCCATATCGAAATACTGTCCGGTATAGTAATTGGTATTACCCAACATAACCAGGGCGATCGCTTCTCCCTGCTCTTCGATTACTTGTTCAATATCCTCCATTCGAAGGCAGGATTCTCCGGGTCTGGCCTTCAGTGCAATGAGTCCATCTTCTACACTATAGCCATGGAATTTGAGTTGTGAAGCCACTGCATAACGGTCGGATGGAAAGGCATCGTGTTCTATCAGGATTTTGTATCTCTGTGCATGGGGTCTGTAAAAGGACACCATCATTAAATGCAGGTTGACGGTGAGGGTGTTCATGACCACCACCTCATGGTTTTTGGCGCCAACAATCTCAGCCATCGAAGAGGTCAAAAATTCGTGATAGGGCATCCATGGGTTTTTGGCATGGAAGTGACCTTCTACACCATACTGCGCCCAATCTCTCAACTCCTGGTCCAGGGCATCGCGTGTTGAAACAGGCTGTAAGCCCAGCGAATTGCCGCAAAAGTAGAGATAAGGACTGCCGTCTTCGCGTTTTGGAAAATGAAATCTGTCTCTGAAATGGCTTAGCGAGTCCGCCTGATCCAGCGACAAAGCTTCATTTCTGTCATGAGGGTTGAATGATGTCATCAAAAGATTTTTTTACCCAGCCAGCGGATCACATTATCGTGCCAGATGGACTGGTGTTCTTCTCTGGTAATAATTTTTTCGGAAAGCGCCTGATCCAGGATTTTGCCGGGGTAACATCCCGGTACGGTGTCCATTTCCCCCAGCGGGTAGGGATCGTCAAGACCGGCCACAATCTGATCGCAGCCCTGCCTTTTCAGCAAAAGTTCAAAACTGAGTACGTCGTGGACCAGGGTGTCAAAAAAGACATTTTCGTCTCTGGCGTGGTTTCTGGGGTGTACGGCTCCTTCGAACAAATCTGGCCTGCCTTCAAAGCCCTGAATCCGTCTGCCCAAATTGACCTGTCCAAATTGATTGCCGTGGGCAAAACAGGTTCGTATATGTGGATACTTATTGGGCCAATCGTATAAAGTAAAAAAATGATAGGTATCTGCCGTCAATGCGCACATCCACACCAGGTGAAACCTCCAAAATTTATCCTGAAGGGCTATGATTTCTTCTCCATCATAGGGATGAATTTCTACCGCCAGCTTGTAGTGGTTGGCAAGCTCGAATATGGGCTCACACCAGGGATCTGCCACGCTGCGCCATTGATGGTTGGCATCCAGAAAGTGGGTAGGCAGACACAACACAGATAAGTTCAGCGTATTTACACAGCGTTCTATTTCTTTGAGGGCATCTTCCAGGTGATTGGGTTGAACCACAAATCCTCCTGTGAATTTATGGGCATGGTCAGCTTGCAGGCCTGCATTGAAATCATTTTGGAAGCGGATGACATCGTGACAAAGATTGCGCTCCATGCCATTGCAATAGAGTTGCGACAAATTGAGGACTACACAATGATCGATGTGGTTGTGTTCCATCCACTCTAGTTTTTCTCTTAGGAAAAAACTGGGATCTGTTACCGGACGTGACCAGCTGCCCTGGCGCATGAATTTTCTGTCGGCATCGATAGAAAAAACGCCCTTATCCACCATGAATGCAGGTATTTGGCCGGGTTCCGGCAATAGATGAGAATGGGCGTTGATGTGCATCAAATCATATTAAAGACTAGGCATCTGCATTTGGCATGACAGGCGGTTCCATAACCGCTCCGCAGTTTTTGCATGTGCGCAAATCCAGGTTTGAATAGAATTTTTTGAAGATGACGGGCAGGTCGTTTTCTATGTTATCCAACATAAATTTTTCGCTGTACAATTCATGGCTGCAGTTTTCGCAATACCATGCCAGGCCATCCTCCATGTTGCCCGGTCTGAGTTGCTCTACCACCAAACCTACCGTATTGGGGCCTCTTTGGGGTGAGTGCGGAATATTGGAAGGAAGTAAGTAGATATCCCCTTCGTTGATGTCGATTCTTTTTATTTTTCCTTCGTCCAGTACTTTGAGGTGGATGTCGCCTTCTACCTGGTAGAAAAATTCAGGGGTGCCATTCAAGTGGAAGTCTTTGCGGGCATTGGGCCCACCCACTACCATCACGATGTATTCTCCATCCTGCCATACACATTTGTTGCCTACAGGAGGTTTGAGGAGATGCCTGTTCTCATCAATCCACGCTTTAAAATTAAACTTGGGAAGTAATCTGGACATTGGTTAGATTTTGCCATAAAAATAACAAAAGTCTGCCAATATCAGTCAAGGTTTTAGGGGGTCATTGCCAGGAATTATACCCGATTTCAATATTGAATGCACACATTTTTAGGTTCTGTAAAAAAGCGTAAGGCTTCCCAGCCCCCTTCACGACCCACACCACTGTTTTTCATGCCGCCGAAAGGGGTGCGCAAGTCACGGAGCAGCCAGGTATTGACCCATACGATGCCCGTCTCCAGAGCAGCAGCCATTCGATGTACCCGACTGGCATTTTCTGTCCACAAACTGCAAGCCAGGCCGTAACTGCTATCATTGGCCAAAGCCAGTACCTCTTCCTCTGTAGCAAAAGGTGCTATGGTCACTACCGGGCCAAAAATTTCCTCCTGGTTGGTAGCACAACTGTTGGCAAGTCCCTCAATGATGGTGGGTGCTATAAACCAACCTTTTTCAAAATGGGCGGGATATTCCGGATTACCTCCGCAAAGCAGGTTCCCACCTTCGTCTTTGGCCAATTGGATGTGGTGGAGGATTTTTTCGTAGTGCATTTTGGATACAATGGCGCCCACCTTTGTGGTTTCATCCATAGGATCACCAATTTTCATGGCTTTGGCAGCATTGACCAGGTCTGTTTTGAACTTTTCGTAAATGCCATTTTGTACATAGATTCGCGATCCGCACAGACATATTTGTCCCTGGTTGGTGAAAGAAGAACGAATGACGGTTTGCAGCGTTTTTTCATAGTTGCAATCATCGAAAATGAGGATGGGGTTTTTACCGCCCATTTCGAGCGAGAGCTTTTTGAATTGGGGGGCTGCAATTTGGGCAATTTCTTTACCTACACGGGTAGATCCTGTAAACGAAATAGCCTTAATGCCGGGGTGGTGGTTGATGGCATTGCCTACATCCGGTCCCAAACCGTGGACAATATTGAGAACCCCTGGGGGCAAACCGGCAGAAATACAAACCTCACTGAGCAGATAAGCCGTAAGCGGCGTCACTTCTGATGGTTTGGCGATGACTGTATTGCCTGCAGCCAGGGCAGGGGCTATCTTCCATGAAAACAGGTACAAAGGAAGATTCCAGGGTGAAATGCAGGCCACTACACCCAATGGATGCCGCAGGGTATAATTGATGGCATTGGATGCTGTGGTTTCATGCGATTCTGAAGCAAATTGGGTAATGGCGTGGGCAAAAAAACGAAAATTGGAAATGGCACGGGGGATGTCCATCGCTTTGGAAAGCTGGATCGGTTTGCCGTTGTCGTAACTCTCGGCATAGGCAAATTCGTCAAACCGTTTTTCGATGCCATCTGCAATGCGGTTGAGGATGGCGCATCTTTCTTCCTGGGCTGTTTTTGCCCAGGCTGTTTTGGCGCGGGCTGCTGCTGCTACGGCAAGATCCACATCTTGTCCTTTACCGGCAGCCAACTTTGCGTAAACCTGACCGGTTGCAGGATTATAAACATCTATCCATTGGTTTGCCTCTGAAGGGCAAAGTTGTCCGTTTATGTAATGTAGAAGTTGGCTGGGTAAATTCAAGTGCTATTTATTTAATGCGAAAGTAAGCCGTTTTTTCTTCAAAGCAAAGACAAAAGGTCCGGATGAAGGGAAGTAAAACAAAATGATGAACGCCCAATGCCGGGTTCTTTTATATTTGTAGGATGAACTATTACATTACCGGCCAAAGAACCAACATCCGTCCCATATTAATAAGTGACGCACAAGATCTGTTTGCCATTCGAGGCGATGCTGAGGTGAATCGGTTTATTGAGCGAAATGCCTACGAAGCATTGAGTCAGGCAACAGAATTTATTGATACCCTTCATGAAAAGATGCCCAAAGGGGAATGGTTCGTGTTGGGGGTAGAAGACACTAAAAACGGAAAACTGATTGGCACCGTTTGCCTTTTTGGTTTTAATGAAGAAAGGACCGTTGGTGAATTGGGATATGAGTTGTCACCTTTATACCAGGGAAAAGGTGTTATGACAGAGACCCTGGAGCTTTTTTTAAATTGGATAAAGAGTGAGCAGCTTGCACAAAAGCTGAATGCTTGTATTCATGCCCAAAATGAAGCATCAAAGCGGCTTATTCAAAAACTGGGTTTTGTTTTGGATGACACGGTTGAAAAAATTCCGGAAGGATTTAACGGGTGGTCAAAATTTTTATAAAAAATGAATTAACATGAAGGGGAAAGTAAGTCTGTATATTGCCTGTAGCTTGGATGGATACATAGCGGGTCCTGATGAAAATTTGGATTTTTTGAGTATGGTGGAAAAGGAAGGAGAGGACTACGGATATCACAGCTTCCTGCAAACAGTCGATGCGGTGATTGTGGGCAGAAAAACCTATGATTGGGTGGTCAGGCATTTTGATTATCCCCATGCGGATAAAGTATGTTATGTGGTGAGTCACAGGCCAGGTCCACAAAGGCGTGGGTTGCAGTTTTACGATGGAGATTTGGGGACACTGATCGATGATCTTGTTGGAAGAGGTCTTCATGTTTATTGTGAAGGGGGTGCTCAGATTCTCAAAGAATTATTGTTACTTGACAAGGTGGATGCCATGGTCATTTCCTACATCCCTGTGATTCTTGGTGGAGGTACACCATTGTTCCTCGAAGGGGTGCCAGAAATGAAATTCAGACTTACTTCCACGCAAAGCTATCCTACCGGGCTTGTTCAATTGGCGTATGAGAGAATAAGAGGAGAAAATTCATAAAATCCTGAACTTTTATCTTTAAATTTGAGGATTAAGCCACATAAAGTATGAAGTCTTTCTTATTTTCAGTCTGTTTATTTTGTGTAACAGTGAGTGGGAACTGTCAGCTTTATTTGCCGATGTTTGGTTCCAATCAAGTGTTCAACTGGCATAATAAGGCAATCCATTTTTCGTATACCCCACAGGAATTAACGATGGTTGCCGGTGCATCTACGGACATGTTCAGGGATCCCGGTGTAACCTACAATACCGATACGGCCCCCAAGTTGTTGACCCAGGTTAAGGGAGACTTTGTATTGTCTGCCAGGGTAACTCATTCCTTTGTTTCCAAGTGGGATGGCGGTGCTTTTGTATTGATGCAGGATAGCTTTCACTGGGTGAAGTTTTGTTTTGAGAAAGACTATCTGGGCAAAAGGAGAATAGTAAGTGTGGTTACCAGAGATGTTTCTGATGATTGCAATTCTGAGACCATTGACAAGGACATGGTTTACATGAAAATAGCGAGAAAAGGCAAGGTGGTTACACTCTATTTTTCCAATGACAATGAGAATTGGACATTGGTAAGACATTTGCAATTGGATTGGAGTGAAAATCTGCAATTGGGTTTTCTGGCACAATCACCCACAGGTGAAAAATGTGAAGTGCGTTTTTCAGATATTTATTTTGACCGCATTTCTATTTCAGATCCTTATTTAGGAAAATAAAAAACTAAAAAATGGTTAAAATTTTTGCCTGGATTTTTATTGCTTTCAACGCGTATATGGGAGGCGATTTTCTTTTAAATGCATTGGGCATATTGCAAACCAGTAAATACAGTGCCGGAGCAACCTGGCTTTATGCAGTAGTATTGTTGGTCATGTGCGGCCTTGGTATTTACTATGGCCTGGTGAAGTCAGATTATAAAATGGCGTTATGGATAGGAGCCGGTGCCTGGGTGCTGATTTTTCTATCTCTGTTGGCTAACATGATATTTGGAAAATACAATTAATAAGATATAGGATGAGAAAGACTGTTTTGTTTTTGATGGTTGTGCTTGGTTGGATGGGTTGTTCAAAAAGCAATATGGACACGGTGCTCCAATCGCCCGATGGCAATCTGAAGTTGGAGTGTTTTTTGAATAAGCAAGGCCAGCCCTTTTACAGGGTAACATCCAATGGTAAAACCATGGTGGATTCCTCGGCATTGGGTCTTCTTACGAGGCAGCATGATTTTACAAAGGGGTTTGCTGTTGAAAAGGTAAGTCATCGATCGCATAAAGGCAGCTGGAAGCCGGTGGTCGGCGAAGTGGCAGAGATTGAGGAAAACTACAATGAGATGGAAGTATCTCTGAAGGGAGATCAAGGCGCAGCACTTACGCTGAAGTTCCGGGTTTTTGACGATGGTATTGGATTTAGGTATGTGGTACCAAAGCAGGGTGCATGGGATACCTTGGTAGTGACCGATGAAGTATCAGAATTTAAGTTAACCGGCGATCCCACAGCCTGGTGGATTCCCGGTGATTACGATAGCAATGAACATGTGTACACTACTTCAAAGCTGAGTGAAATAGATGCTTTTGCCTATAATGCTCCGGATTATGAAAAAAAGATTTATACACAACACATCGTATTGCCCAAGGCTGTTCAGACACCGCTGGCAATGAAAGCTGAAGATGGCACCCATTTTTGTATACATGAAGCCGCGCTCAGGGATTTTCCGGTGCTTCACCTCAATTACATGGGGGGCAATGTTTTAAAATCTCAATTGATACCTTCAAAAGATTCTACGGTTAAATCGGTTAATGTACTTCCGTTGACAACGCCCTGGAGAAGCATCAATATAGCCAAAGATGCAGCAGGCTTACTCAATTCAAAACTAATACTCAACCTCAATGATCCTTGTGCTTTGGCAGAAACTTCATGGATCAAAGCCCAGAAGTATGTGGGTATTTGGTGGTTGATGCACATAGGTAAAGCCAGCTGGGATTATGCCGGTGGCAGTAAGGATGGCAAGCCGCATGGCAGGCACGGGGCTACAACAGAAAACACCAAGAAATACATTGACTTTGCTGCCCAACATGGTTTTGATGGTGTATTGGTGGAAGGCTGGAATGTGGGTTGGGAAGACTGGTTCGGAAAGTGGCAGGATTCTGTATTTAGTTTTACCAAACCCTATCCCGACTACGACATGGATAGTCTGTCGAGGTATGCTCAAAAAAAAGGAGTTAAGATTATTATGCACCACGAGACATCTTCTGCTGTTACCAATTATGAAAAACAAATGGAGGCTGCCTATACCTACATGAACCAGAATGGCATCAATACTGTCAAAACCGGATATGTAGGTAAAATAATACCCAAAGGAGAATGGCATGACGGTCAATGGATGGTTAACCACTATCTTCGGGTAGCAGAAGCTACTGCCAAACATAAAATTATGGTCAATATGCACGAATCCCACCGCCCTGCAGGCATGAACAGAACCTACCCCAATTGGTTGTCGTGTGAAGCCTCAAGAGGTATGGAGTTCAACGCCTGGAGTGCCGGCAATCCACCGGAACATGAAACCATTCTGCCTTTTACCAGAATCATGGGAGGGGGCTTTGACTATACGCCCGGTATTTTCGAAACCCGGATGAATGTGCACGATAAAAATAAAAAGGAGATTGTGCATACCACTGTTGCCAAGCAGCTGGCCTTGTATGTTACTTTGTACAGTCCTTTGGTAATGGCGGCCGATTTGCCGGAAGTTTATGAAAAGAGGATGGATGTATTTCAGTTCATCAAGGATGTTCCCGTTGATTGGAAGGACAGCAAAGTTTTGAATGCAGAAATTGGGGATTACGTAAGTTATGCCAGGAAGGACAAATTTTCTGACAATTGGTTTATAGGCAGTATTACGGATGAAAACCCGAGGAAATTTGAGTTTACACTTGATTTTTTGGATGACGGAGCTAGCTACACGGCTACCCTTTACGAAGACGGTGCCGATGCCCATTGGGAAAAGAATCCTTATCCGGTTAAAATCACGAAAACCAAAGTCAAAAAAGGTGACAAGCTTACCGCCAATCTGGCTGCAGGAGGAGGTATGGCTGTTTCTTTGATAAAAGAATAAGGCGCTTTTAGCAGGTACTGTTGGGGTTGGGGTAATTGTCGCTTTGATCCTCAAAGGTTTCATCGAGGCAAACAAAATCTTTTTCTACCAACAGAAAAAGTTCATCGCCCTCAGGCGTTTGACTCAGGTGCCGGTAACCCACATCTTCAGCATCGTACCATGCCCTTGCCAGATTATCTGCCATAAAAACAGTCAGTGTATTGTTGTCGAAGCTTGCCAGCAGGGGTTGATCCTGCGTTTGACTTTTCAATGCATACTTCAGCTGTTGAGGACCCACTGATGTGATTTCTTCGACAATGCCGGATGAAGCAAAATTTTTAACTTCTGTCTGGGTAAGTCTGAGTCTGATAGAGTTTCCTTTGATGCGCAGTTTCATTGGTAATTTGGATTAGGTCACAAATGTAAGATAATGGTGGAAAAAAATTACCCACCATCAGGACTTTAGTAGGAAAATCGGGCTTCATGGGTGTACACATTCATTCCGGAGTTGCGTGTGAAGCCTGTAAGTGTAATATTGGCTGCTTCTGCGGTTTCAATGGCAAGGCTGCTGGGTGCACCCACCGCGCAAACTATGGGTATGCCGGTAATGGCTGCTTTCTGTATCAATTCAAAGCTGCTCCTGCCGCTTAAAACCAGGATCGATTTGGCAACATTTACACTACCTGTATGCTGGAAAATGTAGCCTGAGAGTTTGTCCATGGCATTGTGTCTGCCTACATCTTCTGCAATATGAATCAATTTTCCGTCGCTATCAAACAATGCAGCGGCATGAAGTCCACCGGTAGCAGCAAAATTGGGTTGATTTTCCCTAATCTTATCAGGCAGTCCCAACAAGAAATGAATGTCCACCAATGCTGGGAGCAAGGGTAGGTGTGGAATGCCTACGTTTTGGAGGGCTTCAATGGACGCTTTACCACATAGCCCACAACTGCTGGTCGTATAAAAATTTCGCTCCAGACTAAACGTATGAAGGTTTACTTCAGGGTGTAAATGGACGGTTATGATATTGGGATTCAACTCTCCTCGGTGAAAGGTCTGAAAGGCATGTTTGACTACGTCTTCGTTTTTTCTAATGATTCCTTCATTCTTTAAAAAGCCCAGGGCGAGGTGAACATCATCACCCGGTGTGCGCATAGTAATCGAAACAGATTTCTTTTGGCGGTCTTCCACAGGACCATAGACTACTCTAATTTCAAGCGGTTCTTCAACAGAGACTTTGTCTTCAAAACGCCTGCTTTCTGATAACCCAAACTTAAGGATATTTACTTTTTTAACGGGCTCCATTTTGGTGAATTGTGAGGTTGAGAAACGCTTCCGGGGTATCGATGCTTTTAATCCTGTTCGGCAGGGTAGGCTTTAAAACTTTGTGTGGGATGGTATTTAGAAAATGGCGCAATGATCGGTTTCCTTCCCGATACCACGATTCCATCAATGGTAAACACGATTCATGATAAAAACAAAGTAATGGGTCTGCAAAACTGGCACTTTCATCTTCATAGCAAACGGCGAGATATAAATCATCCTCGGCCATCAGTCTCATGAGGTCAACCAAATGCAAGAGGGGATAGTCACAACCACAAACCAGTAAATGTCCTTTATTTTTTCTGAAAGCAGACAATACCCCTGCTGCCGGACCCTGATCGGGAGCATCGTCTTCAATCAATTGATAAGCATCAGAAACCGGGATTTCCAAAGCACCGTTGGCAATAAAGATTTTTGCAGTAATGTTTTTCAGTAGGTTAGCGGCTACTTGATATTGAGGTTGTCCGCCATGGTATTGCAAAAGGGCTTTGGGTTGTCCCATTCTCGTGCTTTGGCCACCACAGAGAATAACCCCTGCGGTTTGGGTACATCTGATTAATGTATCCGTATTTATTATGCATGCGGGTTCTCCAAATTTTAATGAAAATTCTGAAGTTAAAGAATTCCTTACTACAATCAAAATAGCGGCTGAACCGGATTTTTCATTTCCATATATACAATCACTCAAAGCAGGCTCAAATCCTTCTCCTCTCATTTCAAGCGGCCCCAATTCATCAACAACGATCCAATGAGGCACTCCTGGTACATGGTTTTTTAATGCTTCTTTACCCTTTTCAAAACAGCTGGACAAAAATTTAAATTTGCCAATCGAAACCACCTGCTGCGAATCGGGAGTTGCTACCTCCAAAACATGTTTGCCCATGTCCTGCAAGCTGATGAGTATTCTGATATTTTCTTCATCGGGCGTTAAAAAGCCATCCAACGGAGCTTTGTCAGCAACGAAATGGGCTAGTGCCGAAGTTTTGCCGGACCTTGTGGGACCGGTAAGGAGGATTACGTTGTG
>WBZP01005885.1_pt1 | contig 12299 bp, 10 predicted proteins | sample 5204301 | NCBI WGS metagenome assembly WBZP01 (sample SAMN12412401, study PRJNA552823) | activated sludge metagenome | isolation source: activated sludge from nitrification reactor of wastewater treatment plant... | place: USA: Pennsylvania | collected 2017
AACCAGATGACGGTGCAGGCTCTCTGCCTGCCCGGGTCGGGCGTGTACCGCGTCGAGGGCGTGGGCTACGAGCCGGTCGGCCAGCTGTCGAAGGAGGGCGAGCACATCGCCGGCGCCCCCTCCGACGTGCACGAGCTGCTGCTGGCCGGCATCCTGTGCAGCGACGCCACGCTGGAGTAGAAGGAGGGCCGCTGTCACATCACCGGCGACCCGACCGAAGGCGCGCTCGTGACTGCCGGCGAGAAGCTGGGCATCCATACCCCGCACGCCCGCGAGCGCCACGCCCGCCTCGACACGATCCCGTTCGAGAGCGCCAACCAGTTCATGGCCACGCTGCACGAGGGCGGGGCCGTAGGCAGGAGGATCATCGTCAAGGGCGCGCCCGAGGCGGTGCTGAGGCGCTGCGTCGACGTCGAACACGACGCCGTGATGCACCAGGTGGAGGCCTTCGCGAGCGAGGGCGTGCGCGTGCTCGGCCTTGCCGAGAAGCGCTTCGACGGCGCCGCGCTGACGATGGAGGACTGCGAACAGGGCTTCGAGTTCACCGGCCTGCAGGCCATGCCGCCATGCGCGAGATCGTGAAGGATCACAACGTCTTCGCCCGCGTCGCCCCCGAGCACAAGCTGGGCCTCGTGCGTGCGCTGCAGGGCAACGGCGAGGTGACGGCGATGACCGGCGACGGGGTGAACGACGCACCCGCGCTGAAGCAGTCGAACATCGGCGTGGCGATGGGCATCACCGGCACCTCGGTCTCGAAGGAGGCCGCCGACATCGTGCTGACGGACGACAACTTCACGTCCATCACCGCCGCGGTGGAGGAAGGCCGCCGCGTCTACGACAACCTCGTCAAGTCGCTCGCGTTCGTGCTGCCCACCAACCTCGGCCTCGCGCTGATCCTGATCTATGCGGTCGCGTTCTTCCCGCTCGTCGAGCGCACCGTCGACGGCCAGGTGGTGAAGGACCTGCTGCTGCCGATGCTGCCGACCCAACTGCTCTGGATCAACCTGGTCGCTGCCGTGGCGCTGGCGCTGCCGCTCGCCTTCGAGGCCAAGGAGCCCGACGTGATGAACCGCCCGCCGCGCGACCCCAAGGAGCCGGTGCTGAACAGGTTCGTCGTGTTCCGCACCTTTCTCGCGGCCACCCTCATGACCGTCGGCGCGGTCGGTCTCTTCCTCTGGCGGTACCAGCTCGAGATGGCCGTCCGCGCGAGCACCGGGCTCACCGAGGATCAGATCGTCAGCGAGGCGCAGACGATGGCGGTCACCACGGTGATCATGTTCCAGGTCTTCTACATGCTGAACTGCCGCTCGCTGAGGGACTCGGTGTTCAGGATCGGCCTGTTCGGCAACAAGTCGGTGTTCATCGGCATCGGCGCGATCCTGGTCATGCAGGCGCTGTTCATCTACGCCCCGCCGATGCAGGCGGTCTTCACGACCTTCCCGCTGAGCGCGCAGTCGCTTCTGGTCAGCGCGCTGGCCGGCGCGATCATCCTGCCGGTGATCTCGGTGGAGAAGCTGATCCGCAGCCGATTGCGCCCGTGAGCGTCTATGGTGGGAACCCGCAGGGTTTCACCAGTGGCCGCCGGCTCCGGGCCGGGTTACGCTTGCACGTTTGCCAACCCGCTGCGCCCCGGCGCCCACGGACCGAACCATGAGTGACTCCAAGCTGATCCTCGACTACGTCTTCGACCATGAAGCGAACCGCCGCGACAAGGTCTACCTCACCCAGCCCATCGGCGGCGGCCAGGTGGTCGACTACACCTGGGGCCAGGTGGTCGATCAGGCGCGCCGCATGGCCGCGCACCTGCAGAGCCGCGGCCTGCCGCAAGGCGCCAAGGTGGCGATCCTGTCCAAGAACTGCGCGCACTTCTTCATCGCCGAGCTCGCGATCTGGCTCGGCGGCTACACGACGGTGGCGATCTTCCCCACCGAGACGGCCGACACGATCCGCTACGTGCTCGAGCACAGCGAGGCCAGCCTGCTTTTCGTCGGCAAGCTCGACACCTGGGAGCAGCAGAAGGCCGGGGTGCCCGCGAAGATGCCGCGCATCGCCTTCCCGCTCGCGCCCGACAGCGCGCTGAAGGAGTACGAGGGCTGGGACGCCATCGTCGCCCGCACCAAGCCGCTCGGGGGCCGCGTCAAGCGTAAGCCGGAGGAGCTTGCGATGCTGATCTACACCTCGGGCTCGACCGGCACGCCCAAGGGCGTGATGCAGACCTTCCGCGCGTTCAGCGCAGCCGGCTTCGGCTTCGCGGAATTCATCCGCGCGCAGACCAGCCAGGCCGACGAGGGCCGGGTCCTTTCGTACCTGCCGCTCGCGCACAGCTTCGAGCGCTCGTGCGTCGAGGGGGCGTCTATGGTCGACGGCCGCATGCAAGTCTTCTTCGCCGAGTCGCTCGACACCTTCGTCCAGGACATCAAGCGCGCGCATCCGACGGTGTTCCTCTCGGTGCCGCGCCTGTGGCTCAAGTTCCAGCAGGGCGTGTTCGCCAAGATGCCGCCGAAGAAGCTCGACCTGCTGCTGTCGATCCCGATCCTCGGCGGTTTGATCGCCAAGAAGGTGCTCAAGGGCCTTGGCCTCGATCAGGTCCTGTTTGCCGCCAGCGGCTCGGCGCCGTTGCCGCCCGAGCTGATCCGCTGGTACCGCCGCCTGGGGCTGCAGCTGTGCGAGGGCTACGGAATGACCGAGGACAACTCGTACTCGCATTCCTCGTGGGGCCCCTACGCCGAACCGGGCTACGTCGGCGTGCCGCAGAAGGGGGTCGAGGTGCGCATCGACAAGAACGGCGAGGTGCTCATCAAGTCGCCGGCAGCCTGCAGCGGCTACTACAAGCAGCCCGAGCTGACGAAGGAGTCGTTCACCAAGGACGGCTACTTCCGCACCGGCGACCTGGGCGAGCGGCTGCCCAACGGGATGCTCAAGATCACCGGCCGCGCCAAGGAGCTGTTCAAGACCGCCAAGGGCAAGTACGTCGCGCCGGCGCCGATCGAGAACCTGCTCAACGCCCACCCGATGGTCGAGATGTCGCTCGTCTCGGGCGTCGGCCAGGTGGCCGCCTACGCGATGGTGGTGCCGGCCGAGCACCTGCGCCCGCGCCTGGCCGATGCGGCGCTGCGTGCCGAGGTCCAGTCCGAGATGGAGCTGCTGCTGGCGAGCGTGAACAAGGCCGTGGCCGAGTACGAGCAGCTGCAGATGATCGTCGTCGTCCCCGAGCCCTGGTCGATCGAGGCCGGCACGCTGACGCCGACGATGAAGATCAAGCGCGCACGCATCGAGAACGTGGTTGCGCCGCGGATCGAAGGCTGGTACGCGAGCCGCGCGCGCGTCGTCTGGGCCTGAGCGGGCCCGACGGGGAGAGCCGGTCGCAGTGAGCACCGTTCCTTACCATGGCGGCGATCGCGTCGCCGAGGCGCTGCAGGCGCACGGCGTGCCTGTCGTCTTCACGCTCTGCGGCGGGCACATCTCGCCGATCCTCTCGGCAGCCAAGGCACGCGGCATCCGCGTCGTCGACGTGCGCGACGAGGTCACGGCGGTCTTCGCTGCCGACGCCACCGCACGCCTGTCCGGCCGGCCGGGCGTAGCCGCCGTCACTGCCGGGCCGGGCATCACCAACACGATCACGGCACTGAAGAACGCGCAGCTTGCGCAGTCTCCGCTCGTGCTGCTGGGCGGTGCCGCCCCAACCGCGCTGCAGGGCCGCGGCGCGCTGCAGGACATCGACCAGCGGCCGTTGGTCGAGCCGCATGTCAAGCGCTTCTTCAAGCTCACCCGCGTGCCTGAACTGGGCCCGGCCGTGGCCCAGGCCTTCGAGACGGCGCAGTCGGGGGTGCCCGGGCCGGTGTTCGTCGAGTGCCCGGTCGACCTGCTTTACGACGAGGCGAGCATTCGCCAGTGGTACGCCGACGCCGCCGGCAAGGGGCAGTCGCTGTCCGACAGGGTGCTGCGCTGGTACCTGAACCGGCACGTGCAGCGCATGTTCGAGGGCAGCGGCGACCGCAGCGTGCCTGCGGTGCATCCGGTGGCCGCGCCGCTGGCCCCCGAGCGCGTGCTGCAGGGCACCGCTGCGGCACTGCGTCGGGCCTCCAGGCCCTTGTTCGTGATCGGGAGCCAGGCGGTCGTCGAGTCCACCGAGGCCGACCGCCTGGCCGCCGCCGTCACGGCGCTCGGCGTGCCGGTGTATCTCTCGGGCATGGCGCGCGGCCTGCTGGGCCGCGACCACCCACTTCAGATGCGCCACGCACGCCGCAACGCGCTGCGTGAAGCCGACTGCGTGCTGCTGGCCGGCGTGCCGTGCGACTTCAGGCTCGACTACGGCCGCCATGTCCGGCGCAGCGCGACGCTGATCGCGGCCAACCGCAGCCTGCGCGACGCCACGCTGAACCGCCGTCCGGACATCGCCTCGATCGGCGACGCCGGGCACCTGATCCAGGCGCTCGCGGCGAGCGGCGCAAGGCCCGCGCGGGGCTGGAAGGACTGGGTGAACGCGCTGCGCGAGCGCGACCTGGAACGCGAGGCCGAGATCGATGCCCAGGCCGCCGCGCGCGGCAAACTTGTCAACCCGCTCGCCTTCCTCCGCGCGCTCGAGGCCGAGGCGGGCGAGGACGCGCAGTTCGTCGCCGACGGCGGCGACTTCATCGCCACGGCGAGCTACGTGCTGCGTCCGCGCGCACCGCTCAGCTGGCTCGACCCAGGCGCCTTCGGAACGCTGGGTGTCGGCGCCGGCTTCGCGCTCGGCGCCGCGATCGCGCGCCCCGACCGCGAGACCTGGATCATCTTCGGCGACGGCGCCTGCGGCTGGAGCCTGGTCGAGTTCGACAGCTTCGTGCGTCAGCACATCCCGGTGATCGCGGTCGTCGGCAACGACGCCGGCTGGACCCAGATCGCGCGCGAGCAGGTCAAGATGCTGAAAGACGACGTCGGCACCGTGCTCGCGCGCAGCGCCTACCACGAGGTGGTGGCGGGTTTCGGGGCCAAGGGCCTGCTCGTGCGGCGGCCGCATCAGGTGCAGCCGGCACTGGCGCAGGCACGTACCTGGGCGCGCGAAGGGCATCCGGTGCTGATCAACGTCTGGCTCGACAAGACCGAGTTCCGCGAAGGATCGCTCTCGATGTGAAGACGCCGCCGGCGCGGCTGGGCGCGCTCATTGCGCGCCGGCCGCGAAGGGGCCCGCATCGCGCCATGACCCGGCTCGTCTTCCTCGTTCCCGGCTTCTTCGGCTTCACCTCGGTCGGCGCGGTGAGCTGCTTCGAGCGCGTCGAGCAGGCGCTGGATGCCGCGCTGCGCCGGCGCTGCGCCGAGGCGCACATCGTGCGCTGCCGCACCCAGCCGACGGCGTCGATCTGCACGCCGCGTGCCGATCCGGCCCAGGCATCAGAGTTCGTTGCGCCCGCATCGCGAGCCACAAGGGGTTGGATCGTCATCGAGCGAAGCCACAGCCCGGTGCGGCCGGCCCGACCGGTCGCGGTGATCGGACAGGGTGGGAAACAGAGGGTTTTCTGGGGCTGCCAACGCAGCCAGGGGCTACGCGCCGCAAGACGCGCACGCCTTGATCCTGATGGGTGACTGGTGCGCAGCGGCGCAACCATTGAGCGAGAACGGAGACGGCTAATGGGTGACCCCAAACCCCGCACCGAGGCGCCCACACCTACAGCACCGGCGCGGCCAGGCGCGACACCTGGACCCCGACGTGCCACCAGAACGGTCGCTTGTCGAGCTCGGCCGGATCGATCGCCTGCGCGTGGGCGAAGTCGCGCTCGAACATGGCCGCCATCTCCTGGGCGAAGTCGCGATCGACGATGACCGCCGTCACCTCGAAGTTCAGCCGGAACGAGCGGTTGTCGAAGTTCGCGGTGCCGACGGTCGAGACGTCGTCGTCGACGAGAGCGACCTTCTCGTGCAGAAAGCCCGGCGCGTAGGCATAGAACCGGATGCCGAGATCGCGCAGCTGATCGATGTAGTGGAACGCGGCGAGGAAGACCGCCAGGCTGTCGCCCTTGCCCGTGGTGATGACCCGCACGTCGACCCCGCGCAGCGCGGCCAGCTGAAGCGCCTTCATGACGGCCTCGTCGGGCACGAAGTACGGCGCCGAGATCCAGATCCGCCGGCGCGCCGAGTGCAGCGCCGAGACGAACAGCAGGCCGGCCGTCTCCAGGCGCTGGGTGGGCGCGGAAGGCACGATCAGCGCGGCGACGTTGCCGCCGGGCGCCGCCCTGGGTTCCCAGTCGAGCTCGGGCAGCTCGTGGGTCGCCCAGAACCAGTCGCCCAGGATGACGCTCTGCAGCTGCGTCACGACGGGGCCTTCGAGCCGCACGTGCGTGTCGCGCCAGGGGCTCATCTTCGGATCGAGCCCCAGGTACTCGTCGCCGACGTTGTGGCCGCCGACCCACCCCGTGATGCCGTCCACCACGACCATCTTGCGGTGATTGCGGAAGTTGAGCTGGAACCGGTTGCGCCAGCCCTGGTTCGGCTTGAAGGACGAGACCTGCACGCCGGCATCGGCCAGCGCCGCCGTGTAGCTGCGCGGCAGCCCCTTGCTGCCGACCTCGTCGTAGAGCACGAACACCCGCACGCCCGCCTGCGCGCGCTCGATCAGCGCCTGCTGCATGCGCCGGCCGAGGCCGTCGTCGTGGAACATGTAGAACTGCACGAGCACGTAGTTCCTCGCGAGCGCAATGCCCGCCAGGATGCTGTCGAACGTCGCGCGGCCGTCGATCAGGAGCTGCACGCGGTTGGCGCGCGTGAGCGCCATGCCCGACAGGCGCCGGATCGCGGCATATACCGAAGGCCTGTCGTCGCTGGGCATCTCCCAGGCGCCGAGTCTGCGCTGCACCTCGCCGACGAGCCCGTCGATCTCGCCCTTGCGCTGCTCGTAGGCGGCGACCATGCCTTCGAACTTGCTGCGGCCGAAGACGAGGTATGCCGGCACCGCGACGAACGGAAACGAAACCAGCGACACGGCCCATGCGATGGCCCCTTGCGCCGTGCGCACGGTCATGATGGCTTCGACGGCCGCGAGGATGCCGGCCAGATAGAACGCGGTCACGATGGCTGTAGTCACTCGGGCCTTCCTGCGGCGCAATGGCGCCATCGAACTAGCCGCCCAGAAGGACGACGATGACCACCATCGCGAGTCCGAACACGACGGCCGACCAACCCATCACCCAGCGATTGGCGTTGATCACGCGCGCATACGCGAAACCGACGACGAACAGCGACAACAGCACCAGGCCGTTGGAGACCCGGGCGGCCACGAAGCGGTCGGTAATGAACAGGAACGGCAAGATCGCCGGTACGGTGGCCAGCACCATCAGCCACAGGAGGGCGAGCCCGCCGTACACATCGTCGGCCTTCACACGCGTGCGCGGCACCTCCACGCCGCGCAGCCGGACCGCAATCGCCAGGTACAGCGCGCGCCGCTCGTCGGCCGAGGTCAACGCGGTCAAGCCGTCGTCCAGGACGCTGCCGACGGTGGCGATCTCGTCTTCTTCGCTGTGGCTGGAGCGCAGCGCGTCGACGAGCCGGGCCTTGCCGCTGCGATCGAACAACTGGGTCACGATGTACATGCAGCCGTCGATCAGTCCCCAGGCGAGATTGCAGCCGAGGAGGGCCCACACCAGATCCGATGCGCTGCCGCCAGCCTCGGTGGCCAGGCCGACCCCCAACGTGATCGATAGGACCATGATGAGCGCGAACAGCAGTTCGCCCAGGCGATCGCTCGGGTCCAGGTAGCGCATCACGAAGGACTGTCTCTTCTGCGTGCCCATGGCTCCCGAACCGTCGATCTGCTTCGCCCCCGGGCGGGCCGCCGCCGCACCGCCCGCCTCGTCGCCTTCGCGGCCCCGTCCGCTAGCCGGCCTTCCCCTCCACGATCACCTCGATCCGCCCATCGCCGATGGCGCGCTTGAACAGTCGGTAGTCGCGGCTGTTCTGGTCGCTGTATTCGATGGCGAATTCGCAGATGGCATCGTCGAACGTGTGTCCGGAGCCCAGGTAGCCGGAGATCATCGCCGGATCGCCGGAGCGCGCGTGCGCGCGCGCCAGGGCACGCGCGCACAGGCGCGCGTATTCGCGCAGCAGCCCGGTGTCCCAGCCGTCGATGTCCGCCGAAAGCTTCACGTCGCGCAACTGGCGGAGGTAGAAGTCGCGGCCGCTCTCGACCCGGGTCCAGCCGAGGAAGATGTCGCTCGCTGTCTGCATCAGGCGCTGCCCGGCGACGACGCGCTGGCCATGGTTCGGATAGAGGCTCCTGCCCGCATAGGGCTCCAGCACCGATGCCCGCGCCTCCTTCACCTGCAGGAAGAGCGGGTGGTCGCCACCCGCCAGGAACAGCCCGGCACCGCAGACCGTGCCGACGCTGCCCACGCCGACCACCTTCATCGCCATGTCGAGAAGGCGAAACCGGTCGAACAGGGTCTGGACGTGATCGGGCAAGGACGCACGGTAGGCTGCAAAGGCCTCGGTGTACGCGGATTCGAGGCCAGGAAACTGCTCCGCCGACGGGTGGTAGATCAGCGGCGGCTCGTCCTTGATGCGCGGCCTCGCGCCGTTGTGCGACACCAGCTTCGGATAGACATGGGCGGGCGCGGTCTTGGCCCTCTCCGTCTCGATCTGCCCGGCCAGCTGCTTGCGCATCCTTTGCACCACCTTCGGGTCACCGGCCCGGTCCTCGAACCGCTGCAGGTCGATCTTGTCGTACCAGACGTCGAGCACATGCATGGCCGCGTAGTCGTTCATCCGTTCGCGGAATGCGCGCGCGCAGGCCTCGGCCACGCGCGCCGCATCGCCGTCGGACAGCCGCAGATGCTGCGCCGCGATCACCAGGCTGGTCACCAGCCGCTTGAGATCCCACTCGAACGGCGCCGGCAGCGTCTCGTCGAAGTCGTTGAGGTCGAAGACCACGTTGCGCTCCGGCGTCGCGAAGCCGCCGAAGTTCATCAGGTGCGCATCGCCGCAGGCCTGCACGCGCAGGCCGCTGGTCGGCGTCGTCGCCAGGTCGGCGGCCATCAGCGCGGCCGAGCCGCGGTAGAACGCGAACGCTGAGGCCGCCATGCGGCCGTGGCGGATGGGTATCAGTGCCGGCACGCGGCCGACGTTGGATTCATTCAGCAAGTCGACCGGGTCGCGTCGCCCCTTCGGCGGCTTCCATCCCGCGTGCGACAACCGCGGCGCGGCGCCACGCAGCGCCTTGCCTTTCGCGCGGCGCTCGTCGGCGGAGACAGAGCTCTCTTCGACGGGTGGCGTACGCACCGGACTCCTGCCCTTGTCGGACCTGGTCATGGGCGCCCTCTGCATCCCGATCGGCGGCCGCATCAGAACGTGCCGGTCAGGTACGCCAGCAATCCGGAGTAGCCCGTCTTCAGACGGCCATCGAAGTCGTTCTTCGACACGTCGAGGCTGGTCGCGAACCGGTTGTAGCCGAGTCCGACGCCGAAGTTGCGGTGAAACATCCAGGTCACCCCCGCCCGCAGGTCGGACCAACGGCCGTCGTAGTCGCCGACCTTCACCTTGAAGACTTGGCCCTGAAGATCGAGGTACCAGTCGGGGTGCAGTATCCAGCCGCCACGCAGGCCGATCACCGGGAGCGGCGCGGGCAGCGAGTACTCCTTGCTGGTCGCGCTGGCCGTCGAGGTGTTGCCCGAGGGGTCGGTGAAGTACGCCGTGCCCGAGAGCTGAAGTCGCGTGTCCATGACGTGCAGGCCCAAGGTGGCCGCCAGCTCGTAGCTCGGGCGACGCAGGAAAGCGTACTCGTAGGCGAGTTCGAGGACCTGGGTCCTCTGCCTGAACTCTGCCGTCGCACCGACGATGAAGGTGTAGTCGCCCCACTCGAGATCCCTCTCGAGCGCCCTCGAGCGGGCCGTCGAATTGTCGAAGTACATCAGGCGCAGGTGGTGCGCCGGCGTGATGCGCCAGAGCAAATCGGCGCGAACCCGGCACGAATCGGCGGCCTTGCCCAATTCATGGTCGAAGTCGACGTCCGGGTTGACGCTCGACTGCCCGTTCAGCCCCGCGTCCGTGTTCATGGTGAAGAAGAAGCCGCCGAGGTTGATCACCCAGTGGTCGTTGAGCAGGCCGTCCGCGCCGGACGGTGACTGGGCCGACGCCGAAGCCGCGAGCCCCAAGACCAGCATTGCGCAGAGCAGCCGCGACGCCAGCTTGTTCAGGATCCTCGTGTTCATCGTTTCGCTCCATCGGTCGATCGAGGCCGTGGCTCGGGCTGGGGTAGACGGCCGCTCCCAGCATCCCGCGCGTCCTGGCAGCCACGACCTTGCACTCGGGTCTGCCATGCATTCGCCGGCCGCATCCGTAGTACCGCATCAGTAGTACCACTTGGCGACCACGGCCAGCGCGCCGACGCTCACCCGCGCCGGCAGGCGGTCGACCTGCGAAGCCAGGATGATCTCGTAGCGGAAATGCGGGCTGACCGTGACCTCGGCGCCCCACTGATACAGCGCGCGCGCCCAGCCGTCGTAGCGCGTGTCGTACATCGCCTCGGCGTTGAAGTAGGGCAGCACCGCGTGCCCGAGCACCGTGAACTCGCGGTTGATCTCCAGCCGCAGCCGGTTGCGCGTCGAGTAGTCGCCGCCGATCCAACGCAGATCCGCCCGCGCCCGGGCCTCGAGCCAGACCTCGGCTGGCAGCTCGGCCCGTGCGTAGGCCGAGAGCACCGCGCGGTCTTCGGTCACCTGGGTCGGCCCGCCGTCCTCCGCCTTGAGCACCCGGGTGTAGCCCAGACGCGTCCAGAGGTAGCGCTTGCGCTGCCAGTCGTCCGTCCGCAGGTCCGGCCGCAGGATCGGCTGGACCGAGACGTCGACGAAGGCCGACAGGTCCACCGACCGGTACGTCTCGGCGCGGACGAACGACGCGTCCAGGTACAGCCGCGTGGCCGGCGTCAGCTCGACGAAGGCACTGAGTTCGGGCCATAGCTCCGACGCGTCGGAGGCGGCAGCAGGGTCCGCGAGGAACAGGCCCGCGCCCAGGATGGCGATCAACGCATGGCGGCCCACGCCGAAGACCCCACGCTCCATGCCGCCGCGCTGTGGAACGCCGCGCTGCCGGCACATCGCCTCACTTCGGGAACAGGAGCGTCAGGTTGACGCGCGCTCCCCACCCATGTGCGCCGGCGTCCGGGCCGTGCGCCCAGTAGCGCGCGCCCAGCTGAAGCGTCAGGCGCTGCTCGCCGAGCTTGAAGAACTGGCTGGCCAGCAGGTGGATCGGTACGGTCCAGACCTTCGCCTCCCAGTCGTAGATCGACTCCGTGTTCACGCCGTAGGTGGTGAGGCCCTTGGTCGTGTACTGCAGGAACGGCTGCAAGAAGGTGGCGCTGATGTCGCTGCTGCCCGATCCGCCGACCGACCAGATGTGGTTGGCCAACGCGCCATAGGTCCACCCATGCTCCTGTTTCAGCAACACGGCGGTGGGACCGAGGCCCCACTTGTCGGCACCGAGCGCCTTGTTGCTCGCGGTGGGCAACAGCAAGACCGGTCCGGCGCCCCAGGTCCAGCCGCCGGCTGTGGGCGCCTTCGGCGAGAAGAAGAAGCTTTGCGTGATGTCGCCGACGCCGGATTGGCTGACCGCGCCCCCATCGACATCGATCAGCGGAACGATGGTGCGCGAGATCAGGTTCCAGTCCTGGCCGATCGAGAACGGTATCACCGGCATGACATTCAGGTAGTTCTTGCGCCCGGCTTCCTGCAACCCGATCTTCTCGTCGTAGTTGTACTGGATCGGCAGGCTGATCATGGCGGCGACCGGATTCAGCGCCGCCTTGGCGAGTTCTTCGTCGCTCTTCTGGGCGCTGACCACGGCGCCGGTCTGAGCCCACGCGCTGGCGCCCACGGTTGCAAGCGCGGCGAGCCAGGCCGCCGCGATGCGGCTACACGTGCGAGGTGCTGTCACTTTCCATCTCCTGAGGAAGGGTGGGCCTACGCCAGCTGCTTGGCCGCGCCGCGCGCGGCCGCTCCGATCGCGACCATCGAGGCGCCGCTGAACACCAGGTTGAACCCGACCAGCGTGCCGACGGCCCAAAGTCCGGACAGTGGCCAGTCCCACAGCAGCATGAACCCGAGGACCACGCTCAGCACGGCACTGAGCAGCATCCAGCCCCAGCCGTTGGCCGGCCGCATGCGGAACGCCAGCACGGCGCCGGAGACGCCGTCCACCAGCAGGTAGGCGGCGAGCATCAGGGTCAGGGCCTCCACGCCGAGTCCGGGTCGGGCCGCGATGACCGCGCCGGCCACGAACGACAGAATGCCGCCGAGGAACGCCAGCGCGCCCTGGCCGAACGACCCGGCGCTGAAGGC
>WBZP01005096.1_pt3 | contig 12298 bp, 5 predicted proteins | sample 5204301 | NCBI WGS metagenome assembly WBZP01 (sample SAMN12412401, study PRJNA552823) | activated sludge metagenome | isolation source: activated sludge from nitrification reactor of wastewater treatment plant... | place: USA: Pennsylvania | collected 2017
GGACTGGCTTTGCGCATTCCATCCTTGAATGCCATCGAGGCGGCCATCTTGAATGCGTTTTCGTTCGAATCGACATCGTGGTAAGAACCGTCGAACAACGTGACCTTGACGTCGACCACCGGGAAGCCCGCTAAGACCCCGTTCGGCAACGTGTCTTCCAGCCCCTTGTTGACCGCCGGAATGAACTCCCGCGGCACTGAGCCACCCTTGATCGCATCGACGAACTCGTAGCCCTTGCCGGCCTCGTTGGGCTCCAGCTTGATCCAGACGTGCCCGTATTGACCCCGTCCGCCCGACTGCTTGACAAACTTGCCTTCCTGCTCAACCGTCTTGCGGATCGCTTCGCGGTAGGCAACCTGCGGTGCGCCGACATTGGCCTCGACACCGAATTCGCGCTTCATGCGATCGACCAGGATTTCCAAGTGCAACTCACCCATGCCGGAAATGATTGTTTGCCCTGACTCTTCATCAGTGCGAACACGGAACGACGGGTCTTCCTGGGCAAGGCGATTGAGCGCAATGCCCATCTTTTCCTGGTCGACCTTCGTTTTCGGCTCGACTGCAACATGTATCACCGGATCGGGGAAAGTCATGCGCTCCAGCGTGATAATTTTGTCCGGATCACACAGCGTTTCACCTGTCGTCGCTTCCTTCAACCCCACCGCAGCGGCAATGTCGCCGGCGTGCACTTCCTTGATCTCTTCGCGCTGGTTGGCATGCATCTGCAGAATACGGCCAATGCGCTCCTTGCGTCCCTTCCCGGGGTTGTAAATCGTGTCGCCCGACTTCACCACGCCCGAATAGACACGGAAAAAAGTCAGCTGGCCGACGTACGGGTCGGTCATGATCTTGAAAGCGAGGGCGGCGAACGGCTCGTCATCGGCAGCCCGACGCTGACCCATTTCTTCGTTCTCGAGGTGACCTTCAACCGGCGGGATATCGGTCGGTGCCGGCATGTAGTCGAGCACCGCGTCCAACATAGCCTGCACGCCTTTGTTCTTGAAGGCGGAACCACATAGCATCGGGACGATTTCGCTCGCGATGGTGCGCTGGCGCAGCGCACGCTTGATCTCTTCCTCGGTCAAATCGCCTTCTTCGAGATACTTGTTCATCAACTCTTCCGATGCCTCGGCAGCGGCCTCGAGCATCTTCTCGCGCCACTCCTTCGATTCGTCGACGAGTTCCGCCGGAATCTCGACGTACGAGAATTTCGTCCCCTGGGAAGCATCGTCCCAGAGCACAGCCTTCATCTTGACCAAGTCGACCACGCCCTTGAAGTCCTCTTCGGCGCCGATCGGAATCTGTATCGGGACCGGGTTGGCCTTTAGGCGGGTGCGCATCTGGTCATGGACCTTGAAGAAGTTGGCACCCGTGCGGTCCATCTTGTTGACAAAGGCAAGACGGGGCACGCCATAGCGGTTGGCCTGGCGCCAAACCGTCTCCGACTGCGGCTGTACGCCACCAACCGCGCAATACACCATGCAGGCGCCGTCGAGCACGCGCATCGAGCGCTCAACTTCAATGGTGAAGTCAACGTGCCCGGGCGTATCGATAATATTGACCCGGTGCTCCGGATAATTGCCACCCATGCCCTTCCAGAAGCAGGTCGTGGCGGCAGAGGTAATGGTGATTCCGCGCTCTTGCTCTTGTTCCATCCAGTCCATCGTCGCGGCGCCGTCATGCACCTCGCCAATCTTGTGATTGACCCCCGTGTAAAACAGGACGCGTTCGGTCGTTGTCGTCTTGCCGGCGTCGATGTGCGCGGAAATACCGATGTTTCGGTAACGCTCAATCGGAGTCTTGCGTGCCACGGTGAACCTTGCCTTCCTTAAAGCCGCTATGGCGCCCGACGAATTGTCTGCGGCGCCACGCGGGGCTCAAGCCATTCTGGTAACCGGAACCGCCTCTCGGGCCGCCCCCTTAATTACTTAGAAGCGGTAGTGCGAGAACGCCTTGTTCGCTTCTGCCATGCGGTGGACTTCCTCGCGCTTTTTCATCGCCGAACCGCGCCCTTCCGCCGCCTCGATCAACTCGTTGGCGAGACGCTGACCCATCGATTTCTCGGAACGCTTGCGCGCAGCGTCGCGCAGCCAGCGCATCGACAGCGCCATGCGGCGCACGGGGCGGACTTCAACAGGCACCTGGTAGTTGGCACCCCCAACACGGCGGCTCTTAACTTCGACCACTGGCTTCACATTGTTCAATGCGGCCGAGAACACCTCAAGCGGATCCTTTCCGCTCCTTATCTTGATCTGGTCGAACGCCCCGTAAATGATCCTCTCGGCGACCGATTTCTTGCCGCTGCCCATCAAAACGTTGACGAATTTCGAGAGATCGACGCTACCGAACTTTGGGTCGGGCAGGATCTCGCGCTTGGGCACTTCTCTACGACGTGGCATATGAACCTCTGTATACGCTGATCTGGGCAGTCAGGACAATTAGGCCTTCTTCGGGCGCTTGGCACCGTACTTGGAGCGGCTCTGCTTGCGGTCCTTGACACCCTGCGTATCAAGCGAACCGCGAACGATGTGATAACGCACACCGGGCAGATCCTTCACACGGCCACCACGGATCAGCACTACCGAGTGCTCCTGCAGGTTGTGCCCTTCGCCACCAATGTACGAGATGACCTCGAAACCGTTGGTCAGGCGCACCTTTGCCACCTTACGCAAAGCAGAGTTCGGCTTCTTCGGCGTGGTGGTATAGACGCGGGTGCAAACACCCCGCTTGGCAGGACATGCCGCCAATGCCGGCACCTTGCTCTTTGAAGTAGGCGCTTGGCGCGACTTGCGCACTAATTGATTGATTGTTGGCATCGTTCCGAATTTCCGAAAATACCGGGGCGGCCTGCCAACGCTTGAGACTGCGCTCAGACCGCCCCGGGTGGATCGTTTCGACTCTGGCTGCGATTGGCCAGTTCGCAAAGAGGCGGAAGTATAAGTACTTTTCTCGGTAAGCGTCAACCGGCTTCAACGTTTGCCTCGGTGCTGGATGCGTCCGGCAGCGCCGGTTCCTCGCCCGTGATTTCGCGATCGACCGCGATATCCTGGCCAACTGTCTGCATCTTACGAGTGCGGTGATAGGCCATACCGGTACCTGCGGGAATCAGGCGGCCGACAATGACGTTCTCCTTCAGGCCGCGCAGATCGTCACGCTTGCCCATGATCGCGGCCTCGGTAAGCACGCGCGTGGTTTCCTGGAACGATGCAGCAGAAATGAACGAATCGGTGGACAGTGAGGCCTTCGTGATACCGAGCAGCAAGTACTGGTAGTCGGCACCGCGCTTGCCCTGGGCTTCCGCCTTGTCGTTCTCGTCAAGAACCTCGGCGCGTTCGACCTGTTCCTCACGGATGAAGTGGGTATCGCCCGGATCGGTGATCACCACCCGTCTGAGCATCTGGCGGACGATCACTTCAATGTGTTTATCGTTGATCTTCACACCCTGCAGTCGATAAACGTCCTGAACCTCGTCAATGATGTAGCGCGCCAGTTCCTCGACCCCTTTCAGACGCAGAATGTCATGAGGCTCGGCCGGACCGTCGACAATCACTTCGCCCTTATTCACGACTTGGCCGTCGTGCGCCATCACGTGTTTGTCCTTGGTGATCAGGTACTCGTGCGGCACCCCGTCTGGCTCAGTGATCACGAGGCGCTGCTTGCCCTTGGTGTCCTTGCCGAACGAAACCGTACCGGTAACTTCCGCCAGCATGCCAGCGTCCTTGGGCGAGCGGGCCTCGAACAACTCTGCCACTCGCGGCAGGCCCCCGGTGATGTCGCGGGTCTTGGAGGATTCCTGCGGAATCCGCGCCATCACGTCGCCAACACCGATCTGCTGGCCATCCTTTACGGTAATCAACGAGCCGACCTGGAAGGTGATCGTTACTGGATGGTCGGTCCCGGCAATCTTCACTTCCTCTCCGGTCTCGGTCAACAGCTTCACCTGCGGACGCAAGCCCTTGGTCGACGACGTGCCGCGCCGCTTGGGATCGATAACCACCAGTGTAGACAGACCCGTCACTTCGTCGATCTGCTTGGCCACCGTGACACCTTCTTCGACATTCTCGAACTTCACATGACCCGCGTATTCGGTAACGATTGGGCGGGTATGCGGATCCCACGTGGCAAGCTGGGTGCCGGCTTTTGCTTGCAGTCCGTCCTCGACCAACAGCGTCGATCCGTAGGGGACCTTGTGTCGCTCACGCTCACGGCCATGATCGTCGGTGATCAACACCTCCGCAGAACGCGCGATGACGACCTTTTCACCCTTCACTGATGTTACATAGCGCATGTTCTGTGTAAAACGGACAAAGCCGGCTGACTTCGAATCGATGCCGGACGCAGCCGCAGACCGGGAAGCCGCGCCGCCGACGTGGAAGGTCCGCATGGTAAGCTGCGTACCCGGTTCGCCGATCGACTGCGCCGCAATCACGCCGACTGCTTCGCCAACGTTGACCATGTATCCTCTGCCCAGATCGCGGCCGTAGCACTTGGCGCACAGACCGTATCGTGTTTCGCAGGTCAGCGGAGTACGGACCCGGACTTCATCGATTCCCAGCGCTTCGATCTGCTCCACCGCGTCTTCGTCGAGCAATGTTCCGGCTTCATACAGCGTTTCCTGAGATTCTGGATTCACCACGTCAGAAGCCGCTACGCGACCGAGAATCCGTTCGCGCAACGCCTCCACGACCTCGCCACCTTCGACCAGAGCTTTCATCGCGAAGCCGAGCGACGTCCCACAGTCATCTTGGGTGACCACAAGATCCTGCGTCACGTCCACTAGCCGGCGCGTAAGGTAGCCAGAGTTCGCGGTCTTGAGCGCCGTATCGGCCAGACCCTTCCGAGCACCGTGGGTCGAAATGAAGTACTGCAATACATTCAGCCCCTCGCGGAAGTTCGAAGTGATCGGTGTTTCGATGATCGACCCGTCCGGCTTGGCCATCAGGCCGCGCATGCCGGCGAGCTGCCGAATCTGCGCCGCTGAACCGCGCGCGCCAGAGTCGGCCATCATGTAGATCGAATTGAACGATTCCTGCTTGCCATGCTTGCCGGCGCGATCGACGACGTCCTGGACACCGAGTTGTTCCATCATCGCCTTGGCAACGTGGTCGCCGGCACGGCCCCAGATGTCCACGACCTTGTTGTAGCGCTCGCCATCCGTGACCAGACCCGAGGTGTATTGGTGCGCGATCTCCTTCACCTCGTGCTCGGCGGCAGAAATGATCTGTTCCTTCGCGGTCGGCACCAACATGTCCTTGATCGCAATCGAGATGCCCGCGCGCGTCGCCAGACTGAATCCTGCCTGCATCAACTGGTCGGCGAACACCACGGTGTCCTTCAACCCGCAGCGACGAAACGCCGAATTGATCAGCTTGGAGATCTCCTTCTTCTTGAGTGGCTTGTCAATATGCGAGAACGGCAAGCCCGGCGGCAGAATCTCCGACAGCATTGCACGGCCAACGGTAGTCTCGTAGCGCGTGACTTTATCGCGCCTCTCGCCTTCCGCCGTCACCTCGACCTCGCGGATACGGATCGCCACTCTGGCATGCAGATCGACTTGCCCGGAATCCCAAGCGCGCTTGGCTTCGGCCACGTCCATGAAGATCATACCCTCGCCCTTGGCATTCACTGCCTCGCGTGTCGCGTAGTACAAACCCAGCACGATATCCTGCGACGGCACGATGATCGGTTCGCCATTGGCGGGAGACAGCACATTGTTCGAGGCCAGCATCAGCGTGCGAGCTTCCATCTGCGCCTCTAGCGATAGCGGCACGTGCACGGCCATCTGGTCGCCGTCGAAGTCGGCGTTGAACGCCACACAGACCAGCGGGTGTAACTGGATCGCCTTGCCTTCAATCAGCGTCGGCTCGAACGCCTGAATGCCGAGTCGATGCAGTGTCGGTGCTCGGTTGAGCAACACCGGATGCTCGCGGATCACCTCTTCGAGGATATCCCACACCTCGGGCACTTCCTGCTCGACCAGCTTCTTCGCCGCCTTGATCGTGGTGGCAAGGCCCAGCAATTCGAGCTTGTTGAAGATGAACGGCTTGAACAGTTCGAGCGCCATCTTCTTCGGCAGACCGCATTGGTGCAGCTTGAGCTGCGGGCCAACCACGATGACCGACCGGCCCGAGTAGTCGACGCGCTTGCCAAGGAGGTTTTGACGGAACCGTCCGCCCTTGCCCTTGATCATGTCGGCGAGCGACTTCAGCGGACGCTTGTTGGCGCCGGTCATCGCCTTGCCGCGGCGGCCATTGTCGAGCAGCGAGTCGACGGCTTCCTGCAGCATGCGCTTTTCGTTGCGCACGATGATCTCGGGCGCCTTGAGTTCGAGCAGGCGCTTCAGGCGATTGTTGCGATTGATCACTCGGCGATACAAATCGTTCAGGTCGGAGGTCGCGAACCGCCCGCCATCGAGCGGGACAAGCGGACGCAGATCCGGAGGCAATACCGGCAGCACTTCGAGAATCATCCAGTCCGGTTTGATCCCCGATTGCTGAAACGCTTCGAGAACCTTAAGACGCTTGGAGATCTTCTTGATCTTGGCTTCGGAGCCCGTGGTCTCGAGTTCGCCGCGCAGCGTCTCGATTTCGCGATTGTGGTCGAGCGAGCGGAGCAAGTCGCGAATGCCTTCCGCACCCATTAGCGCATGGAAGTCGTCGCCGTACTCTTCGACCTTGGCGAGGTAATCGTCTTCCGTAAGCAACTGGGCACGGGCGAGCGGCGTCATGCCCGGATCGGTGACCACGTAGGCTTCGAAATACAACACGCGCTCGATGTCGCGCAACGTCATGTCCAGCACCATGCCCAGACGCGACGGCAGCGACTTGAGAAACCAGATGTGGGCGACCACCGAGGCCAGTTCGATGTGGCCCATCCGTTCGCGCCGAACCTTCGACAGCGTGACCTCCACGCCGCACTTCTCGCAAATGACGCCGCGATGCTTGAGTCGCTTGTACTTGCCGCAGAGGCATTCGTAATCCTTTACCGGGCCGAAAATCTTGGCGCAGAACAAGCCGTCGCGCTCCGGCTTGAAGGTGCGGTAGTTGATTGTCTCTGGCTTCTTCACTTCGCCGTAAGACCAGGAGCGAATCTTCTCGGGCGAAGCGAGGCCGATGGTGATCGCATCGAATTCTTCTTCCTGCGTAACCTGTCTGAAAAGATCGAGCAGTGCTTTCATGTGTTACTCCAAATCGTGACCGTCTGTCGTTGGCGGGCGGCCCAATTGGGCCACCCGCAGTGTCGTGCGTGTCACGGAATCAAAAACGCTCCAGATCGATATCGATCGCCAGCGAGCGGATTTCTTTCACCAGTACGTTGAACGACTCGGGCATGCCGGCGTCGATCTTGTGCTCGCCCTTCACGATGTTCTCGTAGACCTTGGTGCGACCCGAGACATCGTCGGACTTGACGGTGAGCATCTCCTGCAACGTGTACGAAGCGCCATAAGCTTCGAGCGCCCACACCTCCATCTCGCCGAAGCGTTGGCCGCCGAACTGCGCCTTGCCGCCGAGTGGCTGCTGCGTGACTAGGCTGTATGGGCCTGTCGAACGTGCGTGCATCTTGTCGTCAACCAGGTGATGCAGTTTGAGTACGTGTTTGTATCCAACCGTGACCTGACGTTCGAAGCGTTCGCCGGTCCGGCCATCGTAGAGCCATACCTGCCCGGAGGTCGGCATGCCGGCCAAATCGAGCATGGCTCGTATCTCGTCCTCATTTGCGCCATCGAAAACCGGCGTAGCGAACGGCACACCCTTTGACAAGTTCTCGCCCAGTTCGACGATCTCGCGGTCGGAAAGAGAATCAATCTCTTCGCCCTTGCCACTGTGGTTGTAGATTTTGTTCAGGAACTGGCGGAGTTCCTGCGTTCGGGTATGAGCCTTGAGCATCGCACCGATCTTCAGGCCCAGGCCTTTGGCAGCCCAGCCCAGATGGGTCTCGAGAATCTGGCCGATGTTCATTCGCGACGGCACGCCGAGCGGGTTCAACACGATGTCGACTGGCGTACCGTCTTCCATATAGGGCATGTCTTCGACGGGAACGATCTTCGACACGACACCTTTATTGCCGTGGCGCCCGGCCATCTTGTCGCCCGGCTGCAGGCGGCGCTTGACGGCAAGGTACACCTTGACCATCTTCTGAACACCGGGCGGCAGTTCGTCACCCTGCGTCAGCTTCTTCTTCTTGGCCTCGAAAGCGATATCGAAATCGTGGCGAGTGTGCTCAAGGCCCTCACGCAGGCTCTCGAGTTGCTGCGCGACATCCTCGTCGGCCATGCGTATGTCGAACCAATTGTGCGGTTCGACACCCTCCAGGTACTCCTTGCCGATCTTGGTGCCTTTCGCGAGCTTCTTTGGACCACCATTGGCCAACTTGCCGACGACCAGACGCTCGATACGCGCAAACGTATCGCGCTCCACGATGCGCATCTGGTCGCCGAGATCCTGCTTGTAGCCGCGCAGCATGTCGTCGATGATCGACTGGGCGCGCTTGTCCCTTTCAATGCCCTCCCGCGTAAAAACCTGCACGTCGATCACAGTGCCGTTCATGCCCGATGGTACGCGCAATCCGGTGTCCTTCACGTCGGAGGCCTTCTCGCCGAAGATCGCGCGCAGAAGCTTTTCTTCCGGCGTCAACTGGGTCTCGCCCTTGGGCGTCACTTTACCGACCAGCACATCCCCTGCCTCAACCTCGGCACCGATGTAAACGATTCCCGACTCATCGAGACGCGCCAGTTGAGCTTCGCCGAGCGATGCGATATCGCGCGTGATTTCTTCGGGACCGAGTTTGGTGTCGCGCGCAACAACCGTCAGTTCCTCAATATGGATTGAGGTGAAGCGGTCGTCGGCAACCACCCGTTCGGAAATGAGAATCGAATCCTCGAAGTTGTAACCGTTCCAAGGCATGAACGCGACGAGCATGTTCTGGCCAAGGGCGAGTTCGCCAAGATCGGTCGAAGCCCCGTCCGCGATCACATCGCCCTTGGCGATGATGTCGCCCGATTTGACCACCGGACGCTGGTTGATGTTGGTGTTCTGATTGGAGCGCGTATATTTGATCAAGTTGTAGATGTCGACGCCCACTTCCCCAGGCACGGTCTCATCGTCGTGAACACGAACGACAATGCGATTCGCATCGATGTAGTCGACCGCGCCACCGCGCAGGGCCTGAACCGCGGTACCCGAATCGACCGCCACAGTCCGTTCGATACCGGTTCCTACCAGCGCCTTCTCCGGGCGCAAGCACGGTACGGCCTGGCGCTGCATATTGGCGCCCATAAGCGCGCGGTTCGCGTCATCGTGTTCGAGGAATGGGATCAGCGACGCGGCGACAGAAACCACCTGGCCAGGTGCGATGTCCATGTACTGAACCTGGTCGGGCGCGGACAGCGTGAATTCGCCTTTGTGGCGGCACGACACCAACTCGTCGGTCAGTTCGCCACCCTTGCCCAGTTGCGCGTTGGCCTGGGCAATCACATACTTGCCTTCCTCAATCGCCGACAAGAAATCGATCTGGTCGGTAACGCGCTGGTCGGACACTCTCCGGTACGGCGTCTCGAGAAAGCCGAACTGGTTGGTCCGGGCATACAGCGCCAGCGAGTTGATCAGGCCAATGTTCGGGCCTTCCGGCGTCTCGATCGGGCAGACACGACCGTAGTGCGTCGGGTGCACATCGCGCACCTCGAAGCCCGCGCGCTCGCGCGTCAGGCCGCCTGGTCCGAGCGCCGAGACGCGACGCTTGTGCGTGATCTCGGACAGCGGGTTAGTCTGATCCATAAACTGCGACAACTGGCTCGACCCGAAGAACTCCTTGATGGCTGCCGAAATCGGTTTGGCATTAATCAAGTCGTGTGGCATCAGATTGTCGCTTTCGGCCTGGGATAGACGTTCCTTGACGGCACGCTCCACTCGCACCAGTCCGGCACGGAATTGGTTCTCTGCCAGTTCGCCGACTGATCGAACGCGCCGGTTGCCGAGGTGATCGATATCGTCGATCTCGCCACGTCCATTGCGCAGGTCGACCAAAATTCTTATGACGTCGACGATGTCTTGGTTGGACAGGTTGCCGTTGCCGAGGAGTTCGTCTCGACCGACACGGCGATTGAATTTCATCCGGCCGACAGCCGAAAGATCGTAGCGTTCTGGCGAATAGAACAGGCCATGGAAAAGTGTCTCGACCGCGTCCTCTGTTGGCGGCTCGCCAGGGCGCATCATGCGGTAAATGGCGACGCGCGCCGACAACTGGTCGGCGGTTTCATCGGTCTTCAGTGTTTTCGAAATGTAGTCTCCGCGATCAAGGTCATTGACATAAAGCGTCTTGATGTCCTTTGCCCCGGCCTCGACCAGCTTGCCGATCAAATCCTCGGTCAATTCGTCGTTGGCATTGGCGAGCACTTCGCCGGTCTCGCCATCGATAACATTCGTCGCAACCACGCGACCCACCAGAAAGTCCTCCGGCACGTCGATCTTGCTGATGCCGGCCTCGGCCAAATCGCGGATGTGCTTGGCGGTAATCCGCTTGTCCTTGGTGACGATGACCTTGCCGGACTTGTCGACGATGTCGAACTTTGCAACTTCGCCGCGCAGGCGATCCGGCACGATCTCGAATTCGCTGCCCTGCTTTGACAAATGGAAGGTATCGAACTCAAAGAATGTGGCGAGGATCTGCTCGATGTTCATGCCAATTGCCTTGAGCAGAATCGTCACCGGCATCTTGCGTCGACGGTCTACGCGGAAGAAGAGAAAATCCTTCGGATCGAACTCGAAGTCGAGCCAAGAACCGCGATAGGGAATGATCCGCGCTGAGAAAAGCAGCTTGCCAGAACTGTGCGTCTTGCCGCGGTCATGTTCGAAGAACACGCCTGGCGAACGGTGCAACTGGCTCACGATGACACGTTCGGTTCCATTGATGACGAACGAGCCGGTAGTTGTCATGAGCGGTATCTCGCCCATGTAGACCTCCTGCTCCTTGACTTCCTTAATGGTCTCCTTCGGCGCCTCACGATCCATGATCACCAGACGGACACGGGCACGCAGGGGGCTGGCGAACGTTAAGCCACGCTGTTGACACTCCTTGACGTCGAAGGCTGGCTCGCCAAGCATGAAATAGACGAATTCGAGACGCGCGTTGCCCGAGTGCGAGCTGATCGGGAAAATCGACGAGAAGGCCGCTTGCAGGCCCTGATTCCTGCGTTGCTGGGGCGGCAGATCGGCCTGCAGAAACTGGGTATACGATTCGAGCTGGGTCGCCAGCAGGAACGGCACGTCGAGCACACCGGCACGCTTGGCAAAGCTCTTGCGGATGCGTTTCTTCTCGGTGTACGAATACTGCGAGGTCTGGGCCATGTTATCTCCGATCGACAAGGGGCGCCGGAACAAGGAACGGCGGGTACCGATGCGATGTGTCTGATTCAGGATCGCGCCGGCTGCCCGGCTTGCCTGGATATGCAGCGACTCGATTCCGTTCAGGCGGTTGGCCTCTACCAACCTCTGGCTGACGACATCGGGCTAAGGAGCGAACGCTCCGCGGCAGGACCCGACGTCCGACCTGGACCTGTCTTCTGCAGTCGCTTCAGAAGACAAGGAAAAACCGGAAAAGTGCCGGCTTTTCTTTGTGCTCTGGAAAACGCGAAGGCTGGCACCGCTACGGCGCCAGCCTTTGCCATGCAAACTACTATTTGATTTCGACCTTTGCGCCGGCATCGTCGAGTTGCTTCTTGAGCGCCTCGGCGTCGGCCTTGGGAATCGCTTCCTTCACGGCCTTCGGCGCGCCGTCGACGAGATCCTTGGCTTCCTTGAGGCCCAGACCAGTCGCCGCGCGAACCACCTTGATGACTTCAACCTTCTTCTCGCCAGCGGCCAGCAGCATGACGGTGAATTCGGTCTGCTCTTCAGCGGCCGGCGCGGCCGCTCCACCGGCTGCCGGCGCGGCAACGGCAACGGCAGCAGCGGCAGAAACGCCGAACTTCTCTTCCATGTCCTTGATCAGGCCGGACAGTTCCAGCACCGTCATATTGGAAATGGCGTCGAGGATTTGGTCTTTCGAAATTGACATTTGATGCTCCTGAATTTCTGTCGGTACCGCAGTGCTGCGGTACCGGATTTCAATGATTGTGTCGTGCTCCGGAACGGATACGGCTCACGCCGCTTCCTTCTGATCTCGAACGGCGGCGAGGGCGCGCACGAACTTGCTCGGAACTTCATTGAGCGTACGCACGAACTTCGCCACCGGCGCCTGCATCGTTCCCAATAGCGTGGCCAGCAGTTGTTCGCGGCTGGGCATGGTGGCCAACGCCTTGACG
>WBZP01005886.1_pt1 | contig 12298 bp, 7 predicted proteins | sample 5204301 | NCBI WGS metagenome assembly WBZP01 (sample SAMN12412401, study PRJNA552823) | activated sludge metagenome | isolation source: activated sludge from nitrification reactor of wastewater treatment plant... | place: USA: Pennsylvania | collected 2017
CCGCTGGTAGCGGCCACCGATGAGCAGGTCGCCGGCGTGCTGACCGCGCTCGAGGCGATCAGTGGCTGAGGCGCTGCCGGACCTGCCCGCGGGCGGGTTGCGGATCGTCCCGCTCGGTGGGTTGGGCGAGATCGGGCGCAACATGACGGTCTTCGAAACCGACTCGAAGAGCCTGATCGTCGACTGCGGGGTGCTGTTCCCCGAGGAGTCCCAGCCCGGCGTCGATCTGATCCTGCCCGACTTCGACTACTTGCGGGGCCGCCTCGACGGGATCGTCGGTCTGGTTCTGACTCACGGTCACGAGGACCACATCGGCGCGGTGCCGTTCCTGCTGCGGGAGCGGCCGGACATCCCCATCTACGGGTCGAAACTGACACTGGCTCTGCTCGAGGCCAAGCTGCGTGAACACCGGATGAAACCGCCGCTGCACGTGGTCGCCGAGGGCCAGACGGTGTGGCTGGACCCGTTCCGGGTGGGGTTCGTCGCCGTCAACCACTCGATCCCGGACGCGCTTGCCGTCTGCATCGACAGCACCGCGGGTCGGATCGTTCATACCGGCGACTTCAAGATGGACCAGTTGCCCCTCGACGGCCGGATCACCGACCTGCGGGCGCTGGCCCGGCTGGGCGAGGAGGGGGTCGACCTGCTGCTGGTCGACTCCACAAACGCCGAGGTTCCCGGCTTCGTCACTTCGGAGTCGCAGATCCTGCCCGCACTTGAGCACGTCATGGCGACCACCCCGAAGCGGGTCATCGTCGCGAGTTTCGCGAGCCACGTGCACCGGATCCAGCAAGTCATTGACGTGGCGGCTGCCAACGGGCGCAAAGTCGCGCTGGTCGGCCGGTCCATGGTCCGCAACATGAACGTTGCCCGTGATCTGGGATACCTCAGCATCCCGGGCGATCTGCTCGTCAACATCGACCGGGTGAGTGAGATCCCCGATCACGAACTCGTGCTGGTCTGCACAGGGTCGCAGGGGGAGCCGATGGCCGTGCTGTCTCGGATCGCGGCCCACGATCACGAGATCAAAGTCGGTCCTGGAGACACGGTTGTGCTGGCTTCGTCCCTGATCCCGGGCAACGAGAATGCCGTGAACCGGGTCATCAACGGATTGACTGCTACCGGCGCTCGGGTGGTGCACAAAGGTAATGCTCTGGTTCACGTTTCGGGTCACGCCGCAGCCGGCGAATTGCTATACCTCTACAACATCGTTAAGCCTGCTCACGTGATGCCCGTGCACGGTGAGGTCCGGCACCTGCACGCCAATGCCGCTCTCGCGCGCAAGACTGGGGTGCCACACGACCGGGTTCTGATCACCGGAGACGGGGGAGTGATCGACCTGGTCGACGGCCACGCGCACGTGGTCGGCGAGGTCCCGTGTGGCTACGTCTACGTCGACGGCTCCTCGGTCGGAGACATCACTGAAGGTTCGCTGAAGGACCGGCGCATCCTCGGCGAGGAGGGGTTCATCTCCGTCGTGGTCGTGGTCGACCACGTCGAGCAGAAGATCCTCGCCGGGCCGGAGGTTCACGCCCGGGGATTTGCCGATTCCGACGAGGTGTTCAACCCGGTGCTTCCCGAGATCGAGGAGAAGCTGCTGCGGGCGCTCAAGGACGGCGTCACCGATCAGCATGCGTTGGCACAGGTCGTCCGGCGAACCCTCGGCAAGTGGGTCAGCGCTCAGCACCGGCGACGGCCGATGATCGTGCCGGTGGTCATCGAAGGCTGAGGCCGCCTCGCTGGTTTGCCTGGCCTGGCTCAACAGCGACAACTAGCGCTATTAGCGACAGTTCCGAGATGTCGCTGTTGACCGGACCTGTCGCTTACAGGGTCGAGCCGTGACCCGCGTGACGCAGGCGCCGTCGTGCGTGGCCCCCGGGCGTTGAGCGCCCGGTCCCGCGTTTCGCAGCCCGGTCCTGTCGCCACCTGCCGATACCCTGAGGAACATGGCGTCCCGTACCTCCACGCGCTCTTCGAGCACCCGCAGCAGGAGCACCCGTTCCAAACCGCCTGCCAAGACGTCGACCAAGTCCTCCGCCAAGTCCACGAAGAAGACCAGTGCGGCCAAGAAGTCCGGCGGTGGTTTCGGAGCCTTCCTGCGCGGCGTGATCCGGGCGCTGGTGACTGCGTGGGTGTCGACCGGACATGCGCTGGGGGCAGGCGTGCGCCGGATCGGCTCGGGGGCACGCGATCTGGACCCGGCGCTGCGCCGCGACGGCCTGGGACTGCTGTACGGAGTGCTCGCGATCGTCGTCGGGGCGGTCGCATGGTGGGGGGCCGAAGGTGGCATCGAGCCCGCGGTGACGTTGGTCGTCAGCGGCGCGGTGGGGCGCCTGGACGTGCTGGTGCCGTTGTTCCTGGTGTGGATGGCCTGGCGCACGCTGCGTCATCCCGACCACCGGTTCAAGCCCCATCAAATCATCGGTGGACTGATCGTGGTGTTGGCCGCCGCGGGTTTGGCCCACGTGCTCAACGGCGCCCCGCAACCCATCGACGGCCAGGCCGCGATGCGCGATGGTGGCGGCTGGGCCGGCTGGTTGGCGACCGTGCCGTTCCTTTCCCTGCTCGGCCCGATCCTCACCGGCCTCATCCTGTTCCTCGTCCTGGTGGCGGGGTTGTTGATGGCCACGGGAACCTCGGTGGCCGACCTGCGTAACCGGGCCAAGGGTCTGGACTCGGCGGGTGCCCAGCAGTGGCTCAAGCAGCGCCTGCCGAAGAAACCGGCTGCCAAGGATGAACTTCCGGAGAACCTGGCCGGTGACGAAGCCTTCGCAACCCCCGTTGTGCGCGAACCCGAGCAGGAACAGACCCAGCAGATCGACCCGGAACTGCTGTCACCGTTCGTTGAGGACCTCACCGTCGAGGTCGATCCCGCGGACCTCGAGTTCGACCTGTCCACTGCCGAGCAACTGCTCTTGTCCGGCGACGTCGTCTACCGATTGCCACCCCTGGATCTGCTCAAGCCCGGCCCGCCGCACAAGCAGGCCACCGCGGCCAACGATCAGGTCGTCGCTGCACTGACCGGGGTTCTCGAGCAGTTCGAGGTGGACGCCCGGGTCACCGGTTTCAGCCGCGGCCCGACGGTCACGCGCTACGAGGTGGAACTCGGTCAGGCGGTGAAGGTCGAGCGGGTCACGGCCCTGAGTAAGAACATCTCGTACGCGGTCAAGAGCCCTGAGGTGCGGATCCTGTCGCCGATCCCGGGAAAGTCGGCCATCGGCATTGAGATCCCGAACACCGACCGCGAGAACGTCAGCCTGTCCGACGTGCTGCGCAGCCGGGTGGCGCAGTCGGACTCGCATCCGATGATCGTGGGCTTGGGCAAGGACGTCGAAGGCGGTTTCATCACCGGCAACCTCGCGAAGATGCCGCACTTGCTCGTCGCGGGCGCCACCGGAGCCGGCAAGTCGGTGTGCATCAACACGCTGATCACGTCTGTCCTCACACGCGCCACCCCGGACGAGGTCCGGATGGTGCTGGTCGACCCGAAGCGCGTGGAACTGAGCATCTACGAGGGCATCCCGCACTTGATCACCCCGATTGTGACGGACCCGAAGAAGGCCGCCGACATCCTGCAGTGGGTCGTCAAAGAGATGGAGATGCGCTACGACGATCTAGCCGCGTTCGGCTTCCGCCACATCGACGACTTCAACAAGGCGGTCGCGGCCGGAACGGTAGTCCCGCCACCGGGTACCGAGCGGGTGCTGCAGCCCTACCCCTACTTGTTGATCATCGTGGACGAGCTCGCCGACCTGATGATGGTGGCTCCCCGCGACGTTGAGGACGCCATCGTGCGGATCACCCAGCTCGCCCGCGCGGCTGGCATCCACCTGGTGCTCGCGACGCAACGGCCCAGCGTCGACGTCGTCACCGGCCTGATCAAGGCCAACGTCCCCTCGCGGCTGGCGTTCTCCACCTCCAGCCAGACCGACTCCCGGGTCATCCTCGACCAGCCAGGTGCGGAGAAGCTGATCGGCCAGGGCGACGGGCTGTTCCTCCCGATGGGTGCCAGCAAGCCGATCCGGTTGCAGGGCGCGTTCGTCCCCGAGCACGAGATCCGTAGCGTCGTCGCGCACTGCAAGGCGCAGATGGCTCCCGCCTACCGGGAGGACATCGAGCGGGCAGGTGGCTCCCGGGCGATCATCGACGGCGACATCGGTGACGACCTGGAACTCGTCTGCCAGGCAGCGGAGCTGATCGTGAGCACGCAGTTCGGCTCGACCTCGATGCTGCAGCGCAAGTTGCGGGTCGGCTTCGCGAAGGCGGGTCGGCTGATGGATCTGCTCGAGGTGCGCGGTGTCGTCGGTCCCAGCGAGGGCTCGAAGGCCCGGGAGGTGCTCGTCATGCCCGACGAGCTGCCGAACGTGATCGCCGATCTGCGCGGAGTCGGCGGCACCCCGTGAGGCCCTCGGTGGCCATCATCACGTTGGGCTGCGCCCGCAACGAGGTGGACTCCGAGGAACTCGCGGCAGCACTTGATGCCGACGGCTGGGACCTGATCACCAATCCGGAGGCCGCCGACACCGTGGTGGTCAACACGTGCGGCTTCATCGAGGCGGCCAAGCGCGAGTCGGTCGACACCGTCCTGGCCGCGGCCGACCTGCGGGGCAAGGTTGTGGCCGTCGGCTGCATGGCCGAGCGGTATGGGGATGAACTGGCCGCGGCGCTGCCCGAAGCAGACGCGGTGCTCGGCTTCGACGCCTACCCGGACCTGCCGCAGTCTCTGCGCACGGTGCTGGCCGGAGGCCATGTCCAGGCCCACCACCCCCGTGACCGCCGGACGTTGCAGCCGGCAGCACCGTCCGACCGCTCGCCGGAACTCGCCGTCCTGCCCGGACACATCGGCCTGCGCCGCCGGCTGTCCGAGGGCGCGATCGCGTCGGTCAAGCTGGCCAGCGGCTGCGATCGCCGCTGCACGTTCTGCGCGATTCCGTCCTTCCGCGGGTCCTTTCTGTCCCGCCGGCCGACCGACGTGCGCAACGAAGTTGCGTGGCTGGCCGAGCAGGGCGTGCTGGAGGTCAATCTGGTCAGTGAGAACTCCACCTCCTACGGCAAGGATCTCGGCGACTTCCGGTTGCTCGAGTCGCTGCTGGTCGACCTCGTCGAAACCCCCGGCTTGGAGCGTGTCCGGGTCGCTTATCTGCAACCGGCTGAAATGCGCCCGGATCTGGTGCGGGTCATCGGGACCACGGTCGGTATCGCACCATACTTCGATCTGTCCTTCCAGCACGCCAGCCCGTCGGTGCTGCGGCGGATGCGCCGGTTTGGCGGCAGTGACGACTTCCTGAGCCTGATCGATCAGATCCGTAGCGTGAATCCCGACGCGGCGATCCGCTCCAACTTCATCGTCGGCTTCCCAGGAGAGACCGCGCAGGACGTGGAGGTGCTTGCCAGCTTCCTCAGCGAAGCCAGGCTGGACGCGATCGGCGTGTTCTCCTACTCCGACGAGGAGGGCACGGAGGCTGCAGGCTTCGAGGACCACCTCGACCCTGACGAAATCGCGCTGCGGACCGATGAGATCGCCCGTGTGGCCGACGAAGTGATGGCCGCGCGTGCCCAGGACCGCATCGGCCAGACTGTCCGGGTGATCAACGGCCGCAACCAGTTCCAGGGACCTGAGGACGGCACGACGAATCTGCTGGGGGAGTCGGGCGCTGCGGTCACAGTGGCGAAGGTGGTGGCCAGCGAGGGTGCCGACCTGATCGCGCAGGTGCAAAGTGGCTGAGCGCAGATGGGGCATCCCGGACCCTATGGCTGACCCCCCGAGCCCGTCGGCCCTGTGGAACCTGCCGAATGCGCTCACGATGTCGCGGCTCTTGCTGGTCCCGGTCTTCGGATACCTGCTGCTCACCGACTCTGGCGACAACACCAACGCGCGGTGGTGGGCCGCCGCCGTGTTCGTCGTGGCGAGCATCACCGACCTGCTGGACGGGGTCATCGCCCGCCGCCGAAACCTCGTCACCACGTTCGGCAAGGTTGCCGACCCCATCGCCGACAAGGCGCTCACCGGGGTGGCGCTGCTAGGTCTGAGTGCGCTGGGCGAGATGCCCTGGTGGGTGACCATCGTCATCCTCGGCCGCGAGATCACGATCACGCTGACCCGGTTCTTCGTCATCCGGCATGGCGTCATTCCGGCGAGTCGCGGCGGCAAGGCCAAGACCGTCACCCAGATGCTGGCGATCTTGCTGTACATCATCCCGGTGGCCGGATGGATCGCGGACGTGCGCTGGATCATCCTGTTGATCGCGGTGGCACTGACCATCGTGACGGGTATCGACTACATCGTGCGGGCCATCAATTTGCGCAGGACCAGCGAAAGGACCGCGATGAAGAAGGCCCGTCGTGCAGCTCGCGGCTGACGTCACCCAGACCCTACAAGAGCGAGGGGAGTCCGTATGCACCGCGGAGTCGCTCACTGGCGGTCAGTTGTGCGTCATCCTGACCACGGCCCCCGGCGCGTCCGAGAGCGTACGCGGCGGCGTGGTGGCGTACCAGACTCCGGTCAAGCACGACGTGGTCGGCGTGCCAGCGCACATCCTCGAGGAGCACGGCGCGGTGTCGGAGCAGACCGCGGTGGCTCTGGCGGAGTGCGCCCGGCAGATGTTTGGCGCCACCTGGGCGTTGAGTACGACCGGCGTTGCCGGACCGACCACCCAGGAGGGCAAGCCGGTCGGCACTGTGTTCGTGGCGCTGGCCGGTCCCCGCGCCGGCTTGGTAAGTCTGCAACTGGAAGGCGACCGCGACCGGATCCGGGAGCAGACCTGTGCTGCCGCAATCGCGCTGCTCCACAAGCTCGCGGGAATAGGCGCCTAGGGTCGTTTCGTTGGGGTAAATGTGTCGTTAACGCCTGTCTCAACGGATGCCCCCAACGGGCGGTTCGCGTACAGTCGAGCCAGCGGAAGGAGGAGAGAAATGGTCGTTCTGCGTCAGGTCGTCGGTGACGAGTTGCGTCGTCGTCGGATGGACCAAGGCCGCACTCTGCGTGACGTGTCGACTTCCGCACGCGTGTCGCTCGGCTATCTCTCCGAGGTCGAGCGGGGTCAGAAAGAAGCCTCCAGCGAACTGCTTGCCGCCATTTGCGGGGCGCTTGAAGTACCGCTGTCCGAAGTCATGCGCTCGGTCAGTGACAACGTCGCCCGCGCAGGCAACTGAACTCTCAGCCATTGGTTAGACCTTGGCCCATCGGTTAGACCGATATGTCCCGTTAGGTCCGTTTTGCCCTCTAACCGATGGTGCAAACTCTAACGTTTGTGTTGTCCCGCTTCACCCGAACGGGAACTCGTCCTTAGCCTTTATCTTGCGAACCGTGATGTTCTTCTTCGTGATCTCCGCGGTGTGACCCTTTTTCACGATCACCTTCTTGCCGGTGAGTTCGTCACCCTTGGTGTGAGACACCCAGACGCTGCCTTCTGAAACCACCAGCCGACCGCTCTTGCTGGTCTTTCCCGGCAGCATCCAGAACGTCGTGCCACGAACGCCAGTCGCATAGCTGCTGCCGTTTTCGAAGACTTCCTGGCCGCCGAAGACCTTCGTCACGTGCATCCAAATCTTGCCCAGCAACAGCGTCCCCTTGAAGCTGCGGCTCTTGTCGGTGAACGATTCGCAGTTGGCGTCCTGCTTGATCGCTCCGCCCTTGTCCAAGCGCACGATCGACCCGTCCTCGAAGACGAACTCGACCTTGGTGTCAGCCGTGATCTTCTCGCCGGCCGCGAAGCCCTTGCCGACCATTGAGGAGGCCGACGTCTGCTGGCCCGGCGGGTAGGTGTTGACCTCTTTCACCTTCTGCCCGCATTCTGTGCGGCGAGTGATCGTGATCGTGCCGGTGTTCTCCATCATTCCCTCGCCAGCGTCAAGTTTGCCGGACAGTTGCTGGCTGCCACCTGCTGCGGGAAGGGTGAATTCCATGGGTGCCAGAATGCCCATCGGTTCCGCGGCGGGAGCCCCAACGAAGGGGAACGGCTGGCCCATGCACACCCCAAGGCCCGCGCCGGCCGGGCTGCTGTTACTGCTCCACACCACGTTGACGGTCTCGCCGGTCTTGGTGATCGCGACCTTCATCGTCCCGGTCGGAGGCGTGTTCGTCAGCGTGCACCCCGCGGGGAGTCCGGTGTTCACGATCGGGCCGAAATCAAGTGTTGCGTCTCCGGACCACTGCGTGGGATCGTCCCCCGGGGTCGTCGGCCGAGCCACCAAGTCCGCCGTGACCGTCTCGGTGCTCGCGAAGGGTCCGGCGACCGTGCGGCCGTCCACGTGCAGAGACACCGAATATGTGGTCGTCTTCTTCATCGGGCTGTCTTTGGCGGCCATCGCCGGTTGTGGGAGGACCGCGAAAGACAATCCTGCGGCAGCGATGAGGACGAGGATGCGCTTGATCGTGGTCATACGACCGCCCCCTTAGGTACCTCCCAGTTTACGCCGCTACCGCAGGCCGGAGGGCGTCAAACGCAGCCCCGCTGCCACGAATGGCTCAGTAGCGGCGGCGAAAACCTCCCCGCCGTTGATGCGCCGGATGCTCACCCGCGATCGGCGCCCGCGCAAAGCGGTCACGAAGGCCGAAGTCAGGTCAGGATCGTCAGTCCAGCTCAACAACGACCTCCCGGCGGCATCGAGGTAGAACAGCGGCCCTTCGGCGCCGAGGAACACCAGGGCACCAGCCTTGCGCACCGGCCTGCCGCCTTCCGGCCAGGGCATGCTGATGCCCAGCGGGTTCGCGGGGTCGGTGGCCGCGAGAAGCACCGGCTCGGGAGCTCGCTCTTGCCGCAACTGCTCCAAGGCTGGCCGCAGCGCGAACTGCGCGCCGCCCAGACCCTCCACTGCGTAGACCTGCTGACAACGACCCGCGTCGTCCAGCCGCCGCAACACGCCGAACAGGGCGTGGAACCCACCTGGCACCCGTTCGTTGCCCACTGCGTTGCGATCCAGCACGCCGTACCGGTCCAGCAGCGTCTGCGCCCAGACCAACGGCGCATCGGGGCGCCCGGGCCGCACAACTGCGGACCACCGCCCGGGCAGTTGCGATCGGGCGGCGCGCCGGCTGCGGACCCGACCCCCCGGCCGGCGCAGATCCCGCAGCGCAGCCAAGGAGTCGTTGGTCAGCATCCCGCGCCACACCAAACCCCACACCGCCGCTTCCAGCGTGTCCTGTCCCAGATCGGGAAGTCGCATGGTCAGGTCGCGGGCGAACCAGCCGCCACCGTGGCGGACCACATCCCACACGGCCTGCTCTGCCTCCGAAAGATCCTCGGTGTCGGCTGCGGGCAGCAGATCCTCGAGTCCGGCGGGCACGAAACTGACCAGGGCATCCCGCGCCCCTAACCGGCCTGCCCCGGACCACACCACGTCCCCGGCTGCCGTGAGCTGATCGAGGTGGTGTGCCTGGTACCCGGCCACTCGGACAGGCAGCAGATCCTGCTCCCACACACTGGCCGCGGCGACATATCCGGCGAGCCGGCCCAGCGCGGCAGTCAGCGATCCCGGACTGGTCACCTTCTGCCAGCGGGGAAGGAATGCGCACAGACGGTACACGGGAACCGGCTCCTGCGCGCCACGCAGGAGGGCAGCTGCCCGCCGTCGGATTCGCTGCAGGACCTCCGGATCGATCCACTGTCCGTGTTCGGCCGCAGCAGAGAACCTGCCCCAACGGATCAGGCCTGCGGACTTCCTGTGCTGTAGCAGTTCCTCCACCAGCCGCGTGCCCAATCCGAGATGCGACGCCGCATCCGCCGTCGTGAACGGCCCGTGGGTGCGGGCGAACCGTCCGAGCAGGTCTCCCATAGGGTCGGCTACCGGCTCGGTGAACGCGAAGGGCACCTCTGGCGGCAGAACTACGCCCAGCGCGTCCCGCAGCCGAGGCATGTCTTCCACCGCCGCCAGCACCTCGCGACCGGCGACCCGTACCCGGAACGCCCGCCGCGCCGCAGTCAACTCCTCGGCGAAGGGCAGGTCGCGCTGCGCCTCGGACTGGAAACCCACCGCCCGCAGCAGGTCGGCCAGGTCGTCGGCGGAACGGATCCGGTCGGGCTGCCGCCATTGCAGTTCCACCTCGACCTGGTCGATCGCTTCCTGCGGAATGATCGAGCGCAGGTCGGTGTCGCTGAGCAAATCGGCCAGCAATGCGTGATCGAGTTCCAGAGCCGCCGCCTGCTGTCCCAGCGGGCTGTCGGCCTCGTACATGAAGACCGACACGTAGGAGAACATTTGGGTCTGGGCCATCGGGCTGGGCGTGTCGGTCTGCACCACGTCCACGGTGATCAGGCCGTCGCGCACGCCTCGCAGCACCTCGCGCAGGGCCGGCAGGTCGTACACGTCATCGAGGCATTCGCGCACTGCCTCAAGCACCATCGGAAAGCCAGGGTAGGTGCCCGCGACGGCCAGCAGCTGCGCCGACCGTTGTCGCTGCTGCCAAAGCGGCGTGCGCTTCCCCGGGGCGTTTCGGGTCAGCAGCAAGGCGCGGCTGGAGCACTCCCGGAACTTCGCGGCGAACAGTGCACTGCTGGTGATCTCGCGGCTCAGGTCGGCCACCAGATCGTCCGGATCCAGCAGCAGAGCGTCGATCACCGCGTCCCACCAGGCTTCGTCCTGGTCCGTGTCCAGCAGCCGCAGCACCAGGCCGTCGTCGGTGGCCATGATGTTCGGATCGAGGCCGAAAGCCTCCCGGATGCGTGCTCCGGCCAGCAGCGCCCACGGCGCTGTGACGCGCGCTCCCCAGGGGGCATGGACCACCAGCCGCCAGTCGCCGATCTCGTCGCGGAACCGCTCGACCAGCACCCGGCGATCGGTGGGCAGCACACTGGTCGCCGCGATCTGCTCGCTGAGGTAGGTCGCGAGATTCTCGCGAGCAAACGCATCGAGCGCGCCCTGAGAGGTTTGCCCGGATTCAGCCCGGCGTAGGAACTCGCCGATCGCCCGGCCCATCTCCGCGGAGCGGCCCTGCGCGTCGGCGTGCCAGAACGGCAGCTTGCCCGGACGGCCCGGCGCGGGCGTCACGAGCACCCGGTCGAATGTGATCTCCTCGATCCGCCAGCTGGACGCGCCCAGGGAGATGACGTCCCCGACGCGGGACTCATAGACCATCTCCTCATCGAGCTCGCCGACTCGCCCGTCCTTCGTGCCCACGATGAACACCGGGAACAGCCCCCGGTCGGGGATCGTGCCGCCGGAGATGACGGCAGTGCGTTGGGCGCCGGCGCGAGCGGTGAGAACATCGGTCGTTCGGTCCCAAACGACGCGAGGGCGCAATTGGGCGAAGTCGTCGGAGGGGTAGCGTCCGGACAGCATGTCGAGCACGGCGTCATAGGCGCTGCGCGGCAGGGTCGTGTAACCGGCGGCCCGGGTGATGACGTCAAACAGTTCGTCGACGTGCCAGTCCTGCATTGCGACCATCGCAACGATTTGTTGGCTCAGGACGTCCAGCGGGTGCCTCGGTATGCGAGTGGGTTCGATCCGCTGGTCGCGCATGCCTTCCAGGGCCACTGCGGTGGCGAGGAGGTCGCCGCGGTGCGTGGGAAAGAACACGCCCTTGCTCACTGCATCCAGCCGGTGACCCGCGCGCCCGAGCCGCTGCAGACCCGAGGCCACTGAGGGCGGACAACCCACCTGCACCATGAGGTCGATGCTGCCCATGTCGATCCCGAGTTCCAGGCTGCTGGTGGCCACGACTGCCGGCAGCCTGCCTGATTTGAGGTCGTCCTCGATCAGGGCCCGTTCGCTTTTGCTCACGGAGCCGTGATGCGCTCGAGCGACGACCTGATCGCTGCCGCCGGCGATACCCGCCTGGGCCATGACTACTGCCGGAATCTCGTCGTCGGGTGATTCGTCAGCGGCCAACTCGTTGAGCCGGCTGGACAGGCGCTCGCACACCCGCCGCGAGTTCGTGAAGACGATCGTCGAGGTGTGCTGCTCGATCAGGGTCAGGATCGACTGTTCGACCGCCGGCCAGATAGATGCTCGACGTGGTTGGCCCTCCTCGACGGGCTCGTCGAACGCGGTCATATCCGGCAGCGGCACGTTGAGTGTCAGTTCGACCGGCTTGTGCAGACCCGGATTGACGATCCGCACGTCGTGACCTGCGTGCAGGAAGTGCGCCACTGTGTCCACGGGCGTGACGGTTGCCGAGAGCCCGATCCGTTGCGCCGGCTGCTCGGTCAGCAGGTCCAGGCGCTCGAGCGACAGGCTCAGGTGCGCGCCGCGTTTGCTACCCGCGACCGAGTGAATCTCGTCGACGATGACGGTCTCGACGTCCTTCAGAAAGGCGCCCGCTCGAGACGTGAGCAGAAGGAACAGGGACTCCGGCGTGGTG
>WBZP01005887.1_pt1 | contig 12298 bp, 9 predicted proteins | sample 5204301 | NCBI WGS metagenome assembly WBZP01 (sample SAMN12412401, study PRJNA552823) | activated sludge metagenome | isolation source: activated sludge from nitrification reactor of wastewater treatment plant... | place: USA: Pennsylvania | collected 2017
GACGCCCGCCTGGTACTGATCGCTCAGGGACACCTCGACGATGGTCGCCTCGATCATGACCTGGCGCCGCGCGTTGACCAGCACGCGTTGGATGAATTCTTCGATGATCTGGTGCTGGCGACTGGTGGCGCGCACCGTGATGAGTCCGCTCTCGGCGTTGACGATGACCTTGTCCGAGGCCTGGGTGTCGCCGCTGGTGTTGTTGGCTTCACCGAGTATCGACAGGATGTTGGAACGCAACGTGTCCCAGAAGCGGTTGTAGGAACGGGTCTCGAGACGCGTGGACGAGGAGTTGTTCTCGCCGCCGCCACCACTGCTGCGACCGCCACCGCCGCCACCGTCCTCCACCGAGCTGTCGCCGGTGGTGGCGACACGCGTGGCGACGTTGACAGTGGTATCGATGTCGCGCGCGAGATTGACGTAACCGACTTCGTAGGTACGCAGGTAGGCATCATCGGGGGCGATGACGATGGTGTCCTGCGTCACTTCGTAGCGCAGCGACACCTGGCGCGCAACGCGCTCGAGGATCTGCGGCAAGGTCTGGTCGATGGCGTTGAGCGTGACATTGCCGCTGATGGCGCCACCGATATCGATGTTGAGCTTGGCGTCGCGGGCCAGCGCGAACAGCAATTCGCGCACCGGCACGTCGTTGACCACCACGGTGTAGCGCTCGGGCGACGGCGTGGCGGCCGGCGTCGGCACGTAAGGCACCTGGCCAACCACGTCGGGGATGCTGCTGGCGGGCGCGACCGGGGCATTGTTCAGATGGCCGGCCGGCGGCGCGGCCGGCGGATGCGGACGAATCTCGGCACAACTGGCGACGAGCAGCGCCAGCAGCGTCACGACTATCGCTTTGAATTTCATGTGCATGGGCCTCGGGTCGCGGTTCGGGATCGCCCATTTCCAACATAACACATTATAAATCTACTATAAATATCTAATAAATAAAGAACTCTACCCCTTCAAAATCCGCCGTGCCGGGCCCGAGGGCTAGTGCGCCGAGCGGCCGCCCGATGGCGACGGCGAGGCGTCGACATCGACGTCGGGCAGTCCCGCCGGCGCCAGGTGTTCCAAGCCCACCAAGCCGGTCTCGGGCGATACGCGCGGAGCAGGCGCCACGTCGGCGACGGGCGTATGGCGGCCGCCCGGCGCCGACGCGGCGGTCGCCAACGGGGGCGAGGCTGGCGACGCGGGCAGCTTAGGCTCGCCGACCGTGTCGGCCGTCGGCGCCGCGGTCGCCGCGGCGCGGCGCGGGAAAAATTCCCGGTCGAGGGCAAGCCGCCAGAGCAGCACGACTGCGAGCGACAGCGCGAGCGCCGCCAGCCACGGGCGGCGCGACCGATGCGATGTGGCGCCGAATTCGCTGTCGGCCACCGCGCGCTTGACGTGTTTGGCGTCCACCACGCTCGCCTGGTCGGCATAGGCCGCCAGCAAGGCTTTATCGGCCAGCACGTTGATTCGACGCAACAGGCCCAGCGAGGCGCGCTCGATGGCGCGAATGGCGCCGGGCGCGAACAGGCCCTCGCCGCGATAACCGCTGGCGCGCAGACGCGCCATGAGGTAGTCGCGGATCTGCTCGCGCTTGAGCGGCGTGAGTTCGAAGCCATGGGTGATGCGCTCGCGCAGCTGGCGGATCTCGTGCAGCGCGAGCTTGTCGTCGAGCTCGGGCTGGCCGAAAAGCACGATCTGCAGGAGCTTGGCCTGGGTGGTCTCGAGATTGCTGAGCAGGCGGATCTCTTCCAGCGTCTCGACCGGCATGGCCTGCGCTTCCTCGATGAACATCACCACCCGCTTGCCGGCTGCGTGGCGCGCCAGCAGGTAATCCTGCAGGGCATGCAACACCTTGAGCTTGGAATCCTCGGGCGCGGCGGCCAGGCCGAGTTCGGTGGCGATGGCGTGCAGCACGGCGTCGGGATTCAGGCGCGGATTGGCGACGTAGACGATTTCACAGTCGGCCGGCAGCTCGCGCTCGAGCATGCGGCACAGCATGGTCTTGCCGCTGCCGACCTCGCCCACCACCTTGACGATGCCTTCACCGCGCGCGGTGGCATAGATCAGCGCTTCCAGCACCGCGTCGCGATTGCCACCGGAAAAAAAGAACTCGGGGTCGGGCGTGATGCGGAACGGTGGCTTGCCTAGCCCGAAATGCCGTTCGTACACCGCTAGTCGTCCGCCGCGGCTGGCGGCGACAAGCGCGCCAGGCGACTGTAGAGCGTGGTGCGATTGACGCCGAGCAGGCGCGCGGCCTTGCTGAGGTTGCCGTCGCCGAGACGCAAGGCCGCCTCGATGTACTGGCGCTCGAGCGCCGCCAGCTCGTCGTCGAGGCGGAAGCCGGGCTGGCGCAGACGTTGTTCCGGCGCCCAACCGGCGGCGGCCCGCGGCGACGGCGCGGCGTCGAAATCGAGTTCCAGTTCAGGGCGCAATTGCGCCGCCGTCACGCACTGGCCGGGATAGCGCGCGCCGAGGCGGATGACGATATTGCGCAGCTCGCGCACGTTGCCGGGAAAGGCGTAGGCGGCCAGCAAGTCGGCAGCCGCCGACTCCAGCGTGAAGGGCTTGATGCTGGCCGCGTACTGGCGCTGGAAGGCGTCGAGCAGCAGCCGCCAGTCGTCACCGCGACCGCGCAGCGGCGGCACGCTGATGGTCAGCACGCGCAAACGGTGGAAAAGATCCTGGCGGAACTGCCCGCTGCGCGCCAGCTCGCGCAGTTCGCGGTTGGTGGCGGCGACGATGCGCGCATTGGAGCGTCGTGCCTCGGTTTCGCCGAGCCGGTAGTACTCGCCGTTCTCCAGCACGCGTAGGAACTTGGCCTGCAAATCGAGCGGCATCTCGCCCACTTCGTCGAGAAACAGCGTGCCGTCACTGGCTTCTTCGAAGAACCCGGCGCGCGCCTTGTCGGCGCCGGTATAGGCGCCGCGCGCGTGGCCGAACAGCTGCGCTTCGAGCAGGTCAGGACTGAAGGCCGCGCAGTTCATGGTCAGCAAGGGCCCGCGTCGGCGCCCGCTGGCGGCGTGCAGGGCCTGCGCCACCAGTTCCTTGCCGCTGCCGGACTCGCCTTCCACCAGCACCGGGAACGGCGTGTCGGCGAATTGCTCGATGAGGGCACGCAGGGTGGTCATGACCGGGCTCGCGCCCAGCAGCAGCTCGCCGGCGCCGGCGCCGACCTGCGCGGACGGCGGCAGGCGCTCGGCATCGAGCAGCAGCAGCTGGTGCTCGAGGCGCGCGCGCAGCAGCGCCGGTTCGCAGGGTTTGGGCACGAAATCCACCGCGCCCAGGGTCAGGGCGTGCTGGATGTTGCGCCGCTCGTCCTGGCCGGACAGCACCAGCACTTTCATGGCCGGGTTGAACGCGAACAGCTCGCCGATCAGGGCAAAGCCTTCGTCTGGCCCGTGGGGCTCGGGCGGCAGTCCGAGGTCCACCAACGCGAGTTCGGGCGCCGGGCCCGGTTTGCGCAGCAGCTCGCGCGCTTCGGCGCGGCTCGCCGCGCTGACGATGTCGAAGTCATCGCCGAGCACGAAGCCCAGCGCATCGACGATCAGCTCGTCGTCATCGACCAGCAGCAGCACGGGGCGCCGGGGTGCTGGCGAGTTCAAGTTCAGGCGCTCACGCGCGACCGCGTCCGCGGATGGCGAGGTGGCTGCAGATGGCGCTCGCCGCTTCGTGCTGGTTCATGGTGTAGAAATGCAGGCCCGGCGCGCCGCCTGCCAGCAGCCGCTCGCACAGGCGCGTCACCACCTCGATGCCGAAATCGGCGATGGCGCCGTGATCGTCGCCGAATTCCTGCAGGTGCTTGACCATCCAGCGCGGCAGCTCGGCGCCGCACATCTCGGAAAAACGCCTCAGGTTGGAAAAATTGGTGATCGGCATGATGCCCGGCACCACCGGCACGTCGACGCCGCGCTTGTGCACTTCGTCGAGAAAGCGGAAATAGGCGTCGGAGTTGTAGAAATACTGGGTGATGGCGCCGTTGGCGCCGGCCGCGACCTTGCGCTGGAAGTTGTCGATATCGGCACTGGCGCTGGCCGCCTGCGGGTGGATCTCGGGATAGGCCGCGACCTCGATGCGGAAATGCTGGCCGGTCTCGCGGCGGATGAACTCGACCAGCTCGTTGGCATGGCGCAACTCGCCAAAGCCGCTGGTGCCGGACGGCATGTCGCCGCGCAGCGCCACCAGGTGACGAATGCCGGACTCCTTGTAGCGCGCCAGCACCGCGCGGATGTCGGCCAGGCCGAAGCCGATGCAGGACAGGTGCGGCGCGGTCTCGATGCCGGTGTCCTCGCGCAGTTCCAGCACCGTCTCCAGGGTCAGGTCGCGGGTCGTGCCACCGGCGCCGAAGGTCACGGAAAAGAATTCCGGGGCGAGCTCCATGAGCTTGCGCCGCGTGGTGGCGAGGCGCGCCACGCCTTCCGGCGTACGCGGCGGAAAGAACTCAAAGGACAGGCCTACGGAACGCGCGCTGGAGCTGGTCATGGTATTCAGGTTCACACGGTGAGGGCGGCGCGCCAATGGCGCTGTCCCCAGGGTTGTCGACACTGCCGGCGATTATCCCTGACGCACCGGCATTCTCATAACAAACCGACCTGCTTCACAGCCACCGAGGTAGCGCAATGCAGCAGGTCTCTTTAAAATGCGGGCTTCATTTTTTCGGGTCCGACGGACGAGCGCGACGCGCTTGCCGGTCCACCGCACCAGGCGCCGCGGGGCTCCTGCGTTCCTCGGAATGCGCGCGGCCGACCCATTCAATTCACCGGTTCGCGCCCCGCGTGCCGCCCTGTCGTTGGCGCGCCGCCGCGCACCGACGACGAGTCTTGAGGGAATCAGCATGAGCGAACCGCGCCCACAGCGGAGCGACACATCCGCCATTTCAGCGCGGCGTCATCTGGCCAACGCCATCCGCGCCTTGAGCATGGATGCAGTGCAGGCCGCCAATTCCGGCCATCCCGGCGCGCCGATGGGCATGGCCGACATCGCCGAGGTGCTGTGGCGCGACTTCCTGGTGCACAACCCCGCCAACCCGGCGTGGAGCAATCGCGATCGCTTCGTGCTGTCCAATGGCCACGGTTCGATGCTGCTCTACTCCTTGCTGCACCTCGCCGGCTACGACCTCGGCATCGCCGATCTGAAGGCCTTCCGCCAGCTGCATTCGCGCACCCCCGGCCACCCCGAACGCGGCGAAACGCCCGGCGTCGAGACCACCACCGGGCCGCTCGGCCAGGGTATCGCCAACGCCGTCGGCATGGCGCTCGCAGAACGTCACCTGGCGGCGCGCTTCAATCGCCCCGGCCATGACATCGTCGACCATCACACCTACGTGTTCGTCGGCGACGGCTGCCTGATGGAAGGCGTGTCCCATGAAGCCTGCTCGCTGGCCGGCACGCTCGGCCTCGGCAAGCTCATCGTGTGCTACGACGACAACGGCATTTCCATCGACGGCGAAGTGCACGGCTGGTTCACCGACGACACCGCCGGGCGCTTCGAAGCCTATGGCTGGCAGGTGATCCGCGCCGTCGATGGCCACGACGCGGCGGCGGTGCAGGCCGCCATCGCCGCGGCCCGCGCCGACGGCACGCGACCCAGCCTCATCATCTGCAAGACTGTCATCGGTTTCGGCTCGCCCAACAAGGCCGGCAAGGAAAGCTGCCACGGCGCGGCGCTCGGCGCCGACGAAGTGGCGGCCACCCGCGTCGCCCTCGAATGGCCGCACGCACCTTTCGAGATCCCGCAGGACGTCTACGCCGCGTGGAGCGCGCGCGAGACCGGCGCGGCGCGCGAGCAGGCATGGAACGATCGTTTCAAGGCCTACGCCGCCGCCCATCCGGCGCTGGCCGCCGATTACCAGCGCATCATGGCCAGCCGCCTGCCCGACAACTGGCTTGCCGGCGCCGACGCCGCGGTGGCGACCATGGCCGCCACCGACAAGGCCGAAGCCTCGCGCAAATCGTCCGAACGCGCGCTCGATTTATTCGGTGCGCTGGTGCCGGAACTGGTGGGCGGCTCGGCCGATCTGACCGGTTCCAATCTCACTTTCCACAAGGCCAGCCGCGGCCTCACGCCGCGGCAGATGGACGGCAACTACGTCTATTACGGCGTGCGTGAATTCGCCATGGGCGCGATGATGAACGGCCTCGCACTGCACGGCGGCGCGATTCCCTACGGCGGCACCTTCCTGGTGTTTTCCGATTACGCGCGCAACGCGGTGCGCATGGCCGCGCTCATGAAGCTGCGCACCGTCTATGTCTTCACCCACGACTCCATCGGTCTTGGTGAAGACGGCCCGACCCATCAGCCCATCGAGCATGCCAACAGCCTGCGCCTCATTCCGAACCTCGACGTGTGGCGCCCGTGCGACGCGGCCGAGACCGCGGCCGCCTGGCGCGCGGCGCTGGAACGCGACAATGGCCCGAGCGCCCTGCTCTTGAGCCGTCAGAACCTGCCGCAGCAGCCGCGCAGCGCCCAGCAGCTGGCCGACATCGCGCGTGGTGGTTACGTGCTGATGGACAGCGACAAGCCGGCCACCGCGGTGGTCATCGCCACCGGCTCGGAAATCGGCCTCGCCCGCGAAGTGGTGGCCACGCTCAACGCCGAAGGCCATGCCGTGCGCCTGGTATCCATGCCCTGCGCCGAAGCTTTCGCGCGCCAGGATGCCGCCTGGCGCGACAGCGTGTTGCCGCCTGGCCTGCGCAAGCGCATCGCCATCGAAGCCGGCAGCACCGACTTCTGGTATCGCCATGTCGGTCTCGACGGCGCGGTCATCGGGCTCGACAGCTTCGGCGCCTCGGCGCCGGCCGGCGCGCTGTTCGAGCAGTTCGGCTTGACCGCGGCCCACGCCACCGCCACCGCGCGCCGCGTACTTGGCGCCTGAGTGATCGGGCGCAGGTCGATTCATACGGGTTCGCGTTAATAGTAATCAACAGTAATTCATCGCCCACATGACGGAGCTTCAATCATGACCATACGAGTCGGTATCAATGGCTATGGCCGCATCGGCCGCAACGTGCTGCGCGCCCTGTTCGAGGCGGAGCGCACCGGCGAAATCGAAATCGTCGCAGTGAACGATCTCGGCGACGCGGAAACCAACGCCCACCTGACCCGTTACGACTCCGCCCATGGCAAGTTCCCGGGCAAGGTGGAAGTAAAGGACGGCAACATGATCGTCAACGGCAAGACCATCAAGGTCTTCTCCGAGCGCGACCCGTCCAAGCTGCCGTGGGGCGATCTCGGTGTCGACGTGGTGCACGAGTGCACGGGTCTTTTCACCAGCAAGGACAAGGCCGGCCAGCATCTGAAGGGCGGCGCCAAGCAGGTCCTGATCTCGGCGCCGGGTGGCAACGATGTCGACGCCACCATCGTCTACGGCGTCAATCACGGCGTGCTGAAGGCCACCGACACCGTGGTCTCCAATGCCTCCTGCACCACCAACTGCCTGGCGCCGCTGGTCAAGCCGCTGCACGAGAAGATTGGTCTCGTGGCCGGCATCATGACCACCATCCATGCCTACACCAACGACCAGGTGCTGACCGACGTCTACCACAGCGATCTGCGCCGCGCGCGTTCCGCCACGCAGTCCATGATCCCGACCAAGACCGGCGCCGCCGCCGCGGTCGGCCTGGTGCTGCCGGAACTGAACGGCAAGCTCGACGGCTACGCGGTGCGCGTGCCGACCATCAACGTGTCGCTGGTTGACCTCACCTTCCAGGCCGCGCGTGAGACCAGCACCAAGGAAGTCATCGAAGTGGTGCGCGCCGCCGCGGAAAGCGGTCCCTTGAAGGGCATCCTGTGCGTGAACGACGAGCCCTTGGTGTCCATCGACTTCAATCACAACCCGGCCTCGTCGATTTTCGAATCGTCGAACACCAAGGTCGTGAACGGCACCATGGTCAAGGTGCTGTCGTGGTACGACAACGAGTGGGGTTTCTCCAACCGCATGCTCGACACCACCATTGCGATGGTCAAGGCGCGAGGCTAAGACCATGCTGAAGATGAGCGCACTCGATCTCAAGGGCAAACGCGTGTTGATCCGCGAGGATTTCAACGTGCCCTTGAAGAACGGCAAGATCACCGATGACACCCGACTGCGCGCCGCGCTGCCGACCTTGAGGCTGGCGCTGGACGCCGGCGCGGCGGTGCTGGTGATGTCGCATCTCGGACGTCCCAAGGAAGGCAAGTTCGAGGCCGAAGCCTCGCTCGAGCCGGTGGTCGCTGCGCTCTCTTCCCTGCTCGGGGTGCCGGTCAAGTTCGCGCCGAACTGGATAGACGGCGTGGACCTTGCGCCCGGCACCATTACGCTTGGTGAAAACACCCGCTTCCTGGTCGGCGAGAACGCCAACGACGACGCGCTCGCCAAGCGCATGGCGGCGCTGTGCGACGTGTTCGTCAACGACGCGTTCGCCACCGCCCACCGCGCCCAGGCTTCGACCCACGCGGTCGCCAAGTTCGCGCCGGTCGCCTGCGGCGGCCCGCTGTTGATGGCCGAAGTCGAGGCGCTGCACCAAGCGCTGAAAGCGCCGGCGCGGCCCTTGGTCGCGATCGTCGGCGGTTCCAAGGTCTCGACCAAGCTCGACCTGTTGGAATCCCTGGTCAGCAAGGTCGATCAACTGGTGGTCGGCGGCGGCATCGCCAACACCTTCCTGGCCGCGGCCGGCAAGGAAGTCGGCAAGTCGCTGTGCGAGCGCGACATGCTGGACATCGCCAAGCGCCTGCTGGCGGGCGACGCGCATATCCCGATCCCGGTCGACGTGGTGTGCGGCAAGGAGTTTGCCGAGACGACGCCGGCCACCACCAAGAGCGCCGATGCGGTCACGGCCGACGACATGATCATGGACCTGGGACCCAAGAGCCTCGACGCCCTCTGCGCCGAAATCGAAAAAGCCGGCACCATCGTCTGGAACGGGCCCTTGGGCGTGTTCGAGTTCGACAACTTCGCGGCCGGCACCGAGCGGCTCGCCAAGGCCATCGCGGCATCCAAGGCGTTCTCGATCGCCGGCGGTGGCGACACGCTCGCGGCCATCGCCAAGTTCGGCATCGCCAAGGATGTCTCCTACATCTCCACCGCCGGTGGCGCGTTCCTGGAGTTCCTCGAGGGCAAGACCTTGCCCGCCATCGAGATCCTGGAACAACGCGCGGCGCAGGGATGATCTCCGCCGGCCACGGCATTCTCACTTCCGGCAGCGGCCGGCTCCCGACATGAGGCGCACGAAAATCGTTGCGACCCTGGGGCCGGCCACCGACCAGGGCGACATGCTGGCGCGTCTCATCGAGGCGGGCCTGGATGCGGCGCGACTCAATTACTCTCACGGCGAAGTCGCCGATCATGCGCGCCGCGCACAGGCGGTGCGCGAAGCCGCGGCCGCCGCCGGCCGCGAAGTCGGCCTCATCGCCGATCTGCAAGGCCCCAAGATTCGCCTCGAATGTTTTCGTGACGGTCCTGTCACGCTCGCCGAAGGCGCGCGTTTCGTCATCGATGCCGAACTCGGCGACCACGACGGCACGCAGCGCGAAGTCGGCGTTACCTACAAGGCCCTGCCCGGCGACGTGCATGCCGGCGACACCCTGCTGGTCGACGACGGCCGCATCGTGTTGAACGTCGAACGCGTGCACGGCGCGCGTATCGAGACCACCGTGCGGATAGGCGGGCCGCTCAGCAATCACAAGGGCATCAACCGCCAGGGCGGCGGGCTGTCGGCGCCGGCCCTGACGCACAAGGATCGCGAAGACCTGCTGCACGCCCTTGCGCACGGCGCCGATTACATCGCGGTGTCGTTTCCGCGCACCGCCGAGGACATCGAACTCGCGCGCCACTTGATCAAGGCCGCCGGCGGCCGCGCCGGCATCATCGCCAAGATGGAGCGCGCCGAAGCGCTCGTACATGCCGAGGAGATCATCGCGGCCAGCGACTCGATCATGATCGCGCGCGGCGATCTCGGCGTCGAAATCGGCGATGCGCGCCTGCCGCCCGCGCAGAAAATGCTGGTGGCGATGGCGCGTCGCCAGTTCCGCACCGTCATCACCGCCACGCAGATGATGGAATCGATGATCGAACACCCGCTGCCGACGCGCGCGGAGGTGTTCGACGTCGCCAACGCCGTGCTCGACGGCACCGACGCGGTGATGCTGTCGGGCGAGACCAGCGTCGGCGCCTATCCCGACAAGGCCGTCGCGGCCATGTCGCGCATCTGCCAGGGCGCCGAACAGGAATGGAGCAATCCGCCGTCGTCGACCCTGCCCGACACCGCCTTCGAGCGGGTCGACCAGGCGATCGCGATGTCGGCCATCTACTGCGGCAACCGCATGGGCGTGAAAGCCATCGCGGCGCTGACCGAATCCGGCGCGACGCCACTATGGATGTCACGCGTCAATACCGCCATCCCGATCTTCGCGCTGGCCCGCCACGCCACGACCCTGCGCCGCGTGACGCTGTATCGCGACGTGGTGCCGGTCGAGTTCGATTTCAATTCGGTGCCCTACGACGGCGTCACGCAGGAAGTGCTGCGGGTCTTGAAAGCGCGCGGCGCGGTCGCCGACGGCGACCGTGTCATCATCACCAAAGGTGATCTGCATGGCTATTCCGGCAGCACCAACGGCCTCAAAATCGTCACCGTCGGCGAGGTGGTGGCGCCGGCCGGATGAGATGCCCGTCGCGGCGCTGCGCTGGTGCCGCCATGGCCGGCTTCCTATAATCCGGGTAACCCCTTTTGAACCAGGCTTGGGCCGTGTGCGAACGCCGCGCCCACCCACATTGACCTTTCGGCGAGGACGACCATGAGCACAATCGAACAGCAGAAGACCAAGTTCCAGACCCAGGCCGGCTTCATCGCCGCGCTCGACCAGAGCGGCGGCAGCACGCCCAAGGCGCTCAAGCTCTATGGCATCGGCGAAGGGGAATACTCGGGCGAGACGCAGATGATGGATCTCATCCATGCCATGCGTACCCGCATCATCACCAGCCCCTCCTTCAACGGCGATCGCATCCTGGCCGCCATCCTGTTCGAAGCGACCATGGACCGTGACATCAAGGGCACGCCGACCGCCGACTTCCTGTGGAACGTCAAGCGCGTGGTGCCGATTCTTAAAATCGACAAGGGCCTGGAAGACGAAGCCAACGGCGTGCAGCTCATGAAGCCCATGCCGACCCTCGACGCGTTGCTCGCCAAGGCCAAGTCCAAGGGCATCTTCGGCACCAAGGAACGTTCGGTCATCAAGCAGGCCAACGCCGCCGGCATCCAGGCGGTGGTCGACCAGCAGCTGGCGGTCGCCAAGCAGGTCATCGCCGCCGGCCTCGTGCCCATCGTCGAACCGGAAGTCGACATCCACTGCCCGGACAAGGCCCAGGCCGAAGCGATTTTGAAAGACGCGCTCAAGAAAGGCCTGGATGCCTTCCCGGCCGGTCAGCTGGTGATGCTGAAGCTCACCCTGCCGGAAGTCGACGACCTCTATGCCGACTTCGTGTCGCACAAGAACGTCTTGAAAGTGGTGGCGCTGTCGGGCGGCTATTCACGTGAAGACGCCAACAAGAAGCTCGCGCGTCAGCATGGCATGGTGGCGAGCTTCTCACGCGCGCTGACCGAAGGCCTGACCGCGCAGCAGAGCGATGCCGAGTTCGACAAGGCCATGGACGCCGCCATCCAGAGCATTTATCTCGCGTCGAAGACCTGAGATTGATGACGGCTTTGTAGGTGCGAATTTATTCGCACATTCGAAGGCGCGGCGCCGCGCCATGAATGCGCGATTTAAATCGCACCTACAGAAAATGCAGCGCCAGCCACACCGCCTGCGCTGAGCGCGCGACTCGATGCTTCACATGGGCGGGGATGAGCACTGCCTCCCCCGCCGACATCTCGACCACGCCTGCCTCGAATTCCAAGACCGCACTGCCGGCCAGCAATAGCGCCCATTCGTCGTCGGGCTGGTCGTACCAGAAACCCTCCGGGCTCGCATGACTATCGGACAGGATGTGCTTGAGGCAGAAGCGCGTGCCGCTGGCGAGCACATTGACCTGTTCGGCGGGTAGACAGGCAGGCAGCGCACTCAGGGCAATGGCTTTCGGGACTGTCATGGAACGCGACCTTCGTGACGAGACCATTGCCGCCATCGGAATGTCAGGCTGAAGCCTGACCCACAAAGAGGGCGCGATTCAAACTTCAGACTGTAACCGACCCGACAAACAAGGCGTCTTTCCGTTGTGGGTCAGACTTCAGTCTGACATTCGAACACCTGGCGCAACGAGCGCCGAGCGCGCGGGAGTCAGACTGAAACCTGACCCACGAGGCTTTCACCCTAAAAAGCCTCGGCCGCCAGCGCC
>WBZP01004189.1_pt2 | contig 12295 bp, 11 predicted proteins | sample 5204301 | NCBI WGS metagenome assembly WBZP01 (sample SAMN12412401, study PRJNA552823) | activated sludge metagenome | isolation source: activated sludge from nitrification reactor of wastewater treatment plant... | place: USA: Pennsylvania | collected 2017
TAATTTAACCTCTAAAACAGTTTATTACTGGAGGGTAAGACCGGAAAAAATTAATCCGGAAATTGGCCCGGTCTGGCAATCATCATCTTTTATATATTTACCTGAAAGTACAGAAGGATGGAATCAAAGCCATTATTTTCAATATAAAAAGAATAATTTCAATAAATTGGAATTGAAAGAAGATAGTAGGGAATTAGAATTTTCCCCGCTAAATGTTGAAGTAAGAATGAGAAATAAATTGTGGAAAAATGATGACAGACCAGGTTTTTATTTTAATTTTAATCGCTTTAGTTCAGTAGAACCTTGGCCATATGTTGATGCTGGTATTGGAGTAGTTGTAAATAATAAATGGACCATGTGGCATTTACTCAACAGTCCAAACAATGCTTTAGGAAGTGTTAATCCTGGAAAAAATACTGATGTTTTCCCATTTAGAACAGATAATTTTGAAAGTAGAAAAAATTTAATAACTTTTCTTGAAGAACAAGTAAAAATTGGGCATTATGTAACATTGTTCACTATCGTCAATAATGAAAATTCAGATTTAAAGGTAAAAGATTGGGCAGCGGATTCATTAATTTTAGGCAAAAATATTTTTTCTGTTTTGGAAAAACTGGGAGCAAAAGAGGTGAGGCGCTTACAGGATTATGGTTCGGTGCCCTATGTATTTCAGGCTATTAATGACGAGGAAGGCGTTTACAATGAAGAAATTTCGCCCACAAAGGATGGAATTATTGATGTAACATCCATTTATAAACAATTGGGACAAGCTGGTTCAATAAGGGCAAAAAAAATAGGACCTGCGCTCAAATGGGAGTCACTTGATTTTAAGTTTAGTGAAATGACCAGCCCAAAGGATGCTTTTAAGCTTACTGTTTTTGGAATTGATTTTGCTGGTAATGAAACTGAATTAATTTCAAATATTACATCAAAAATAGATTTAAACATAGATGCTAAGCAATATCCTTATCTTATTGTTGAGGCTTTTCTGTCTGATTCAACACAGAGGACTGTACCAAAGATGGATTTTTGGAGAATAAACTATCAGCATCTACCTGAAGCAGCAGTTAACCAAGGCCTTGATTTTAGTTTCACAGGGGATGATTTACTTCAAGGAGATAGCTTAAGAATTAAATATGAAATTGTAAACATTAATAATAAACCAATGGATAGTTTGTTGGTGAAATATACTATAATTGGCAATCAGAATATTGAACAAACTTTCTTTAGAAGACTTGAACCATTAAAACCAAACGGAACTATAAAACCCAGGTTTTCTTTCAATACAAAATACTTACAAAAAGGAGTTAATCAGTTTATCGTAGAAGTTAACCCCAATAATGATCAACCGGAACAATTCCATCCAAATAATTATTTATTGAAACAATTTAATGTAAATCCTGATCTCACTAACCCATTATTGGATATTTATTTTGATGGTATTCATATCATGGATGGGGATATTGTGTCGCCAAAACCTGAAATTAAAATTTCACTAAAAGAAGACAACTTATTTTTGCCCATTACAGATCCAAATCTTTTTGAAATAAAGCTGGATACCGGTCGAAATAATATAGTAAGCATCCCCATGAATAGCCCTCAAATAAAATTTACACCTGCCACACAAGAAAAAAATGATGCAATTGTGCATTATTATCCCAATTTGAAATCTGGAGAATATAAACTAAGTGTACAGGCGAAAGATGTATCAGGGAACAAATCTGGAAAAAATGAAAGAAGTATCAGTTTCAGAGTAATCGAAGAAGAAGGCGTTAGCAGTCTTTTGAACTATCCGAATCCATTCTCAACCTCAACCCAGTTTATATTTGTATTGACAGGCGAAGAAATACCGGATATTATGTCGATCTCTATTATGACGATTACGGGAAAAGTGGTCAAAGAAATCACTAGAGAAGAGTTAGGCCCACTTCATATAGGCACCAATCGTACAGAATACAAATGGGATGGCACGGATGAGTATGGAAGTAAACTGGCTAACGGAGTCTATTTATATAAAGTGAATGCACGTAAAAAAAGCGGAGATAAATACAATCAATATGCCAACACCAAAACGGATGTTTTCTTTAAAGATGGATTCGGGAAATTGGTGATTTTAAGGTAGGTAAATATTATAAAGGTTAATTAAATTTATTTGTAACTTTAGATTAAGTGAAATTTTGAATTGCTTGGCCTTTAAAAAATGTAATAACCTTAGACTTTATTTATCTTTGACTTAAAATCATCTGATGTCTGCACCAGAAGCTCCATTTGAAATTATTATAAAACCAAAATCGGTTTTTACATTAGGTTGGAAGGAACTATGGCATTATAGAGAATTATTATACTTTTTTACCTGGAAGGAGATAAAGGTCAGATATAAGCAAGCATTTCTTGGTATTTTATGGACTCTTATTCAACCAGTGGCTATGATGACGATTTTTGTACTGCTGCTTTCAAATGGATTAGGAATAGCTACAAGTAAAATTCCTGCTCCTATATATTATTTGAGTGGCCTGTTAATATGGAATTTGTTCAACCATGCGGTAACACACGCATCTCAATCAATGGTGAGCAATGCCAATATAATCAAAAAAATTTATTTCCCGAGATTGGTTATTCCCTTATCAGCTGTATTGACTTCTTCCTTTGACTTTATAATTAGTCTTTGTCTTTTTTACGGACTTCTTTTATACTACGATACTTCGACCACAATTGATATTGCATGGATATATATCACTATCAGTATTTTCATGTCATATTTTATAGCAATTTTTACTGCTTTTAGTTTTGGTACTTTTCTATCTGCCATAAATGTGAAATATAGGGATGTAAGATATGTCTTGCCCTTTCTGATTCAAACCCTATTTTTTATAACGCCGGTGATATATGATACTTCTATTATCCGACAGTCATGGATCAGAAGTTTGTTGGAGCTCAATCCCCTCAACTATGCAATCGATCTGATCAGAAATAATATAATAGGACAAAATGGTTTTATTTGGCCATCATTATCTGTTTTTGTTCCAGTTTTTATATTTCTATTGTATGTTGTAGCTATTTATACTTTTAGAAAAACAGAAGCCTATTTTGCGGATATTGTTTGATTTTATGTTCGTTGTCCACAGTCAATGACTTTAAGACTAATATATCAGCACCCTAACCGAAAACCAAAATGACGCTGCTGGTTTTTAATTCATAACAACAAGGTAAAATTAATTTTTATAAAATCAAATTGAACTTTTAAAGGCAAAATACCAATACTATAATATCCTTTGCTGAATGGCCTGAATTTCATAACTTTGTCTTGGGAAGAAAGAATAAACATAATTAATTCGAATAAATTTTAACATTAAGCATAATTTTCCCAATTCTTAATTCGTAATTTACAATTATTAAATGAAGCCTGTCATTGAAGTTAATCACGTATGGAAAGAATACCAAAAAGGGATAGATAGAAGGTATAAAAGCTTGCGCGATACCATAGCAGATATTCCGGGCAGATTTTTTGGGGAACGAAAAGAAAAATTTTGGGCATTGGAAGATATTGACATTAAGTTAGAAGCTGGGGAGTCAATAGGTATTATCGGTCGAAATGGTGCTGGCAAATCTACCTTATTGAAGATTTTATCCCGTATTACACCACCTACGAAAGGTGAGATTATATTGAGAGGAAGGGTTGCTAGTCTATTGGAAGTTGGGACTGGATTTCATCCGGAGCTGACTGGAAGGGAAAACATTTTTTTTAATGGCTCAATTCTGGGTATGAAAAGCAAGGAAATCAAAAGGAAATTTGATGAAATTGTTGACTTTTCGGGGGTTGAAAGTTTTATTGATACACCATTAAAACATTACTCCAGTGGCATGCAGATGAGACTGGCATTTTCTGTAGCTGCCCATTTGGACAGTGATATACTGCTTATAGATGAGGTTTTGGCTGTCGGAGATGCTGAGTTTCAGAAGAAATGTATTGGGAAGATGGAAGAAGTTTCCAATAAAGTAGGTAAAGCTTTAATATATGTTTCACATGATTTAATCACAATAAAAAAGCTTTGTATTAAAACGGCTTGGCTTTCTAAGGGGAAATTAATGAAGCTAGGTAATTCAAATATGATAATTAACAACTATCTGGCCCTTTCCAATCATAGTGATATGCAACAGAACCCAATTACAAATTTATTAAATCACAAAGACAAAAGATCAAAGTTCGGGCTCCAGACGCTGAGAATTAAATGTGACGATTTGTTGTCTTCACATTTTTATCCCGGAGCAAATATGAAGTTTGAAATAGATTTTTGTAAAACTTCATTTTTAATAAACCCTGAATTTGGTATTGTAATCAAAGATTTAAACGATAATAGTTTTATTGGATTAAATAATCATCATTTAGGCATTTCTCTAAAAGATAATTTGGTTTCAGGGACAGTAACTATAGAGTTTCAATCTATAAAACTATATGGAGTTGGACCATTTTCAATTAATCTTTATTTTGGTGATGATGATATTGTTTATGAATCACTATTTAACGTAACAACAATAGTAGGAGAACTATCGGATTACTTTGGATCTGGAAGAAAACTGGATCCAAAGTGGAACTTGTTTGTAGACAAAGAAATAAAGATGACAATACAACATGTTTAATTATTTGAAAATAAAGCAACTTTATAAAATACTATTTTATAAAAATATTGATTTTAATGGATTCTTATTTTCATATTTTAAACCATATCAAGATTTTAGGTTTGTACAAATTGGTGCTCATGATGGAATAAAACATGATTTTTTATTTGAATTTCTAAAGTATGTAAACCCTAATGGAATAAGTGTTGAGCCTGTTCCTGAATACTTTAGTGCTCTACAAATTAATTTTCATATTTTTCAAAATGTAAAGCTTTTAAATCTGGCCATTCATAACTCTGATAAATCAGTTATAATTTATAAAGTAAAAAAGGAAAATGAAATAAATTTACCTGAATGGGCGCCTGGATGTGCTTCTCTGGATAAAGAACATTTAATTAAACTGAATATACCTGTGGATTTTATTGAAAAATTGACAGTACCTTCAATCACCATCAATGAATTGTTGGTTTCAAATAATATTAACTACTTAGATTACTTTCAGGTCGATATTGAAGGTTATGATGCTAAAATTATCTTAGATCTTGATTTTAAATTATGCTATATAAAAAGTATTAAGTTTGAACATGTTTGTTTGTCAGATTTTGAATTGAAATTGGTAAAAAGGAAATTGATTAAAGCTGGATATACTGTTTTGAAAGATATTGGTGATACAATAGCGATCAAAAATGATTGTTTATTTAAATATTTAATAAAATGATCAATAAAACAGTTCATTTTATTTGGCTAGGAGAGCATGAAAAACCAAAACAGATTAAGGAATGCTTTAATAGTTGGGTGGCGAATTTGAATGAATATAAATTTCAAGAATGGAGCTTGGATACCATTCCGCGAGATATATATTTTGTCGAAAGAATGATAGAGTTAAAGCAATGGGCCTTTGCAAGTGACTATTTAAGGCTTTATATTCTTTACAACTACGGTGGTATATATCTAGATACAGATATGTTAGTTTATAAAAGTTTTGATCCATTATTAGACACTAATTTTTTTATAGGAAAAGAATCAGATTTAACCATTAGTGCTGGTATCATTGGATCTGTAAAAAAGCATTATTTAATAAAAGAGTGCCTTAATTTGTATTCTTACTATAATAATCCTGAAAATTTTAGCTTATTTTTAAACAACAAAATTACGATTCCATTTATTTTTACCCAAGTTGTCAATGCTGAATTAATTTCTGGAAGTACTAATAGTAGACAATTAAGTAAAATAAATATTTATCCATCGGAATATTTTTATCCTGTAAAATTTAGTGAAAGAAATACAGTTTCATCTTTTATTCCGTCAAGTCAGAATACGTATACTTTGCATTTATGGGAAGCCAGTTGGCACAATGAATTTCAAAACTTAAGCCATGGAAAAATTTTAAAATCCCTTTCTATGTTTTTTGTTCATATATGGGAGATTAAAACAGATAAATTTGATTATTTTTTGGAGTACTTCAAATTTTTTACAAAAACTATGCTCAAGTTTATTTTTATTAAATCATCTAATAAAAGAAGTCTCATTTAAGCATGGTTTCTATTATCATTTGTACATATAACCGAAGCTTTTTGTTAGGTAAATGCCTGGACTCATTGATCTATCAAATAAATACTGAAGATGAAGTCATCGTGATAGACAACAAATCTTCAGATGATACGCACACAGTAATGAAAAGATATCAGGAAAGGCATACATTTTTAAAATATTTTAACGAACCTAAAACTGGACTTAGTCATGCCCGAAATCGTGGGGCAAAGGAAGCCAAAGGAGATTGGTTGTTATATATTGATGATGATGCGGTTGCATTTCCTAATTTGATGGAGCGGTTTAAATTTATATGCAATAATTATGATTTTGATTGTTTTGGAGGAACACATATCGGATATTATGATGATCCGAAACCGAAATGGCTTAGGTCTGAATTTGGAAATATGATAAATCCACTACATCAAATAGGACATCTCACCAAACCACTTCTTACTGGAGGACTCTTTGCTATTAGAAAATCTTCATTGATCGAAGTGGGTTTTTTTAATGAGAATCTGGGGATGAAAGGTAGTAATATTGGATATGCCGAAGAAGATGAAATTCAAAAAAAACTTTTAAATAAAGGTTTTATCCTTGGCTTTGATCCGGAATTTAAAATTCATCATCCGGTTTTAAAACATAAATTAGCTTTGATGTGGCATTTAAGAAGTGCTTTTGCACATGGAAGGGATGGTGAAAAATCCCGAAATGAATATCAATTATGGAGCACCATTCTTTTGCTTCTTAAATCAACTGTAGCCTTGTTAATGAAGTTGCCAATATATTTGTTCAAAACCTTACTAAAAGAGAATTATTATTGGCAAAATGCTGTTTTAGATAGCTTTTCACCAATTTTTTATAGATGGGGACAAGTAAAGTCAAAACTTTTATGACCACTCCGCTAATAAGTATCATCATTCCTGTGTATAATGGTCAGGATTTTATCGAAGAGTGTATTTTTTCCGCACTAAATCAAACATATATACATACAGAAATTATTGTTATAGACAATAATTCGACAGATCATACAGTTGATAAAATTTTACAGATTCAAAAAAGATTTCCGCAAAAAATATTTCTCTTTGTAGAAGAAAAACAAGGTGTATCTTATGCCAGAAACAAAGGAATTGAACATTCCCATGGTCAATGGATACAGTTTTTGGATGCGGATGACCTGCTGTATTCTGATAAATTGGAACGTCAACTCAAATTAATTTTTACATCGGCATCATCACCCTTGATGGTGGCGGGTATATATCACCACTTATCTGAGGATAAAAAATTACGGGAAGTTCCACTTCTTAATAAGGGACAAGATCCATATAAATCAATAGCAGCTTCTTTGCTTGGCCACTTAGATTCAAATTTGTTCCATAGAGATGCATTGACCGGGATCAGAGGATTTAATGAAACATTAAAAGTAGGAGAAGATACTGATCTGATATTTAGGATATTATGCATCAATGGTACTGGGTCAATAGTTTACGACCTCACCCCTTCTGCCGTATACCGCCAAAGAAATGAAGGACAGTTGACGAAGGTAGACCCAATCATTATTAATACGGAAGGTTTAAAAGTGAGACTTTCGATATTGGATCTTTTAAAATCCAAAGCACCTGATTATTTTCAAAAGAACGAAGATTATTTTATTGACTATGTGTATTATTTTATATACCGCATAGGCATTTATGACATTGACAATGCCTTTAGTTTATACGTAAGACATTTAGGTGGCGTCTATACTCCCAAGTGGAACAGTGAGGTTATAAGCAGGTATCATATTGCTTTTTTAAATATTTTAGGATTTAAGAATCTGATGAAATGCAGAAGATGGCTTAAAACTATTTTTATAAAAACAAAAGCAGAATAATATAATGGCATATTTAAAACAATATATTTTACAAAAAACCGGACTACTGACTTTTTATAACTACTGGCTATTTTCCGGTCTGCATCTATATCTGATGAAGTGGAAAAATAGAAGTCAATGGGAAGAAATAAAAAATGAAGATTTATTTTACTCCGGACTTTTATCAGCTTTGAAAAAAAGAGATGCGCTTATTTTTGATATTGGAGCTAATTATGGTTGGACAACATTAACTTTTTTAAAATTCAGTAGTCAGGTTATTGCTTATGAACCTGATATCAACAATTTGAAAATTCTAAGGTATAGGTTTAGTTCTAATCGACACTTAGTAATTGAAGCCAAAGCCATCAGCAATAATATAGATGGAGCAGTTTTTTATCTGAATAGAAATAGTTCTGCGCTAAATACGCTTAGTTTAAAGTGGGTAGATGCACTCTCGAATGGTGTATTTAGAGAAAAAAAGATTTTTACATCAGAAAAGTACCAAGTAGAAACTTCAACTCTGGATATCGAGATAAAAAAGTATGGTAAGCCAGTATTTTTGAAAGTCGATGTGGAAGGCCATGAGTGCAGTGTTTTTGAAGGTCTCCATTCTTCGATACCGCTCGTTGTTTTCGAAGCCAATTTGCCGGAATTTGTAGAAGAAACCATTGATATAATAAACCAATTGGTAAAATTGGACCAGAAAACTACGTTCAATTTTTCCTATGGATATCAGGTAATGTTGGAAAATTATACTTCCGGTGACGAAATGAAGGCTTTGATAAAAGATTTACCATATCACTGCATAGACATTGTATCCAGATCTTCAGAGTACGAAGTATATTTTAACGCTTCATAAAATTTTATAAACTCAGCTGAAATATATATTGGACTCATTTCTGCAATGCAAACAAGATCAGGGCAATCTTCTGGTTTATTTACCCTGGAGATATTATGATTTATCCACGATTTGCAGGGGTGGCAAGGAAGGTTGTTGCAAATATCCCGATGAATACTCTTATTGAAGATTTCATAACCATAATCCTTTGGAGATGTAGGACCCCACAAAGTAAAAGTTGGTCTACCCATCAAAGCAGCAGCATGCATAAGACCACTGTCCAAGCCAATATAGCTAGCAGCATATTTTACAAGATCTAGGGCATTCATCAAACTCGTTTCGCCCACCAAAGATGTTACATTTGGAATATTTTCATTAGAAATAATTGTAGCATTTTTCAATTCGTTGCTATCTCCAAGTAAATATATTTTAAGCATGCCATATTTATCAGAAATCTGATTTAGAAATTGCATCCAGTATTCGATCTTCCAGTTTTTGTATTGGACTACATTATTGGAGGCACTGACCTGAACTACCAGATATGGCTCTGAAATATTTAAAATGCGTCCTGAGTTTATTTTTAATGATGATGTTAAAGGAAACATCGTCTGCGGAAATATATTTAAAAAATTAAAATCAAGTTTGGTTTTATCTGTTATTAATTGGTTAGCCAATTGAATGTTTTGTAAAATAACGTGATCATTTGACCTGATATTTTCAAAACGAATTCCTGGAATTAAACGCAGGTACCACTTTTTACGATTTGTAATTACCTTTCTTGAAATGAAAGTTCCAACCATAGCCCATACCCATGAAGAAGATGAATACGAAATAAGAAAAGTATCATATTTACGTATATTATTCATAGTAAAATGGCCAATGCTCCACCCGCCTGTTTTGATTTCTATAATTTCGTCAAACAAATCAAAATCATTCAATACTTCTTTGGTGATATAATTTGAGCAAACTATGGCAGTGACATGGTATGATTCCATTTTCAGGCTTTTAGCTAATGGAAGCAGCATTAACCCATCTCCCAATCCAGTATTAAATACAATTCCTATTTTTTTTGCAGACACTCTGTTTTGAATAATGTTGATTACCTTTGTAAAGGTATTAAAAAAAAGGTAACTACTAATAATCAGATGACATTCACCACTTTAAAATGTAAAATTGATTTTATAAATACCTTTGGTGTTGACTTTCACACTAAAAGGCTACTCCTATTAAATACTATACTGATGTATGTATATTCTAAAATGAAGCTATTAAAAAGTTTGATTAAAGTAAATGCAATTTCAAAGTACCGTATAAAAGTCAATCACAAAATTTGTGAAATAGAGTTTAGAATACAGGATATTCCGATATTTTATGAAGTTATGATGGAAAAGGTATATCATGTACCACAGGAATGGATACCTGAGAATGCAACATTTGTTGATTTGGGTGCTCATGTGGGTTGTACATCAGTGTATTTTCAGCAATATCACCATATAGTCACTTATCTTGCTATAGAACCTTCTACTGAAAACTATTCAATTTTGCAGCGAAATGCAGCTTCGTGCCCAAAAATATGTATTAATAAAGCCATATTTGATAAAAACGAAAAGGTAAAAATAGATAATAGCAGTCTTAAAGGTCAAAATCATCGTCTTAGTGAAGTCACTGGTACTGAAGTTGATGGCATAAACATGGATACATTAATGAAGGAGTATCATATTCATACCATAGATTTGTTAAAAATCGATATTGAAGGTACAGAAAATATTTTATTTAAAAACAAGCCTGACTGGTTAAAAAATGTCAGGGTTATTCTTATTGAATTGCATGGGGATTACAAAATCAGCCAATTTCAGAAAGATATTTCTCCATATGGATTTGAAATAATTTCATCAGAAAATAAATACGGCATTAAAATGATTTGCGCACATCGGTTGCAATGATTACTTTTGATCACAATTATTAACTCCTTGACGGCAAAAGAAAAATTTATACTTTATTGTAAAACACAGGAAAATATACCCATATTTTTCCAACCATATTGGCTTGATGCTGTATCTGCAGGGCGATGGGATGTCCGTATTTCTTTGGATAATGAAGATCAAATTGTAGCTTTTATGCCCATTTTTTTCAAAAAAAAGTGGGGGTTATCTGCCATATATATTCCTTTATTGACGCCATATTCAGGTATATATTTTACGCAAAAAATCCCTGGAGAAAAAAGCACAACTATACAGTCTAATAAACGACAGGTTATACAGGATTTGGTGGATCAAATTCCGGGTTCTGACTATTTTAGGATTAATTTTCATCCTAGTTTTAATATGTGGCTGCCTTTTTACAATAAGAAGTTTAAGCAAACCACTCATTACACTTATCAACTTAAAGACATTAAATTAAAAGAAGCGATTTGGGATGGATTTAAAAGTAACTTAAAAAATAAAATTAAAAAAGCCGAAAAAGAATATACAGTTACACAAACAGACAATATTGATCCTTTGTTTGACCTTCAAAAAGCAAATTTTGATAAACAAAAAATTAAATTGTCATTTGATATTTTTTATTTGAAATCTATCGATAAAGCGAATACCGAACACCGCAAAATATTTATTGCAAAAGATCAAAATCAAAATATTGTTGCAGCACAATATCTGGTTTGGGATAAAACTACAGCATATAATCTTTTATTGGCTATAGACGAAAAACATAAAAATATGGGCGTCGGACCCCTGATATTGTGGCATTCAATCCAATATGCATCAGATTATGTGGATGTATATGATTTTGAGGGATCCATGTTACCTGGTGTTCAACCTTTTTTTGAAAGCTTTGGAGGGACTCCTATTCCTTATTATCAAATATATCGTATCCGACATCCATGGGTGAGAATGTGGTATGCCCTCACAGGTAAAATATAGACAATGAAATATATTTATCTGAAAACCAATCACGAACTAATCAATCATTCAAGACTACGATACGTGATAGAATTTATAAATCAACATCCATTATGGCCCGACGAGTTTATGATCACCACGGACGGGATTGTATCTGAGTATCATTTATGTATTGAATATTTGAGTAAAAGAACGGACGATAAAAATTATCACATACCATCATCCGGCAAATTATTTACGGCCGGAAAACGTTTAAATACTTCATCCCTTCATTCCGGGCAGTATCATTATGATGAATTTACTTTATTTAGTGTAGAAGAAAACAGGATGGACGAAGCGTTTTTAATTGAATATACTTTTGGATTTGACCTATTTGAAACGATATTTTTTCATGTTTCCAGGTATGAAGAGTACTATTTAAATGGTGACAATTGCGATTTTAGGGGAATGCTTGAAGAACAAAAGCATTTTCTGGTGCGGGAGAATTTGGAACATATACCAGTGGTTGATCATATTGTGTATTGTTTGGCCCACAGTCTTGGACTTAACCCACCTAAACTA
>WBZP01005889.1_pt1 | contig 12294 bp, 7 predicted proteins | sample 5204301 | NCBI WGS metagenome assembly WBZP01 (sample SAMN12412401, study PRJNA552823) | activated sludge metagenome | isolation source: activated sludge from nitrification reactor of wastewater treatment plant... | place: USA: Pennsylvania | collected 2017
GGATGTGTACATACGGGGTATCGTCATGCCGAGGATTAAGCCCGGTAAGCCGTTTATGGAACAGGGGCCGCCGGGGATCATGATCTCATCCGTATAAAACGCAAACACGTAGACGCTGTCCATGATCTTACCCACCGCTTTACGGCAATTGAAGCCGGCGATGATGCGGTTTTCATTGGACAGTTTCCATTCGATCTTTTGTATGGAATCTTGCACATAGAACTCACCGCCAAAGACATTTTTCTTCATGTTGAAGAGCCCCTTACCATGGTCGAAATACCAGGAATTGGACTCGTCACCGCCTCTCATGAATTCAGGAATGGCATTCTTATCCTGCCAATGGTCGAATTTATATATGCTCTGCTGGCCGGAAAAACTGAACTGGTAGTAAACCGTTTTAAAGGCCGGCATCTTGTCTTTCATCATCTCCGCCCAGGGTGATTCACCCATGGTCTTTTTAACATTCGTCTTTACTTCATATTCCACCGAAGCCTTTGATATAAAAGTCTGGGCTGATGAATAGGCCGACAAGAAAAATACGCCGGCAATTGTGAAGAGTATTTTGTTCATATTGTCTTTCATGCTAGATGCTGTTTTGATATGTTTGGCCATTCGTTCCCGCCAAGTCCGCAGGCCTGTACTTATTTCTTTTCCGTACCTGTTTTGTTTTTATTCTTGAAATCCCAGGTAAAACCCACCAGGAAATAGCGCTTTAATCTCAGGTTCCTCTCTTCCGTATAAGTATTACTGTAGAAATTCCTGTCGATGCCGATATTCTGGTTGAGGATATCCTTCACCGATACGAAGGCCGTGAATTCATTGTTTTTAAACGTACGTTGCAACTGGGCATTCAGCATATGGTTGTTCAGGTTGCTGGTTGATCCGACCGTTTTTTCCCGGGCGTTGAAATGATACTCGGTGATGAGCGACCACACTTTCTTATGGTACACGGTGGCATATGCGTGAAGGGTATTCGTAAAGAATGTGCTGGAACTGTTTGTCTGCGCATTCTTGTTATAGTTCTCGTTGAAATCATTTCCTATCGTGAAATCATATTTCTTGTCTTTGCTTTTGGAAGCGTAAACGGAAATCCCTGCATTCAGCGTATTGGCAAAACTCTTTTTATTATTGATCACATCGGCGAAACGGAAATAATTGACATTGGGACTGACGTTCAGGCGGATATTGGACTTCTTGAGTTTGAATCCTACGCCTGACCAGAAATTGATGTTCCAGTTGCCATTGGTATTGATCGGCTGTGTGATGGTCTTGCCGGTACCTGGGTCGATCACACGGTTATTGGTGATGGAATTAGAGGTCAGTGTGACATTCAATGACTGGAACATCCATCGGTCTTTTTTGAAATCATACCCATTATGGGTGACGCTGAAATTATTCGCAAAGGATGGTTTCAGGTCGGGATTGCCTATATACTGGTTAAACTGGTTGTTGTTGTTCCTGAGCGGCTGCAATTGGTTAATGGTGGGCTGCGAGGTTGAGCCGGAATAGCTTAAACGCAGACTGTGGTTGCTCTTATAGGAATAATTGACATTGGCCGTAGGGAAGAAGTTGACGAAATTCCTGATATACTCCTTATTGTTCGTACGGTCTGTCAGGTCAAAATTGGTGATGCCAAATCCGGAGCCCAGGTTAAACTTCAGTTTTTTATGGTTATAGCTGAATTTGACGGAAGGCTTGTTCAGCATGATATGTTGCTTGAAATCATTGGTCAGCGAATCAACGAGCTGATCGTATTTTCCGCTGGTATTGGAATAGGCATAGGTAGTTTGATTGTTGTTACCGAAATTATAAGAAAGCTCATGCCCGATCTCCAGCGCCCACTTTTTCGACAAAGGCTCGGTGTACACCACTTTAATGCCCACTTTCTGCGTTTGTTTTTCACCGTTGGTTTGCTGGTTGATCAGCTCCAGTTCCGGGATGCCCGTTTCGAAAGTACGGTTAGCGGATTGCTGCGTATTGCGGCTGTCGGTATTCAGGAGGTTCCAGTCTGTGTTGATGGAGAGTGTGCGCCTGTTCTTTCTGAATTTATGTTTGTACACGATATTGGCGGTCAGCGCCAGTTTATCGGAATTCAGGCTCAGTAAACGGTCGCTGCTGTTCTTGATATTTCCAAACTTACCGGCGGTTTCCGATAGGCGCGTTTCTTCACTTTCCGTGTGGTATGCATTTGCTTTCACGGTAAATTTGATCGAATTCATAGAGTCGACCTTCACATCATAAATGGCGCTGGTTTTAAGATTGGTTCGTAAAACGGCCGTCCGTGTATTGGCATTTTCATTCAGTATGGAGTCGCCCAGCAGGGTTTGGGTGAAATTATCGGTGATATTGGAATAGTCCTGGCTGTTGAATTTCGGGGAGAAATTGAGCGTTTGTTTATCGTTCCATTTATTAGTGTATTGCAGCCCGGCATTGACGTTGGTGATAAAACCGTTCTCCGTATTGATATTGGGTTCGTCATCGGCCGATGTTCCTCCACGCCAGAAATACATGCCGCCGCTTTCATCATCAAATTCCATGTTCATATCATCGCTGCCCCCGTATTTCTGCATATCCTGCCAGTTCATACCGTCTTGCCCTGTATTGCCGTTCAGTACAAAGGCGGATAACTTCCTTTTTCCTTTGAATGAGCCGAACATCAGGTTATTGTTGAACCGGGGATCTGCATTTTTGAGCAGTCCTCCTGCGGCGCTGATCTTGCCAAAATAGCCACGCTTCTTGTCTTCTTTTAATTTCAGGTTAATGGTTTTCTGCGTTTTGCCGTCATCTATACCCGTGAATTCTGCCTGTTCGCTTTTCTTGTCAAAAACCTGTACTTCTTTGACGGCGTCGGCACGGAGGTTCTTGACCGCCATGCCCGGGTCATCGCCAAAAAACTCTTCTCCGTCCACCAGTACTTTTTCAACGGTTTCACCCATGGCTTTGATCTCGCCGTTCCTGTCTACCTGGATGCCCGGTAATTTTTTGAGCAGTTCCTCCACATTGGCATTCGCACTAACCTTGAAACTGTCAGCCGTGTAGATCGTGGTATCGCCTTTGATTTTGATGGGGGCGCCACTTTTCACGATCACTTCCTGCAGGAGTTTCGATTTGGGCGTGAGAAATACCGTGGTCAAAACCCTGGTATCGGGCCCAATGGTGACATCATCTACCAGGTCGGCAAAAACAGGGTGCATGACCATGAGGATGTATTTCCCCGGTTTAAGCGAAGGCACTTCAAACTTACCTTCTGCGGATGTGCGGGTAAATGCTTTCAGGATCGAATCACCCGGGCTCAAAAAAGCCACAACGGCATTTTTGACCATGGCATTGGCCGTCGTATCTTTTACACTGCCGCTGAGAGAGGGCGTTTGTGCGTTCACGCTCATATGTGCAAGAAAGGACAGGACGGATAACAGGAAAATACGGCGCATGCAGTCAGTTTTAGTCAAAAAGTAAATATCCCTTAAAGATGGTTGATAAAATACCGAATGCAAATCAACAATCCTTAATTTTAGGTTAAATCCCTTATTACATAAACGGCTACAAATCATTGGCAATGGCATATGAAGACGAGCATTTTGTAGACAGTACCAGGATGGTCTGGAATTATTCCCTGTTTGAAGAGGAAGACATTGTACGTTTCCAGGCCGGAACCATGCATGATGCGTATGATAAATTCGGGAATCACCGGAAGACCGTTTTGAATACGGAGGGTTTTTATTTTGCCGTTTGGGCGCCTAATGCAACCGCCGTGTCGGTGATCGGGGAATTCAACGGATGGAAAAAAGGCCTGCACCCACTGTTTGTGCGTTTGGATCATTCTGGTATCTGGGAAGGATTTATACCGCATATTCCCAAAGGCACCCTGTATAAATACCATATCAACGGTTTTGATGGGATAGAAACCGTCAAGGCCGATCCCTATGCCACCTATGCGGAACTCCGGCCTGGAACAGCTTCGGTGACCTGGTTTTTTGAAAAGGAATGGCAGGACCATGACTGGATGCGTGAACGGAAAAAGCACAACGCGCTGAACGCACCCTGGAGTGTATACGAAGTACACCTGGGGAGCTGGATGAGGCCAGAAAAACATGATGAAGGTAAATTCAACAGTTATACCCAGATCACTGAAAGGCTTGTCCCTTACGTGAAAGCCATGGGTTTTACGCATGTGGAATTCATGCCCGTGATGGAATTCCCGTACGACGGCAGCTGGGGTTACCAGGGCGCCGGTTACTTTGCAGCCACCTCACGGTTCGGCCTGCCCGAAGAATTCATGCACCTGGTGGAAACCCTTCACCGGAACGGGATAGGAGTGATACTCGACTGGGTGCCCAGCCACTTTCCCAGCGATGCGCACGGATTGTATAAATTCGACGGCACACATACCTATGAATACGCGGACATGCGTAAGGGTTATCATCCCGACTGGAACAGTTATATCTTCAATTACAAAAGGGCCGAAGTTTGTTCCTTCCTGATCAGCAGCGCCCATTTCTGGTTGAAACATTATCATATCGACGGAATACGGGTCGACGCGGTCAGTTCCATGATCCGACTTGATTTTTCACGGGCAGAGGGAGAGTGGGAACCGAATGAAGAAGGTGGCCATGAGAACCTCGAGGCGCTCAGGTTCCTGCAGTCACTGAATGACATCGTTTACCGCGATTTCCCCGATGTGCAAACCATAGCCGAGGAAGCATCCGACAGGCCGGGGATCACAACACCCACTTCCAAAAACGGCCTGGGTTTTGGCATGAAGTGGATGATGGGCTGGATGCATGATACATTCAAATATTTCAAACAGACGCCCGGGAACCGGCTCCATATGCAGGATATCTTCACCTTCAGCATCATGTATTTCTATGATGAGAAATTCATGCTGCCGTTAAGCCACGATGAAGTGGTGCATGGCAAGAGCCCCATGATCTATAAGATGCCGGGAAATGAAAAAGAAAAATTCGCGAACCTCCGCCTGCTCTACAGTTGCATGTATACACACCCCGGGGCCAAACTGCTATTCATGGGCAATGAATTTGGCCAGACGGGCGAATGGAACTACCAGTCTGAATTGAATTGGGAACTACTCCAATACGACTGCCATAACCTCCTGCAGGATTGCGTTAAAGACCTCAACCACATCTATTGCCATGAACCGGCCATGTATGAATGCCAATTCGACCATAAGGGCTTTGAATGGGTTGCGCTCGATCACCGCTATGAAGGCGTGATGGCCTATAAAAGAAAAGGACGCCATCGGGCCGATGACCTGCTGGTGGTGATCAACGTATCCGATAAAACATACCAGGGTTGGAAGATGCAGGTGAAGGGTAAAAACCAATGGAAGGAGATATTCAACAGTAACCGAAAAGAGTATTGGGGATCAGGGGAATGCATCAATGAACATATTACGATAAACCATATTGATAAAAAGCGTAAGCTTTGTGAAATAATATTTGATATCCCGGCGTTAAGTGCAATGATATTCCGGTAGGAATGTCAACCTCTGAAAAGCACCTTATGAAAACGACGCTGGCGATCATATCTGCCATGGTATGCGGCACCCTGCATGCCCAGGTTACAGACAGTTCCTTCTTCTATTACCAGAAGGCAATGGAGGCGAAACTGGACCGTCGTTACCAGGTTGCTTCACAATTACTTGAGCGATCCCTTTCCTTTAATGAGAATAATGTTGCGGCGCTGATAGAAAATGCGTTGGTCAATCTGGAAATGCGTAAAACCGACCAGGCCAAAGCTTTATTTGCAAAAGTACTGAACATTGAACCGGGAAATAAATTGGCCATGCGCGAACTGATGCAACTTAATTTCAGTTACCGCCAATTTGCACAGGCGATCGAACTGGCCAATCAATGCCCGGATTGTACAGGCGCTCATAAGATCGCAGGTATCAGTTATTACAACCAGGAAGAATATGCAAAAGCAGAGAAAGAACTGTTGATGGCCATGGCAACCGATCCTAAAGATGCGGAAGCCTGTTACAACCTGGCCCGCACTTACCTGGATATGGAAGAATACAAAAAAGCATTACCCTATTACACACAGGCAGTCATTCTTAACCCGGAAAAGAACGGATGGATCTATGAAAAAGGATTGCTGCATTTTACGCTGAATGATTATAGAAGCGCCATGCTGAGTTTTCAGGAGGCGGCAGAAAAAGGGTATATACAATCAAACGATTTTAAAGAGAACCTGGGCTATGCCTGCATCTATAGCGGTGAATTTGATAAAGGCGAGGCCTTGCTGCTGTCGATCTGGGAAAAAAAGCCAGGCAATAAAGACATCCTTCGGGATATGGCTGAAATATTCTATCAGCAAAAGCAATTTGACCGTTCCCTGAATTATTGCCAGAAATTACTTGAGATCGATGATAAGGACGGGAAAGCCTTATACCAGGCCGGCTTATGCTTCCAGAAGAAAGGAGAGAAATCTCGCGGGCAATCAATGTGCGATAAGGCCATTGAAATGGACCCCTCCCTGGCTAAACTCCGGCAGAAGAAGGAAATGCCAGGCGGACTTTAAACAAATTTTGTACAGTTTATACGGTTGATTTTTACAGGACACGAAAGCGGGAGAGTGATCTCCCGTTTTTCTTTTATGAAGACCCAAGTATTCTTACCGGATTGAAATTGTGTTTCTCACTGGTAACACAGATTTTCTCAGATGAAGGTAATCTCTCACAGATAACACAGATTATCACAGATGAAGGGAATTTCTCATAGATAGCACAGATGAAGATAATCTCTCACAGATAACACAGATTATCACAGATGAAGGTAATCTCTCACAGATAACACAGATTATCACAGATGAAGGGAATTTCTCACTGATAACACAGTTTATCACAGATGAAGGGAATTTCTCACAGATAACACAGATTATCACAGATTAAGGCAATCACTCAATGATAACACAGATGAAGGCAGTGTTTCACAGATAGCACGGAAATCACAGGTAATGACAATAGACTCTACTCATTATTACATGAGCATATTTTCACATTATCTAATTGCCTAGTTCATCATCAAAATATTCACACTCCGTTGCAGTATGTTGAATGCGATCTCGGCCATCAGGTTTTCCTTATCGAGCGTGGGGTTTACTTCCGTGATCTCAAAGCAGCAAACCTTCCGGTTCTGCATGAACTTACTGATCAGATCTTCGGCTTCGCGTTCCCGTAAGCCATTGCTCACCGGGGTGCCCGTTCCGCGGGAAATGGCGGAATCCAAACTGTCCACATCAAAGCTGACGTAAATATCAGTGCAGTCACTCAGGTAGCGAAGCACTTTGCGACTTACGTTTTCGGGCCCGTTACGCCTTACTTCAGCCGTGGGGATCACTTTCATCCCGTATTTTTCGATCAGCGATTTTTCTTCTTTCTCAAAATCCCTCAGGGATATGAACACCACATCTTCCGGCAACACCTTATGCCCGATTTTTCCGATCTCTTTTAACTGGTTCCAAAGTTTGGCCGTCTTTTCATCTAACTGATGTACGGCATTTTCCAAATTGTCTTCTCCCAATGCCGTTGCCAGAGGCATACCATGCATATTGCCCGATGGGGTTGTATAAGGTGTGTGGAGGTCGGCATGGGCATCGATCCAGATCACACCCAGTTTGCTTTTTGGCTTGGCCATTTTGATACCGGCAATGGTACCGCCCGCATTGCTGTGGTCACCGCTCAAAACCACCGGGAAAAAATTATTCTTGATACTCTCAGACACGGCTTTGCTGATTCGCTCATACATATTCAGCACCCCCTGTATCCGCTTGGCATAAGGCGAATAGATCGGTTCAAAAAGAAGGTTGTTCTCGTGCTCGATTTTCTCGGAAGGGAAATGAATGAAGAAATTACTCATAAAGTCCAGCGCAGCGATCTTAATGGCATCAACACCCAAACTGGCGCCCCGGGTACCCGCGCCGATCTCTGATGGCACTTCAATTAATTTAATATTTTTCATAATGTATTTTTATGATAAAGAATGACCTGCAGGTATATATGGCTATGCCGCTACTACAATGAACTCATGTATGGGCTAAACAGGTCTTTTCAAAGGTACAGATTTTCCGGAACCGGTTCCCGTCCGTTCAAACTGCCGATGCAGTCGGTTATTTGAAACCTCACGAACATATCCTCACTGTACCATTGCTGCTGGCGTGTCAGGCGGATGACTTCCTGGTGTTCCTTCATGCCATAAGCGAAGTTTTTCATATCCTGTTTGGATCTCCAGATACTAAACGTGGCCTGTTTGATCCAGGGTACTTCACCTATGCCAAAGGAAGTAATAAAGCCCGGCGCGCCCGACATCTGTGCTGCCACCGGCGCCACGTGCCGCCAAAAATATCCCAGTCTGGAAATCCTGATCGTGGCCCTGGTCATGACCGCGATTGGGCCCTCATACCCCGATTTGGGCGGTAGCTGTCCGAATACCTGCTTCCCATCCCAGGTGCCATGCCCTTCTATCGGATTCAGCATCACCGTAAAGCTTTCCCCGCGAAAAATCCTGATCCAGCCGGCAATGAACGATCCGAACAAGCGCTGGTGCAGTAAGGGTATCTCACGGGGTGAGGTTTGGGCTTGGTTATCGTCTTCCAATACCAACATGATGGCCCATTGCCGCCAGTCGGGTTTCTTGTCAAAAGTGCCGTTCTTCCCGGAGCCCATCAGTTTGAAAAAGGTTACTTTCCGGTTCATCCAAAGCGGCAACCGGAAGAGGGCCATCGATAAAAGCCCGGCGAGAGCCGCCCAGGCAGGATATCGTATAATCGTTAACGATGTTTTCGTCATTGCCCTGCAAGATACAACATGACCCATGTAACCACCCATCAAAGATGGATACATCCTGTCGGATTATTAATTACTTTAGCTCCCCGTCTTTTTGAAACCTGTTCCTGCCCGCATCCAAACGTTATCTTATACTCACTCATATGAAGAAATCAATTCTTTTGCTGGCCACTTCGTTGTTGGCCATGACGCAAACATTCAGTCAGAAGAAATACCCTGACGTGGATATCCCCTATAAGCAATATACCCTGGATAACGGGTTAAAGCTTATCGTTCATGAAGATCACAAAGCCCCCATCGTTTCTTTTAACGTGTGGTACCATGTGGGATCTAAAAATGAGAAGCCCGGGAAAACCGGCTTTGCACACCTGTATGAGCACCTGATGTTCAACGGAAGCGAGCATTACAATGACGATTATTTCAAACTGATGGATGCCATCGGCGCAACCGACCTGAATGGCACCACCAATAATGACCGTACCAATTATTTTGAAAATGTACCCATTTCAGTGCTCGACAAAGTTTTATGGATCGAAAGTGACAGGATGGGTTTTATGCTGAAAGCCATCGATTCCGCTCGTCTTGCTGAACAAAGGGGTGTTGTGCAGAATGAAAAAAGGGAAGGAGATAACCAGCCATATTCTGTGCTGGAAGAGTTGACGGTGAAAGCCACGTATCCTGCCAGCCATCCATATTCCTGGACGGTCATCGGTTCGATGGCTGACCTGGATGCGGCTTCCCTGGATGATGTGAAAGATTGGTTCAAAACCTACTACGGCCCCAACAATGCCGTTGTAGTGATTTCGGGTGATGTTAAGGCAGACGACATCTTTGAAAAGGTCAAGAAATATTTTGGCGAAATACCCGCCGGCCCACCGATCGCTCATCATAAAGACTGGATAGCCAAGATGACCGGACGCAGCTTCCAGGTAGTGGAAGACCGTGTACCACAAGCCAGGTTGCAAAAAGTGTGGAACGTACCGGGATGGGGCAGTGAAGAACTGACGAGGCTTAATATGCTGGGCGATATTCTCACCACCGGCAAATCATCCAGGCTGTATAAAAGACTGGTGTACGATGAGCAATTGGCCAGCAGTGTGAATTTTTATACCGATGAAAAGGAAATCGGCGGTCAGTTCTATATCACGGCCGATGCCAAGCCCGGCGTTGAGCTGGAGAAGATCGAAGGGATCATCAACCAGGAATTGAAAAAAATAATCACCTCGGGCATCACGGCTCAGGAATTGGAAAGGGCCAAGTCCAGGTATTTTGCCGGTTTTGTGAAAGGCATCGAACGCATTGGCGGATTTGGCGGTAAATCGGATATCCTGGCGATGAGCGCTACCTATAAGGGAAGCCCTGACTATTATAAACAGATCAATAAAATGGTGGCGAACGCCACGGAAGCCGATCTCAAAAAGGTTGCCGGCGACTGGCTCTCTGATGGAGAATTCGTGGCCTATGTGTTGCCCTTCGGCGAATATGCCGCTTCCGATAAACCGGTTGACCGTTCCAAAATGCCGGATGCCACCAAAGATCCTGAAGTTGTTTTCCCTGCCATCAAGGAATTCTCTTTATCCAACGGTTTAAAGGTTTCCCTCGTTGAACGCAAATCCGTACCGGTGGTCAATATGAACCTGATGGTCAATGCAGGTTTTTCTTCAGATCAGTTTGCCGTACCCGGTGTGGCAAGCCTGGCGGGAAGGATGATGATGGAAGGCACACAAACGAAATCATCTATCCAGATCAGCGATTTGCTGGCCGATCTGGGCGCCGGTATGAGTGTCAATTCATCACAGGATTTCACCACCATGAGCATGAATACGCTGAAGTCCAACATCGGCGGGGCCATGGAACTGTTCACGGATGTTCTGTTCAACCCTTCATTCCCTCAGAAAGATTTTGACAGGGTACAGAAACAGCAGTTGCTCCGGATCAAAAATGAACAAACGCAACCCGTTTATATGGGACTGCGTATTTTGCCCAGGCTCCTCTATGGTAACGGTCATGCTTACATGAACCCATATACCGGAACTGGTTTTGAAGAAACGGTCAAAAAAATAACGGTTGCTGACCTGAAAAAATTCCATCAGGATTGGTTTGCACCGAATAATGCCCAGTTGCTGGTGGTTGGCGATATCACCGAAGCCGAACTAAAACCAATGCTGGAAGCCAGGCTGGGTGCATGGAAAAACAAAACGGTGCCCATGAAAAATGTCAGCCCCGTCAAAATACCGGCTGCTCAATCGGTTTATATCATCGACAAACCGGGCGCGATGCAATCCATCATCTTTGCGGCGCAGCTGACACCTTCCGCCACCGATCCGGGTTTTGAAGCCATCAAAATGATGAACACGATACTCGGGGGAGAATTCACTTCAAGGATCAATATGAACCTGCGTGAAGACAAGCATTGGTCTTATGGCTCATTCACCTTTATGCCTGAAACGGTCGGCCAGGGCTTCATCACCGCATATGCACCGGTTCAAACAGATAAAACCAAAGAATCTGTCATCGAACTGCAGAAAGAGATCAATGCGTATGTTGGCGATAAACAGGCTACCGAAGCTGAATTCAAAAAAGCGCAAACCAATGCGGTATTGCAGTTGCCCGGTATCTGGGAAACCAATGGAGCCGTCATGGGTACCCTGCAAAGCGCCCGCCAGTTCAACCGGAGTAAAACATACCTGGATCAATATGCCAACATGCTGCGTGGCCTGTCATTAAATGATGTGAGGGCAGCGGCCACCAGGGTTATCCAACCTACGGGGCTTACCTGGGTGATCGTGGGTGATAAAGCCAAGATCGAACAGGGCATACGCGACCTGAATATCGGAACGGTAAAACTGATCGACTCTGAAGGAAAAGAAATGAAATAAGGGGAAGCCTGGATTCTAAACCTCCGGCATTCACCAAAAAAAAACTCCATGCAAAAGCGTGGAGTTTTTTTTATTTATTGCTGTTTTGGTCAGAACTGTTCCAGCTTGCTGAAAAAGAAAGCAGATTCAATGGCTGCATTTTCATCGCTGTCGCTGCCATGTATGGCATTTTCACCCACGGATGCTGCATATGCTTTACGGATGGTACCTTCGGCTGCCTGTGCAGGATTGGTGGCGCCGATCAGTTTACGGAAATCTTCCACGGCATTGTCTTTTTCCAGGATAGCCGCAGTGATGGGGCCGCGTGACATGAACTCAACGAGTTCTCCGTAGAAAGGGCGTTCTTTATGTACGGCATAGAATTCCCCGGCCTTTTCAGCGCTCAGTTTGGTCATTTTCATGGCCACGATACGGAATCCGGCCGCGTTGATTTTTTCCAGTATGGCACCTGTATAGCCCTTTTCAGTGGCGTCAGGCTTGATCATCGTAAAGGTTCTGTTACTCATTCTTATCAATTTTGGGCGCAAAGCTAATCAGTAAATCTGATATTCGCCAAAGGAATACCATTCCGGGCTGCCTTTATTTGTTAAAAACTTCCGATTAGCCCCGTCA
>WBZP01005891.1_pt1 | contig 12288 bp, 7 predicted proteins | sample 5204301 | NCBI WGS metagenome assembly WBZP01 (sample SAMN12412401, study PRJNA552823) | activated sludge metagenome | isolation source: activated sludge from nitrification reactor of wastewater treatment plant... | place: USA: Pennsylvania | collected 2017
GACGACCTCTGACGCGACAGGCGCGCCCGGCGTGAGCAGCACGCGGGGAAATCCTCTGCTTTCTGGCTCATAAAAGGGTGCTTGTCCGATGAAGTTTCCATTGTCGAATCGATTTCGTCTCGATTCGCGTTCACCCTCGCCGTTTGCGGTTACTTGTTCAGCGGTTGTATTGGTTGCCCACCGTTGGTCGTCGACTCGCCGCAGAGGCGTCCGCGCAACCGCTTGCCGGTAGTGGTCGCCATGCTGAAGACATGGCGGAGGGAGGCGCTTGGCGAGCGGGGGGAAAAAAGGGGAAGGCTTTCAGGTCATGCGGATGAGCGGCGCGTCGGCGACGTTGCAGGTGCGACCCGTACCCGCGATCAGTCGTCTCGCCCCGCTGGACGCACCAACGACGGCTACTTGTGGAGCGAAAGGAGGTCGGTGTTGTTGCGTCCCCAAAGTTCGAGCGGAATGCCGACTGTCCGGCGCAGCGCATCCCGGACAATCGACGCGGTGACCGGGCGCTCGAACGATATGACCCTTGCGAAAGGCTGTCCTGCCATGCGGTAGAGCCAAGTTCTGCGGCGTACGATCATGGTGTTCTCCACGGTTGGTACCAGCAAGAATTTGTCGCGTGACCAGTCGGACTCTACCGCAATTCGGTGCGAATGCGGTCGACAATAGGTTCCGCTTCCGATCGATCTGCGCGAACCGCCGCCGGGGTTGCCCGAGTGTCGGCCGGACGGCTTGCAGCGGAGCCCGATCCCGCGCGCGAGTCGCGGCACTGCGTCGGCTGCCTGCAGCGGAACAGCGGTCCGAGGGCGGATTTGCCTTTCGGACATCGCGCGAACTGGCAGCAAGTGAGAACTTCTCGATTTGGCCAGGCGGCACTTTCCGGAGGATAATGCCGCCATGAACGAAGACATCCCCGCCACTGAACCGCCCGGCGAGACGGTACCGGCCGATCCGCAGCCAACAGAGCCACAGGCGGTCGAGGCCGAACGCCCCAATCCGCAGAACCAGGATCCTCGCCGGCGCTTGCGCGAGCTTATGGCCGTTCCCGAGCGCGACCGTAGCGACGCGCAATGGGACGAGATGATCGAACTCGAAATCCAGCTTGCGCCGGGAAACCGGTCGCAGGAGCAGCGCGGCCCTGCCGGCCAACGGCAGGAACCCGGCCGGCGGCAGGATGCCGGCCGTCGAAGCGAGCAGCCGCGGCGCAAGGAGCCCGGTTCCGGCGGTGCTCCCGCCAAGCCGTTCGCCAAGAAGGCGAGGCGCAACATGGATGCCCGATCGAAGAAGTAGCCGCAGTGCCGCTCGGCGCAGTGACTTGAATCCGGGGCTGCGCAGGGCGGCTCGCGCCGCGGTTCCTTAAGCAAGCGATCCCGCTGGCTTCCGCTGGCGTCCCTTGATCGCCTTCACTCAAGAAATCGCCGACACAGCCGCTTCATTCCAGGCGGTCGTCGATCCGTAGGCGGCGTGAACGGACCTGACCGGGCCGGCGAAAGCGGGAACCCATCACATTTTCTCCCCCAACTGGCTAAAGTTTCAGGCAAAACCGGGCGTTAAGCACAGTTGAAGGTGCGGCAAAAGGCGATCATCCGGGCGCGCTGGCCGCACCAACAGGTATCCATGAAAGCGACAATGAACACCGCGAGGGTCCAAAGCTGGCTGCAGGATTACTGCGGCCGTTCCGCCGGCGTGGCGGGCGGGGTAGTCATGTCCGCCGCGGACGACGGCGGACTGCATACCGCCGCCGAGTGGCCGGCCGAGGGAAAGCTGAGCCCGCCGTTGGTCGCGGCAGCCGCGGCTGCGCTCGAACGGGCCCGTCCTCTGGTTATCAAACCCTCGGTGGTGGCACGCAATGCCGGTGCCGCGCGTGTCATCTCGCTCCCCCTCAAGTCGGGTGACCGAGCGTTCGGCGCCGTCGCCCTGGCGCTGGAGTCGATCGACGAAGAAGCCACCTCCCGATTGCTCAAGGAACTCGAACGCGCCTGCATCGCGCTGGCGGTCGCACTGGGCGCCCAGCCCCGGCCGGGTGCCGACCTGGATGCCGCCCAGGTCCTGCACTTTCAGAATTTGCTGCTCGGCCAGTCGCGCCTCGCTGAGGCGGCCACCGTGCTGGCTAGCGAGCTTGCCGCCGCGCGCGGCTTCGAGCGTACCAGCATCGGCATGGTGGACGGCGGCCGGATCAGGGTGCTGGCGCTATCGCACAGCGCGGAATTCAAGAGCCGACAGGAACTGCTGCGATCGATTGCCGCGGCGATGGAAGAAGCGGTCGATCAGGCGGCAAGCGTGTGCTACCCGGCCGACGAAAATGCGCCGCCGCGCATCGTGCTGGCGCATGCGGAACTCGCCGCTCGTGCCGGCAGCGCCCTGTGCACCGTGCCGATGGCCTGCGAGGGCAAGGTAGTCGGTGCGCTGTCCTTCGAGCGCGGCGGCAAGCCGCCGGGCGCGCAGGAACTGGCCGGTCTTGAGCACCTTGCCTGTCTGCTCGCGCCGATGCTGGTGCTGCGCCAGCGTGCCGAGGCGCCATGGTCGCAGCGCAGTAGCGAGGCGGTGAAGCGCCTCGGCGCGCGCATTGCGCAGCGTGACGATCCGTGGCCGAAACTGGCACTCGCAGTCGGCGTCGCGGCCCTGGCAGCGGCAAGCACGCTGCCGCTGCAGTACCGCGTCGGCGCGCCGGCGCGCATCGAAGGCGCGGTGCAACGGATCGTCGCCGCGCCTGCCGAAGGTTTCCTGCGTTCAACCCACGCCCGCCCCGGCGACATCGTCAAGGCGGGCGATCTGCTGGTGGAACTGGATGGCCAGGATCTGCTGCTGGAAAAGCGCAAGTGGGAAAGCGAGCTGACGCAATACGAGAACACCTACGGCGCGGCGCTGGCGCGCGCCGACCGTGCCCAGTTCGTCATCAACCACGCCAAGGCAACCGAGGCGCGGGCGCAGCTCGAACTGGTGGAGCAGCGTCTCGCCCGCACCCGCCTGACGGCGCCGATCGACGGCATGGTGATCAAAGGCGATCTGAGCCAGTCGCTGGGCGCACCGGTGCAGCGCGGCGAAGCGCTGATGACCCTGGCGCCGCTCGACCAGTACCGCCTCATCATCGAAGTCGATGAACGCGATGTTGCCGACGTGCGAGAGGGCCAGAAGGGCTATCTGGCGCTCTCGGCGATGCCGGCCGACAGCGTTCCCTTCACTGTCGAGCGGGTGACGCCGGTTGCCACCGCCGGCGATGGCCGCAACGGATTCGAAGTGCAGGCCGCGCTGGCGGCGAGCGGCGGACCATTGCGCCCCGGCCTGCAAGGCGTGGCCAAGATCGAGGTCGGCGAACGCACGGCCGCCTGGCAGCTCGGCCATCGCATTCTCGACTGGCTGCGCCTGCACCTGTGGATATGGGGCGGCTGAAATGGCGGAAACGCTGTTCAGCACCCAGTGGTACCGTGTTGCCGAATTGCACCCGCGCCTGCGCGGGCAGGTCAGCGTCAAGCGCCAGCGCTGGCGCGATCAACTGTGGTACCTGCTGACCGACCAGGCAACCGGACGCCATCACCGCATCAACACCGCCGCCTACCAGTTCATCGGCCGCTGCGACGGCAAGCGCAGCGTGCAGCAGGTGTGGGACGCGCTGCTGCAGCATGATGGCGACAGCGCGCCGACCCAGGACGAAGTCATCCACCTGCTCGGGCAACTGAACGAATCGGAACTCCTGCAGTGCGAGCGTTCGGCCGACTTCGAGGCCATGTTCGGGCGGCGCGACGTGCGTGCACGGGCGAGGCGCAAGTCCTTCATCAACCCGTTCGCCTTCCGCCTGCCGCTGGGCGACCCGGCAGGCTGGCTCAACCGGCTCGATCCGCTCGCCAACGCGATCTTCCGACCGGCCGTTTTCTGGCTCTGGCTGCTCGGCGTGACGATCGCCGCGCTGGCGGCAGCGGCAGAGTGGCAGTCGCTGGAAAGCTACGCCCGGCTCAATCTACTCACGCCGCGCCATCTGACGCTGACGTGGCTGTGCTTTCCGCTGGTCAAGGCGCTGCACGAACTCGGCCATGCGCTGGCGCTGCGGCGCTGGGGCGGCGAAGTGCACGAATGGGGTCTGGGCATGCTGGTGCTGGTGCCGGCACCCTACGTCGACGCCTCGGCCGCGACCGGTTTTACCGGGCGTGGGCAGCGCGCCATCGTCGGTGCCGCCGGCATCATGGTCGAACTGGCGCTGGCCGCCCTCGCGCTCGTGGTGTGGCTCAACAGCCAGCCCGGCCTGGTCCATGACATGGCGTTTGCCGTGATGTTCATCGGCAGCGCATCGACGCTTCTGTTCAACGGCAATCCGTTGCTGCGTTTCGACGCCTACTACGTCATGTGCGATCTGCTCGATCTGCCCAACCTGGCCTCGCGCAGCAACGCCCGCTGGAGCGCGCTGCTGCGCCGCGTGCTGTTGCGCGACCATGCCCCGGCGCCGCTGACGGCGGCGGGCGAAGGCAAGTGGCTGCTGGTCTATGCGCCGTTGTCGTTCGCTTACCGGATCGGCATATCAGTGGCGATCGTGCTGTGGCTGGGCAGCAAATGGCTGATTCTCGGACTGTTCGCCCTGGCCTACATGGTGATATCGGTGTTGTTGCGGCCGCTGCTGGGCTGGGCGCGCCAGGCGCTGGCCGCCGCGGCGCCGGGGCGCGAACTCAACCGTGTGCGGGCCGCTCTGGCGGGGCTTGCCCTAGCGGCCGGCCTGCTGCTGTTCGTGGTGCCGCTGCCGTTTACCACGGTCGCGCCGGCCGTGGTCTGGCTGCCCGAACAGGCGCAGGTGCGTCCGGCGGTCGACGGCTTCATCGTCGAGTTGCCGGTACGCGACGGCGAGCATGTCCAGGCCGGCCAGTTGCTGGCGGTGCTCGACAATCCCGACCTGCTCACCGCCCGCGAGCGCATCCTCAGCCGCCTAGAGGGCCAGCGCGCCGACCAGTACCAGTTGATGCTGCGCGACCCGGTCGGCGCGCAGAACCTGGCCGAAGAGATCGCCCGCAACGAAGCCGAACTGGCGCGTGCCCAAGAGCGCATCGCCCAGTTGAACGTATACGCAAACGTCGCCGGCCGGCTCAGCATGCCGCGCCAATCCGACCTGATCGGCGTCAATGCCCGCCAGGGCGTGGCGCTCGGTTACGTGCTCGACCACGCCGAATTGCGCGTGCGCGCCGCGGTGGCCGAGGAAGACGCTTTCCTGGTGCGCAACCGCACGCGCGGCGCCGAGGTTCGCCTGGCCGATGCGCCGGATGTTGCGCTCACCGCCGCGGTAACCCAGGACGTGCCGGCCGCCACCCGTCAGTTGCCGACAGCCGCACTCGGCGACCGTGCCGGCGGACCGTACGTCACCGACCCGGCCGACCGCGATGGGCAACGCAGCGTCGATCCGGTGTTCCTGTTCGACCTGACGCTGCCCGGTTCGGCGCTCGATCGCGTCGGCCAGCGTGCCTGGGTGCGCTTCGATCACGGTGCCGAGTCGCTCGCCGCGCAGCTCTACCGGCGTGCGCTGCAGGTATTCCTCAAGCATTTCAACCCGGCGGACTGACGCCCGGCGCCGCATGAACCCGCGCGCCGCCGCCGCATTGCCGATTCCCGGTCTGCTGCTGGGCGCCTATCCCGAACGGCGCGAACCGCGCCACAGCGCCCGGCTCCTCAAGCTCGCCACGCTGCGCGCCCTGGTCGACCGGGCCGATGGCCTGCAGCGCCGTGGCGAGCGGCGTTTCGTCGCACAGGTGCGCGCGCACGAGGCCGCGCTGGCCGGCGCCTCCGCCGAGTCGATGCAGACGGCATTGCGCGCCCTGCGCATCGCGCTGCGGCGCGACGGGTTGCGCGGCGCGTTGCTCGCCCAGGCGCTCGGCTGGGCCTGCCACGCCGCGCGGCGCACGCTCGGTTTCGCACCGTTCGACACGCAGCTCATTGCCGCGCGCATCGTGCTCGACAACCGACTGGCCGAGATGGCCACCGGCGAAGGCAAGACGCTGGCGGTGGGGCTGGCCGCGGCGACTGCGGCGCTGGCCGGCATACCGGTTCATGTGATCACCGCCAACGACTACCTGGTGGGGCGCGACGCGCAAACCCTGCAACCGCTGTACGCCGCGCTCGGCCTGACGGTCGGCGCGGTGACGCAGGAGCAAAGCCCCGAGCAGCGCCGCGCCGGCTATGCCTGCGACATCACCTACTGCACCGCCAAGGAACTGGTGTTCGACTACCTGCGCGACGGCCTCGGCCGCACCCGCGACGCGCTGCAATGGCGCCTCGAGCAACTGGCCGGCGGCGCCGGCCAGCCGGCGCCGCTGTTGCGCGGCCTGTGCATGGCGATCGTCGATGAGGCCGACAGCATACTGATCGACGAGGCGCGGGTGCCGCTGATCCTCTCGCGGCCGGTCGACGCCGGGCAGCAGGCGCAGTATCTCGAACAATCGCTGCGCATCGCCGCCGGGCTGCGACAGGGCGTGGACTACCATCTGCAGCGCGAGGCGATGGCGGCGATACTCACTGCGGCCGGCTGCGCGCGGCTAGAATGCGAGGCCGCGAGCCTCGGGCCGGTATGGCATAACCGGCTGCACCGCGAAGAGTCGGTCGCCTCGGCGCTGGCAGCGCTGCATCTGTACCGGCGCGACCGCCACTACATGGTGCGCGAGTCCAAGGTGCACATCATCGACGAGACCACCGGGCGCATCGCCGCCGGGCGCGCCTGGTCGCGCGGGTTGCACCAGCTGATCGAACTCAAGGAAGGTCTGGCGCCGACCGCACCGTTCGAGACCATCGCCCAGATCACTTACCAGCGCTTCTTTCCGCGCTACCTGCGCCTGGGCGGCCTGAGCGGCACGCTTGCCGAATCGCGCACCGAACTGCTGGCGATCTACGGCCTGCCGGTGCGCCGGGTGCCGCTGCGCCGCCCGAGCCGGCGCGAAGTGCTGCCCGGCCGCCTGTTCGCCGACCGCGCCGGGTTGTGGGAGGCGGTGGCCGCCCGCGTGCAGGCGATGGCGCAGAGCGGCCGTCCGGTGCTGGTGGGCACCGATTCGGTGGCCGATTCGGCTTCGCTGTCACGCCGGCTGAGCGAAGCCGGCCTCGGCCATGCCGTGCTCGATGCGCGGTTCGACCGCGAGGAAGCGGCGATCGTCGCCGCCGCCGGCGCACGCGGCGCGATCACCGTGGCCACCAACATGGCCGGCCGCGGCACCGACATCCAGCTCGGCGCCGGCGTGGCCGAGCAGGGCGGGCTGCACATCGTATGTTGTCAGGTGAACGCCGCGCGACGCATCGACCGCCAACTGGCCGGCCGCTGCGCACGCCAGGGCGACCCCGGCAGCGTCGAGACCTGGCTGTCGCTGCAGTCGCCGCTGCTGCGCGCGCGGCTGCCCGATCGCCTGCTCGCACTGCTTCGTACCCACGCCGCGCGGCTGCCGGGCTGGGCGACGCCGGCCCTGGTCGGCCTGCTGCAGCGGTTGGAAGAACGCCGCCATGTGGCGCAGCGCAAGCGCCTGCTCGAATTCGACCGCAATCTGGATCGCCGGCTCTCCTTCGCCCCGCGCCACTGATTCCGCGGCAATCTGGTGTCTTCGCCGCGGCGACGACCCGCCGGCAGACGCCGCTTCGCGCCGCGGCAACGATCCGCAGGCGGACACCTTCGCCTACCCACGGAAAAGCCGCGCAATCGGCAGCACGCTCGGGCGCCGCTTGCGCTCGACTCCTTCCCCTTCGACGGGGAAGGCCGGGCGGCTCGAACCATGATCGCCCGACGAAGAAGCGGACTCCTTCCCCCTTCGAGGGGGAAGGCCGGGATGGGGGTGAGATGCATGCGCTCGCACGCAGACCGCGACCGCACCCCCACCCTGGCCCTCCCCCTCGGAGGGGGAGGGGATGCCTGCGTTCGCAAGTATGTGCGTCGATTGCCCACTCCGGCCTCCGCGCGCTTGCAGAGGTTCAAGGCGCGGGCGGGACGCGCGGGCAAAAATAGGCACCGTCGAGAACCGCATGGAATGGCGGTCTACACGCAGGCAAGTCTGCGGGCCAGAATCCATGCGGCTCACCGGGATGGCATGGCTGAAACCATTGTCCGGTGGGGCTTCCAGGGCATGCCGCGCATACGATCGCGGGCTGATGCGACCCGACCACTTCCGCTGCCGCGGCCCTCGCGCCTTCTTGCTCGCATGGGAGGACGGCGCGATGGCAACCGACGGCGCGCGAACCGGCGCCGCGCTCCTTCCCCCTTTTAGGGGGAAGGCCGGGATGGGGGTGAGATGCATGCGCTCGTACGCAGACCGCGACCGCACCCCCACCCTGGCCCTCCCCCTCGGAGGGGGAGGGAATGCCTGCGTTCGCAGGTATGTGCGTTGATTGCCCACTCCGGCCCTCGTGCGCTTGCAGAGGTTCAAGGCGCGGGTGGGACGCGCGGGCAAAAATAGGCACCGTCGAGAACCGCATGGAATGGCGGTCTACAGGCAGGCAAGGCTGCGGGCCAGAATCCATGAGGCTCACCGGGGTGGCATGTCTGAAACCATTGTCCGGTGCGGCTTCCAGGGCATGCCGTGCATGCGATTCATCCTTCCAGCGTGGCTGCGCGCCGGCCCTGCTCCGCGCCGGGCAAGGGACTCGGCGCGGGGCCGGCACTGCATCACGTTCGCTGTGCGGTTTGTTGTCAAGTCCGCCCCGGCGCGGCCGATACGTCACAGGCGGTACGTGTGTTCTCGGGAACAATCTCCGGGTCGTCATTGCAGCCGTGCTTTCACCCTCTTATTCGCGGTATCGCTACAACACAGCTCGCTTATGCTCGGACAGATGATGCAGATCGCCCCAATCGAGATGGCATGCGCGTGTCGAGCAATCGATGCGTGGCGCCGACCGTGGGTGCGACATCGCTGACCAAGGGGACGAAAACCATGAAACAAGCCATTGCCTGTACCTTCATTCTCGGACTCACGCTGGCCGGCGCGGCCCGCGCGGCCACGCCGCTGGGTTGCCTGATCGAACCCGACAAGGTGGCCGAAGTCGGCTCGCCGATGGTCGGCGTGATCGAAACCATGAACGTCGAACGCGGCGACCGCGTCGCCAAGGGCCAGCCGATCGCCGTGCTGCGGGCCGATGTCGAGCGCGCGCAAGTGAGCGTCGCGCAGACCAAGGCCGACGCCGATGCCGACGTGCAGGCGGCACAGGCCAGCGTGGAATTCAATCGCCAGCGCGCGGTACGCGCCGAAGACCTGTTCCAGAAAAAATTCATCTCCCAGCAGGCGCTCGACCAGGCCCGCACCGAGGCCGACATCGCCGACCAGAAGCTGGCGCAGGCGCGTGAGCAGCGGCGCATCTGGCAACGCGAACTCGGGCTGGCCTCGGCGCAACTCTCGCAGCGGACCATCCGCAGCCCGATCGACGGCGTGATCGCAGAACGCTATTTGTCGCCGGGCGAGCGGGTCGAAGAAAAGCCGCTGGTGCGGGTGGCGCGCGTCGACCCGCTCAAAGTGCAGGTGGTGGTGCCGACCGCGCAGTACGGCCGCATCGCAGTCGGCGGCAGCGCAACCGTGATGCCGGAACTGCCGGGCGCCGCGCCGGCGCAGGCGCGCGTCAGCCTGGTGGACAAGGTGATCGATGCCGCAAGCAACACCTTCCGCGTGCATCTCGAACTGCCCAACCCCGACCTGCGCCTGCCGGCCGGGCTGCGTTGCAAGGTGGAATTCGGCTTCGACATGCCGGCCGTTGCCCGCTCCGCACGGCCCCTTTCGCCCGTCTCGCCAGTTTCGCCAGTCTCGCCGACCGGCAACCCGGCAGAACAACCGGCCTTGCTCAAGCTGGAAAGCCGTCTTCCCGTGCTGCGCCAGACGGCGCTGCCAGTCAGTCGCCCGGTCCCGTAGCCGCCGCATGAAAAACCGCCCGGTCCGCCGCCGTCTGCTGGTCGAAGAACTCGAGCCGCGGATTCTCTATTCGGCGGATGCCTTTGCCGGGCTGCTCGATGCCGACCATGGCGGCCTGCAGGCCGAGGTGCGGGTGGTCGCACCGCCGCCCGCGCCGCCCGCGCCGCCATCGCCGAGCATCGCCACTGCACAGGCGAGCAGCGAACAGGTGCGCAGCCATGAACTGGTGTTCATCGACCGTGGCGTCGACGGCTACCAGCAACTGGTCGACGATCTGTCCGCCGGCAGCGACGGCACGCGCCAGGTCGAAGTCTTCCTGCTCGACACGCAACGCGACGGCATCGCGCAGATCGGCGAAGTGCTGGCCCGGCGCCATGACATCGGCGCAGTGCACATCGTTTCGCACGGCGCCGACGGCCGCGTCTTACTCGGCAGCGGCGCGCTCGACTTCGACTCCCTGCGCAAGCAGGCCGGGCAGATCAAGGCCTGGGGCGATGCGCTGAGCGAAAACGCCGACCTGCTGATCTACGGCTGCGACGTGGCCGCCGGAGCCGACGGGCAGGCAATGCTAAATGCATTGTCCCGCCTGACCGGGGCGGATGTGGCCGCAAGCGACGATCTCACCGGACAAGCCGCACTCGGCGGCGATTGGGATCTGGAAGCCACGTTCGGCGCGATAGAGACGCCGATCGCCATCTCCACGGCGGCGCAGGCCGGCTTTGGCGGCTTGCTGGACATCACGAGCAACCTTGCGGCGCTCTACCGGCTTGACGACGGTAGCGGCACCTCGGCTGCCGACAGTTCGGGCAACGGTCGCAACGGCACGCTCATCAGTTCGCCGGTGTGGACCAGCGGCACCGTGGGCACGGGTGCGCTCAACTTCAGCGGCGATTACGACCGCGTCGACGTCGCGGACGCCGTCGCGCCGAATTTCGGCACCGGCAACTTCTCGGTCGCGCTGTGGTTCAACTCTTCGATCACCACGGCCGGACAAGCGCAACTGGCCGGCGACATCCTGTCCGGTTCCACCGGGTACCTGATTTACCGGGATACCGGCACCCTGTTGTTCTGGATCAATGGACCCAGCGGCTCACCCGTACTGAGCGCCGCAGGCTTGTTCGACGGCAACTGGCACCATGTGGTGGGTGTACGCAACGGCACGGCCATAGAGCTGTACGTCGATGGTTCGCTATCGACGTCCACCACGTCCGCAACAGGCAACATCGATACGACGAACAGCCTGCGCATCGGCGCGTCGAACGCAACCACCAGCGACTACGATGGCCGCATCGATGACGTGAGGCTGTACAGCCGCGCGCTGGTGGCGGGCGATGTCGCCCAGCTGTACGCGCTGAGCAATCCGGTGATTTCCAACCTCGCCGGCGACAGCCTGGCCTACACCGAAGACAGTGCAGCCACCGTGATCGAGCAAGGCGGCAATGCCACGGTCACCGATCAAGGGTCGGCCAACTTCGACACCGGCGCCTTGACGGTGTCGTTCGCCGCCGGCAGCGACAGCGCCGAGGATGTGCTCGGCATCCGCAACCAAGGTACTGGTGCCGGGCAGATCGGCGTAAGCGGAAGCAAGGTCACCTACGGCGGTGTGACCATCGGCACATTCTCCGGCGGTGGTGGCGGCAGCAGTCTGGTCGTCACGCTGAACGCCAACGCCAACACGGCTGCGACTTCCGCGCTGGTCAAGAACATCACCTACTACAACTCGGACACGAGCGCGCCAGCCACGAGTGCGCGCACCGTGCGTTTCGTGCTGACCGATGGCGACGGCGGCACCAGCGCCAACTACGACGCGACCGTGACGGTCACCGCCGTCAACGATCCGCCGTCGTTCGGAATGGGTACGGGATTGGTGATCACCGATCTCAATCCGAGTGGTGAAGAAGCCCATGCAACGGTTGTGCAGAGCGATGGTCGCGTTCTGGTCGCCGGCAATTCGAATTACAGATTCACGCTCGTTCGCTACAACGCGGACGGAAGTCTGGATTCGAGCTTCGGCACCGGCGGTGTGGTGACCAACACGTCCTCCGCAACCAATGGTCCGATCAGGGGCATGGTCTTGCAAAGCGACAACAAGATCGTCGTTGCCGGACACAACAGCTTCGGGGACGTCGCCGTTTCCCGCTACAACAGCGACGGTACCCTCGACACCAGCTTTGGAACCGCGGGCGTCACGACCACCGCCGCGACCGGCGAAGTCACCAGCGCCACGCTGCAGGCAGACGGCAAGATCGTCGTGGTCGGCTGGGAAAACCTTGGTGCCTACGACGAATTCTTCGTCCTCAGATACAACACCAACGGCACGCTCGACACCACCTTCAGCGGCGACGGCAAACTGACGACCGATATCGGCGTCGGCAGCGACCGCGCGCAAGACGTCGTCGTACAAAGCGACGGCAAGATCGTGGTCGTTGGCCAAAGCAACAACGGCAGCAACGAA
>WBZP01005893.1_pt1 | contig 12288 bp, 10 predicted proteins | sample 5204301 | NCBI WGS metagenome assembly WBZP01 (sample SAMN12412401, study PRJNA552823) | activated sludge metagenome | isolation source: activated sludge from nitrification reactor of wastewater treatment plant... | place: USA: Pennsylvania | collected 2017
GCCGCATTTACCTTCCCAATCCCGCCTTTCATTACCACTACTTTTTGACCTTCGATTTTGCCTTCATAGAAAGTGAGATCGTGATGGGTTTTCACTTTTATTTTCTGCATATTTTCTTTCAAAAGCTCAATCTCCTCGGGCATAGCTCCGATGATAGCAATCTTTTGTGCAGCAATCTTCAAACTTAAAAACAGGATTATAAATAAGATTCTTAAAGACATAAAGCAATGATTGACAAGATGTTGATGATGATTAAAACCGGAGAAACTTCTTTTATTTTGCCCAAAAGCATTTTAATAATGGTATAACTCAAAAGACCAAAAACTATCCCTTGCGTGATACTGTAGCTAAACGGAATAAAACTTAAAGCTATAAATGCCGGCAAGGCTTCCTCCAGATCGTACCATTTGATGTCTTTTACCGGGTCCATCATAAATGCTCCCACTAAAACCAGTGCTATTGAGCTTGCCGTAGCCGGAACCAGCGAAACCAAAGGCGACAAAAACATGAGCGGTAAAAACAAAAATGCGGCAACAATGGCCGTTTGTCCGGTGCGACCACCTTGTTGGATTCCTACTGCTGATTCAATGTAAGCCGTTCCCGGACTGCTACCCGTAAGCCCCGCAACCAGTGTGGAGAATGCATCGGTCATGAGCGATTGTCTCAGATTTCTTGGGTTACCGTCGGCGTCTTTGAGGCCAGCAGCTTCGGTTAGCCCGACTAGGGTCGAGATGCCGTCAAACATATCAGTGAATGCAAAAGCAAAAATGATCGGGATGTAACTGAATTTCAGGCTACCGATGAAATCTGCCTGAAAAACCAAACTGAAATCAGGCCAGGCAAATAGGCCTGTATAATTGACCAGCGTCGGATTCCCGAAATTTACAGCCGAGGCATCCCCCCACAAGCGGCCAATAGGGATACACAGCAGTGTCGTGAGAGCTATTCCGGCAATAAGAGCACCTGACTGTTTCTTTACTACCAAAATAGCCGTAACAAATAAACCCACAAAAAATGTGATGCTTAATGGGTCTTTTAAACTTCTCAAACCCACCAATGTTGCCGGATTATCCACTACAATATGGGCATTTTGTAATCCCACAAAACAAATAAACAGGCCGATACCTACTGAAACGCCCTTTCTTACGTTATCAGGAATGGCTTTCAAAACAGCTTCCCTAAAGTTAAATGCAGAAATAAGCATGAAAAACACGCCCGCCCAGAAAACAGCACCCAATGCTTCCTGATAAGTAAGACCCATGTATTTTACTGCTGTGAAGGTAAAGAAGGCATTCATTCCCATGCCCGGAGCCACAATTATGGGGTTTTTGGCATACCAGCCCATCATGAGGCTACCCAAAAACGAAACCAGCACTGTGGAGGTCACCACAGCACCGAAGGGCATTCCTGCCTGAGATAAAATGGCGGGATTCACCGCAATAATATATACCGTTGCCAGAAAAGAAGACGTGCCGGCAAGGACTTCAGTTTTTATTAGTTTCATTAAAGTAATTTTATAGGTTGGTAAAAGATAATTTAAGATGAATATAAATTTTTAAAATTTAATCATTTCCACGGCCTTTTCGCAAAAGAGTGCAACTTTTTCAGGGAAAAAATCGAAATATAGGTCAGGTTCCAGCATCTCTATTTCCATGATGTGAAATTTGCCTCCCAACATTACACCATCGATACGACCAAAAAGAAACTCATCTCCGAAGATTTTAAAAACAGGGTTGAGTTCATCCAATAATTCCTGAGTCGGTGAATTGGGGATATACTGCCCTCCAAACTGTTTTTGTACTCTGAAATCTCCATCTGTAGGCTTTTTGATGATAGCATGCGAATATTCGTTTCCAAAAAAAATCATTGAAATCTCGCCTTCTGTCTGTATTTCAGGCAAAAAAGGTTGCAAAAGCCAGTCTCCATCAATAGTTTTTGACCTGATATTCTGATAATTTAAATCTCCATCAGTAACGATTTCTGTTTTATATGACCCTGCCGAAACTGCTGGTTTCAAAACCATTTTTTGATATTTCAAAAAATCATCATCAGAAATTTCAGAATTATTATTCAAAAATATCGTCGGAATAACCCTGAATCCCTTTTCGATAATATCTTTCAGGTAAAACTTATGGCTGTTTTTTCTAATGATTTTCAGGTCATTCAGCACTTTAACTTCTTTGGCTTCAAGAGTATCCAGCCATTTAACAAACTGGGGGAATTTGGTATAATAATCCCATGTATTTCTGATAATCACCGCATCAAAATTCTCCCAGATAATTTCAGGATTGTCCCAGATTGTAGGGACAGCTTCAATTTTATGTTTTGCAAATTCCGGAATCAGCTTTTGGTCTGAATCTGACATTTCAGGCAGGCGTCCACAGGTAGCCAGAGCAATCTTCATGGGTAATTATTAAAATTTTTTCAAAAATATTCCAAGAACTCCAAAAAATTACACTGAAAAACAGAATAATAATATAAATTTGTATTAATAAAAAGTAAACCCTTTCAATGTTGTACCCTCCCGAGTCCAGAATAATGCTGGCGATTGACTGTTGTATTTTTGGTTTTGATGGTGAAAATCTGAAGATTTTATTAATCAAAAGAAACTTTGAACCCGAAAAAGGAAAATGGTCATTAATGGGAGGTTTTATGCAAGCCGAGGAAGATCTGGAAAATGGAGCTAAACGAATTTTGAACGAACTTACTGGTCTGGATAATGTTTATATGGAACAGCTCTTTAGTTACGGTAAAGTTAATCGTGACCCTGTGGAGCGTACCGTCTCAATTTGTTTTTTTGCTCTTATTAATATCAACGAGCATGATCATGAGCTCGCAAAATCGAAAAATGGGTATTGGTTTTCGATGAACGAAATGCCAAATCTGATTTTTGATCACAGCGAAATGGTTGGTAAAGCCTTACAACAAATACAATACAAAGCGGCACTTCATCCGATAGGTTTTGAATTACTCCCCGAAAAATTTACGATTCCACAGCTTCAAAAACTTTATGAAGCGATTTATGATACCCCTTTGGATAGAAGAAATTTTAGCCGTAAAATCTTATCGACCGGATTGTTGAAAGATACCGGGGAAAAAAACGAAAATTCATCTACAAAAAAAGCCATTTTATATTCTTTAGAAAAAGATAAATATGAAAAGCAATTCAATGCTTTTCATTATTTTATGAGTATGAAATAACGAATAAATCTATTCTCTCAATCCACAAATCAGGACTTAACGATCTGTTATCAGGGAGTTTATTTTTTTTATTTTCTAGGAAAAGCTTAAAAAATCACAGATTTTGCACACAAAAAATTTCCTGATTGGAAGAATTCCTAAAATAAATCCAATTTAATGTGAAAAAAAGTATTTGTATATTGTGTAATTAAAAAAAATAAATAAATTTGTGTCAAAATAACACAATTAAAAAATTGTTCAACCTAAATTTTAATCTTGTGAAAAAAACGATTTTATTTTTTCTGTTATCTGTCGCAATTGGAATTGCCTCAGCCCAAACCAAAATCACGCTAAATACTGATTTGGCCAAAACTAAAATCAATAAACATATTTACGGGCATTTTGCCGAGCATCTGGGAAGGTGTATTTATGGAGGAATGTATGTGGGTGAAGGAAATACAAAAATTCCCAATACCGCCGGAGTTCGCAATGACGTGATTCAGGCATTGAAAGAGCTTAAAGTTCCAAACCTTCGTTGGCCTGGTGGGTGTTTTGCTGATGCATACCAATGGAAAGATGGTATCGGACCCAAAGAAAAACGCCCGAAAATGGTCAATGTCTGGTGGGGTGGAGTAACAGAAGACAATAGTTTCGGAACTCACGATTTTCTTGATCTATGCGAAAGAATTGGTGCAGAGCCTTATTTGGCAGGAAATGTAGGAAGCGGAACAGTGCAGGATTTGGCTGACTGGGTTAGCTATGTAAACCAGCCTACCGGAAGCCCAATGTCTGATTTGCGAATTCAAAACGGAAGGAAAGCTCCCTGGAATGTGAAAATATGGGGAGTTGGTAACGAAGCCTGGGGATGTGGAGGAAATATGACTGCCGATTATTATGCCAATATCTACCGCCAATATGCTACATTTATGAAAGATATTACCCCTGAAGCCAAACTTTATAAAGTTGCTTCCGGTGCCAGCAGCGATGACTTTGCATGGACAGAGACACTGATGAAAAACATACCTCACAACATGATGTCGGCATTGGCACTACACCATTATTCGGTTTTGAGTTGGAGAGATACAAAAGGCCCTGCGGTTGGCTTTACCGAAGCTCAATATTTTAAAACCATGGAAGAAGCCTGGAAAATGGAGGAATTTGTTACCAAGCACAGTACCATCATGGACAAATATGATCCGGCTAAAAAAATCGACCTAATCGTTGATGAGTGGGGTGGCTGGTATGAAACAGATCCGGAAGGAAAAGGGGCCTTATATCAGCAAAATACGATGCGTGATGCCATGATTGCCGGCTTAACCCTCAATGTCTTTAATAATCATGCCGAGAGGGTGAGAGGAGCCAATTTAGCTCAGATAGTGAATGTTTTGCAGGCTGTTATTCTCACCAATGAAGAAAAAATGCTTCTTACGCCTACTTTTCACGTTATGAAAATGTACAATGTGCACCAGGACGCCACACTTGTACCAATGAGTATTGAATCTCCGGTATATGAATTCAATGGCAAAAAACTTACTGCAGTATCTGCTTCAGCGTCAAAAGATGCCAGCGGAGCATTAAACATATCATTGACTAATATCGATTATCATAAGCCGCATGAAGTCACAATCAGTCTGCGGGGAGAAGACTTTTCAAAAGTTTCAGGGCAGATATTATCATCAGCAAAAATTGACGATTTCAACTCATTTGATCAGCCCAATAAAATCATGGTTAAGGATTTTCCCGGAGCAAAACTTGAAAAAGGGGTTTTGAAACTAACAGTTCCGGCTTATTCTGTAATTGTTTTGAATGTCAAGAAATAACGATTTTTTTCTCTCTGAAATAAGGCATAATTCAATGAAAAAAATACTACAGGTTTGTTTGGCTTTATCGGTTAGTTTGAGTGTTTTGGGACAAAACACCTATAAAATTGATATTGACGCTACTAAAACACTGGTGGATATTCAGCCCACTATGTACGGCGTGTTTTTTGAAGATATCAATTTTGCCGCTGATGGTGGTCTTTATGCAGAACTGATAAAAAATCGGTCTTTTGAGTTTGAATACCCATGGATGGGATGGAAACATTTGCCCGAATCAGAAACCCGTTTTAATATTCAAAATGAGCTTACTATTTACAGCAATGCTAATGTCAATCCTAAAAATCCTAAAGTTGTAAGGGTAGAAAAGCGGGATGCACAAAAAGATATTGGTCTTCAAAACGAGGGTTTTGACGGGATAGGATTCAAAAAAGATGCGAAATATGACTTTTCGGCTTTTATGCGTTCCAATAGGGGTAATATAACGCAGGAAATTCAACTACTCAATGAAAGTGGTAAAGTAATAGGCTCTGCTGTTATCACTCAAACACCTCTCAACTGGTCAAAGGTTGAAGCAATAGTAACCTGCGGCGAAACAGTACAGCATGGAAAGGTAAATGTGATTTTCAAGGGTGAAGGTCAGATAGATATTGATTTGATATCGCTTTTCCCTCAGGATACATGGATGGGCCGAAAAGGAGGTCTTCGCAAAGATCTTGTACAGCTATTGGCTGATTTGAAGCCTGGATTTGTGAGATTTCCGGGAGGGTGTATAGTTGAAGGCCGAACTTTAGCTGAGCGGTATCAGTGGAAAAAAACCGTAGGAAAAGTTGAAAATAGGGAGCTGTTGATTAATCGTTGGAATAAAGAATTTAGTCATCGACAGACACCTGATTATTACCAGACTTTTGGGTTGGGATTTTTTGAATATTTTCAAATGTGTGAAGATATCGGTGCTACCCCGGTCCCCATTTTGTCATGTGGTTTAGCTTGTCAATTCAATTCTTCAGAAATGCACCCGCTTGAAGACCTGGATCCATTTGTACAGGATGCGTTAGATCTTGTTGAGTTTGCAAATGGTGACATAAACACCAAATGGGGTGCTTTGCGGTCAGAAATGGGTCATCCTCAACCATTTAATCTGAAGATGATAGGTGTTGGAAACGAACAGTGGGGTGAAGAATACTTCGAAAGATATAAGGTTATAGCTAAAGCGTTAAAAAATAAATATCCCGAAATCAGGATTATTTCCGGAACCGGGCCATTTGCAGAAGGGGAATTGTTTGAACAAGCCGAAAAGGCTCTTACTATCCTGAAGCCTGAGTTGGTAGATGAGCATTATTACAAATCTCCACAATGGTTTAGAGAAAATGCAGGTAGATATGATAATTATGACCGTGACAGATATAAAATTTTTGCAGGGGAATATGCAGCCCAAAGTGTAGAAACGGTAAGTCCGGATAATAAAAACAACTGGGAATGTGCACTTTCAGAAGCGGCATTTATGACGGGGCTTGAACGAAACGCCGATGTGGTTTATATGTCATCCTACGCTCCGCTATTTGCACATGTTAACAGATGGCAATGGACACCTGACCTAATTTGGTTTGACAATCTTTCTTCATTTGGTACCGCCAATTATCTTGTCCAAAAATTATTTTCCAATAATGCGGGTACAAAAACAATTAGTATAAAATCTGCAGGAGCGAATATTTCAGGTCAGGAGGGTATATATGGGTCTGCATCGATTGATGAAAAAACCTCAGAAGTTATTGTAAAACTTGTGAATACCGGTTCAATTGCAAAGACAATAGACCTTAATATAAAAGGCCTGGCAAAAAAATCAATTGGTAAATCAATAGAAATTTCTGAGAATGATCCAGGTAAATTTAATACCATAGAAGAACCACAAAAAATAAAAACAAAAGAGTCATTAATAAGTCTTGAAAAAGGGAAAGCTATGTTTTCACTTGAGCCTTATTCATTTAAAGTTTTTAGGATAAAAATCTAATTTATAATATCAAATAAAAATGAAATATACCATTGGTCTTGATTATGGAACTGACTCAGTGAGAGCTCTGATAGTGGACCAAAACGGAAAAGAAGTTTCGTCGCATGTCCATTATTATCAGCGATGGAAAGAAGGGAAATATTGTAAACCCGCAGACTCTCAGTTGCGGCAACATCCCTTAGACTACATTGAGGGTCTGGAGAACTCGGTGATTCAGGCTTTAAAAAATGCAGGTGAGGGTGTAGGTGAAAATGTAGTTGGTATCTCGGTCGACACCACAGGCTCTACACCGGTTGCGGTTGATAAAACTGGAACGCCACTATCTCTTTTGCCGGAATTTTCCGAGAATCCCAATGGAATGTTTATTCTTTGGAAAGATCATACTGCCAATAAAGAAGCAGAAGAAATCAACACCCTTGCTCATAGCTGGAAAATAGATTACACCAAGTATGTTGGCGGTATCTATTCTTCTGAATGGTATTGGGCAAAAATCCTCAGAACGATCAGAGTTGACGAAAAAGTAAGAGAAGCTGCATATTCTTGGGTTGAGCATTGTGACTGGCTTTCGGCCCTTTTGACAGGGAATACTGATCCCAAAACGCTTAAAAGAAGCCGTTGTGCGGCCGGTCACAAAGCCATGTGGCATGAGGAATTCGAGGGCTTACCGGCAGAAGATTTTTTGGCGACTCTTGATCCACTTTTGGCGGGAATCAGAGACAGACTTTTCTCTGAAACCTATACTTCAGACCAGGCTATGGGTACTATTTCTAAAGAATGGGCTCAAAAACTTGGTTTGCCGGAGAATGTAACCATAGGAGTGGGTGCTTTTGATGCCCACATGGGTGGTGTAGGTGCCGAAATCGAGGCTTACTCACTGGTACGCGTAATGGGTACATCCACTTGTGACATGCTGATTGCACCAAATGAAGAGGTTTCAGGAAAGCTGGTGAAAGGAATTTGCGGACAAGTAGATGGCTCGATAGTTCCCGGAATGCTGGGTTTGGAAGCAGGTCAGTCGGCTTTTGGAGATGTGTACGCCTGGTTTCAGAGATTGATATTAGGACCTGTAAATGATTTGATTTCGGATGAATCCGAGAGACAAAAGCTAGCCGATAAACTTATTCCACATTTAAGCGAAAAAGCAGCAGCTCTTCCTTTAACCGTAAATGACCCGATTGCTTTGGATTGGTTTAATGGTCGCCGTACCCCTGATGCTAACCATACTTTGAAGGGGGCTATTAAAGGTTTGAATCTTGGCAGTGATGCCTCTTTAGTTTTCAAAACTTTGGTAGAAGCAACTGCATTTGGATCAAAAGCCATTGTCGATCGTTTTGTTAGTGAAGGCATTCCAATTAAACAAGTGATTGCGATTGGGGGAGTGGCTAAAAAATCCGCGTTTGTGATGCAGACATTATCAAATGTATTGAATATGCCAATCAAGGTGGTATCATCTGATCAGGCCTGTGCATTGGGTGCCGCTATGAATGCGGCAGTGGCTAGTGGTCTTTATAGTACCATAAAAGAGGCTCAGGAAGCCATGGGTTCGGGATTTGATGCCGAGTACTTTCCTGAAAAAGAAAAAGTAGAAATTTTCAAAAAATTATATAAAAAGTATTTGGAATTTGGTCAATTTGTGGAGTTTGGGAAATAGTTTAAATTTTAAAACTTCAGGTTTCTCAATTTGATTAAGTATTTATATTTTTTAACCACATAGGACACATAAGGCAATACCACATAGGCACATAGATTAGAAAATTAAACTATGTGAACTATTTGAAAATATAGGAAATGGAAGTTCTATGTGGTCTATGTGAAAATGTAAATTTAGAAATTCTATGTGGTCTATGTGTTTAAAAAAATAGCCATTGGATTTAGGAAAGCAGATATTTTAATTTTTGGCAAGGTGTTTAATTAAATTATATTAATGTTAAAAGGATGATATTTAATTAACTGACGCACTGATATGACACAAAAACATTTAAATGACTTGACCTACAAAATAATCGGGGCGGCCATAGAAGTTCATAAAAACTTGGGACCAGGATTATTAGAGAAAGTTTATGAAAAATGTTTAACAAAGGAGTTAATAGATTTAGGATTCAAAGTGGATTTTCAGAAATCTATTCCATTAAACTATAAAGGAATAGATATCGAAGCGGAACTAAGATTTGATTTAATGGTGAATGAAGAAATTATTGTAGAAATAAAATCTGTTGAATCTTTTCATCCACTATTTGATGCTCAATTGTTGACTTACATGAAATTATTTGAAAAACCTAAAGGCATTTTGCTAAATTTTAATGTTGTAAATATTTTCAAAGAAGGGCAAAAAACATTTGTGAACGAATATTTTAAGAAATTACCGAAAGAATAAAAAAATGATAAACCTAAAACAATTTGAAGTCTGGTTTGTAACAGGTAGCCAGCACTTATATGGTGAAGCAACCTTACGCAAAGTAGACGAGCACTCAAAGATCATTGCTGAAGCTTTTGACGCCTCATCCTCAATTCCTGTAAAAGTTGTTTTTAAACCTGTCGTTAAGACTCCTGAAGAAATTTTGACGATTTGTAACGAAGCCAATTATTCTAATAACTGTATAGGAATAATCACCTGGATGCACACTTTTTCACCATCAAAAATGTGGATCAAAGGTTTGACTTCTCTTCAGAAGCCCTTACTTCACCTGCATACCCAGTTTAACAGAGATATTCCGTTTGATGAAATCGATATGGATTTCATGAACCTCAACCAGTCGGCCCATGGCGATCGTGAGCATGGATTTATATTGACAAAAATGAAGATCAACCGCAAAATAGTGGTGGGTCATTGGCAAGATGCTCGTGTGCAGGCTCAAATTGGTATTTGGTCGAGAGTGGCTTTAGGTAGAAATGAAATGAAAAACCTGAAACTTGCACGCTTTGGTGACAACATGCGTCAGGTGGCTGTAACTGAGGGCAACAAGGTAACGGCAGAAGAAAAATTTGGATTGGCAGTCAATACTTTTGCCGTCGGTGACTTGGTAAAAGTAATAAATCAGATTTCTGATGCAGAAATTGCCACATTGATAAAAGAATATGAAGCTACCTATGAAATGATGGTTTCACTGAAATCTGATGGGGCAATGAGATCTTCACTCGTCGAAGCTGCCCGTATAGAGCTCGGAATTAAAGCTTTTCTTGAAGACGGAGGTTTTGGAGCATACACCAATACTTTCGAGGACCTACATGGCATGAGACAACTACCGGGAATAGGTTCGCAACGTATGATGGCTGCAGGTTATGGATATGGCGGTGAAGGCGACTGGAAAACCTCAGCCATGGTGAGAGTAATGAAAGTGATGGCGACAGGTTTGGAAGGAGGAAACTCTTTTATGGAAGATTACACCTACCATTTTGACCCGGCCAATCCGATGGTTTTGGGCTCACACATGCTGGAGATTTGTCCGACCATTGCTGCCGGAAAAGTGAATTGTGAGGTGCATCCACTTGGGATAGGTGGTAAAGAAGATCCGGTGAGGTTGGTATTCAATGCAGGAGCAGGTCCGGCTCTAAATGTGAGCTTGATTGACTTGGGAAGTAAATTCAGACTTTTGGTCAACGAAGTAGAGGCGGTCGAAGTAACTGAGAAGTTTCCGAAACTACCCACTGCCCGTGCACTCTGGAAACCCCAACCAAGTATGGAAGTGGGTTTACAGGCCTGGTTGATGGCAGGTGGAGCACACCATACCGTTTATAGCCAAAACCTTACGACCGAATATCTGGAAGATTTCGCCGAGATGTTTGATATGGAATTGGTGGTGATTGATAAGGATACTAAGATTAGGGATTTGAGGAGAGAGTTGAGGTTTTGAGTTCAGGCAACAGGAATCAGGCATTAGGCAACAGTTTAATTTTTAAAAATGGGATTTATAAATAGTTTTAAAGATTTGATTGTTTGGCAAAAGTCAATGGATTTTGTAGTTGAAGTTTATCAATTTTCAAATGGATTTCCAATTGAAGAAAGATATGGTTTGACCCAACAATTGAGAAAAGCTGCTGTAAGTATTCCATCAAATATTTCGGAAGGTTATGGAAGAAGATTTGCAAAAGATTACGTAAGATTTCTAGAATTTGCTCTTGGAAGTCGGAATGAAAGTTATACCCAGGTTATTTTGGCAAATAGATTAGGTTTTTTAAGTGATGAAAAATTCATAAACCTGGAAAATGATCTAGAAGAAATAAGTAAGATGCTAGTTTCAATGATAAAAAAAATAGAAGAAAAGTGACTTAAAAAATGTCATTTTAGTTCTTATTAAAAATTTAAAGTCTAAAATTTTAATAAACTTTTATCAGATTACTAAATTAAAAATTGATAATCAAGAAAATAAAACTATTGCCTGTTGCCTTATGCCTGATTACTAAATAAGAATATTATGAGTATATATAATTCGCTAAAACAAGAATGCTTCGAAGCCAATATGCAGCTGCCAAAATTGGGGCTGGTATTGTTTACATTTGGAAATGTAAGTGCTGTTGATCGTGAAAAGGGGGTTTTTGCGATTAAGCCTAGTGGAGTGCCCTATGAGATCCTGAAACCGGAAGATATCGTAATCATGGACTTTGATGCCAAAGTGGTAGAAGGGACAATGAGGCCATCGTCTGACACCAAAACTCATGCTTTGCTTTATAAAACCTGGGACGATATAGGTGGAATCACGCATACACATAGTACCTACGCAGTAGCGTGGGCACAAGCTGGAATGGACATACCGATAATGGGAACCACCCATGCCGACCATACGCATCAGGATATACCCTGTGCGCCGGTGTTGTCGGATGAAATGATTCAGGGAGATTATGAGTACGAAACGGGCAATCAAATCTTTGGAGTATTTGAGGCAAATAAACTGTCGTACAAAGAAATGGAAATGGTATTACTCCAAAATCACGGGCCGTTTACGTGGGGCAAAACCGCCGAGATATCGGTCTATAATGCGGCGGTGTTGGAAGAAGTGGCTCGCATGGCTTATTTGACCTTACAAATCAATCCCGATACACCTCGAATCAAAGACACCTTACGCATGAAACATTTTGAACGCAAACACGGCAAAAATGCCTATTACGGGCAAGGATGCTGATAGAAGTGTCGATTTCAGAATGCAAAGTGTCGAGTTATACTAATCAAGATTCGACATTCTGCACTCAGAAATCGACATTTAAACATTGACTCATTCTCAAACTCTCTCATTCACTCACTTTCCCTTTCCTATGACCCTCGGACTCGAAACCCTTGACTACGTT
>WBZP01005894.1_pt1 | contig 12286 bp, 12 predicted proteins | sample 5204301 | NCBI WGS metagenome assembly WBZP01 (sample SAMN12412401, study PRJNA552823) | activated sludge metagenome | isolation source: activated sludge from nitrification reactor of wastewater treatment plant... | place: USA: Pennsylvania | collected 2017
CGGTCTGGCTGCTGCCCGAGCCGCAGCCGCTCGCCCGCAGCGACACGCTGCAACTCGTGGCCGGCCCAGAACGCATCGAGGCCGGCTGGTGGGACGGTTTCGATGTCGCGCGCGACTACCACCTCGCGCTCGGCCCGCAGCGCCAGTTGCTATGGGTGTTCCGCGAATTGCGCGACGGCGAAAGCTGGTTCTTGCATGGCGTGTTCGGGTGAGCGGACAAGGGCGGGCGGCGACGGCGCCGCGCTACATGAAGCGCCCGCCTGCGCATCCCGTCGCCTGACCTGCCGCGGCGGGAACGACCCTCAGCCACTCCCGGCGGCATCGCCGGAACCCGCATGGATAGGCGGTTTACGCCCTGCCGGCCTGGAACGCCGCATGGATTGGCGCTGTCAGCGGTGCCATGCCGGCGAACGCCTGTTCATGCGGCTTCTGGCGGTGGTATGGGTGTAGTGCGTCAACGAAAAAAGTCCGCGACACGCCATACCCCGGCACGTCGCGGACTCGCTAGCGCTCGGTGCGCCTTGTGGTCAGTGCTTGCTGGCTCCCGAGGCGCCGAAACCGGTCTGGGCACGCATGTACTGATCCTCGAACGCATCGATTTCCCGCTTCGCCGAGGCGCTCGAATCGGTCTTCGAGAAGATGTAGGCCAGGATGAAGGCAATCGGCATGGCGAACAATGCCGGCTGCGTGTACGGGAAGATCGGCGCCGCGTTACCCAGCACGTCGACCCACACCGACTTCGACAGCACGACGAAGGCAACCGCCGAGAACAGACCGCCATAGCCGCCGAACAGTGCGCCCCGGGTCGTCAGGCCCTTCCAGTACATGGAGAGGATCAGCACCGGGAAGTTGCCTGCCGCTGCCACACCGAAGGCCAGTCCGACCATGAAGGCGACGTTCTGCTTTTCGAACGTGATGCCCAGAATGATGGCGACAAAGCCCAGGCAGATAGTGGCGATTCTCGACACGCGGATCTCGGATGCCTCGGTCGCTTGTCCCTTCTTGAAGACCCGCGCGTAGAGATCATGCGAGATCGCCGAAGCGCCGGCCAGTGCCAGACCCGACACCACGGCCAGGATGGTGGCGAAGGCAACCGCCGCCATGAAGCCCAGCAGCATGTCGCCGCCAACCGCCCGCGCCAAGTGCATGGCCACCATGTTGCCGCCGCCGATCAGCTTGCCGCCGATCTTGCTGCCCTCGAAGAACTCGGGGTTCTGGCCGACGATCAGGATCGCGCACAGACCCATGAGGAAGATCACGTTGAAGAAGTAGGCAACGATACCGGAGGCATAGAGCACCGACTTGCGCGCTTCCTTGGCGTCCGAAACGGTGAAGAAGCGCATCAGGATGTGCGGCAGGCCCGCGGTGCCGAACATCAGGCCAAGGCCGAGCGACATGGCGTTGATCGGATCGGACAGCATGCTGCCGGGCGTCATCAGCTTGAAGCCGAGCTTGTGTACCGCCGTCGCCTTTTCCAGCAGGGTCTGGAAAGAAAAGCCGAAGTGGTTGAAGGCCAGCAGCATGGCCAGCGTGCCCCCGGCGAGCAGCATGCAGGCCTTGATGATCTGGACCCAGGTGGTCGCGACCATGCCGCCGAAGGTCACATACACCATCATCAGGATGCCGACCGCGAAGATGGCAATGTTGTAGTCGAGGCCGAACAGCAGCTTGATCAACTGGCCGGCGCCGACCATCTGCGCGATCAGGTAGAAGCACACCACGGTCAGCGACGAAATCGCTGCCATCGTGCGCACCTTGCCCTCGTCGAGCCGGAAAGCGGTGATGTCGGAGAAGGTGAAGCGCCCCAGGTTGCGCAGGCGTTCGGCCATCATGAAAAGGATGACCGGCCAGCCGGCGAAAAAGGCGAGCATGTACAGGTAGCCGTCGAAGCCCTGGCTATACACCAGCGCGCTCAAACCCAGCAGCGTCGCGGCCGACATGTAGTCGCCGGCAATCGCCAGGCCGTTCTGCCTGCCGGTGATGCCGCCGCCTGCCGAGTAGAAGTCGGCAGTGGACTTGGTTCGGCCCGACGCCCAATAGGTGATGCCCATGCTCAGCGCCACGAAGATGCAGAACATGATGATCGCGTGCCAGTTGGTGGCCTGTTTTTCCATGGCACCTTCGACCGGCGGACCGGCATAAGCCATGGCGCTGATGGCCATCAGCCCGAGCGCGATACCGAGTTGACTCAGGCGGCTCATTGCTTGCCCTCCTTGTGCGCTTGCTTGATGAGTTCCTGCGTCATGTCGTCGAACTTGCTGTTGGCGACCTTCACGTAGTAAGCCGAGAGTAGCCAGAAGAAAATGAACAGCGAAAGTTCGACGGCAACCCCGACAGTTAGCATGGAGCCCTCGCTGACCGCCTTACCCATCACCGCCGGATTGTAGGCAACCATCAGGAAGAAACCGTAAAACAGGATCAGAACAATAATGGTCAACGTCCAGGCGAAGCGCCCGCGTTCCCTGACGAGCTTCTGGAAATTCGGATTGACCCGCATCCGTTCATACATTGCGGCACTCATGGTGTACCCCCCTCCCCGTAGAATTTTTGGTCAATTGTTGACACAAAAGCCGACGCATTTTAACGGAGGTTCTGCCCGAATGGGGGCTGAGCCGAGCGAAGGCAAAAGGCAAGCGCGCCGGTCGGCCCGGTCGGTTACCATGCGCAACCGATCCCCCTGCCCGGTTCGCCGACGTACCGATGCTTCTCCGCCGCCTGTTCCACCTCGCCTGGCCGGTGCTGATCGGGCAGTTCGCCTCGATGGGCATGATGGTGTCCGACACCATGCAGGTTGCGCGCTATGCCACCGGCGACCTCGCTGCGGTTGCCGTCGGCAGCGGCATCTACATCTCGGTGGTCATGGCCCTGGTCGGCATCCTGTCTGCCCTGTCGCCGACGATCGCGCATCTGTACGGCGCCAGGCGCAACGACGAGATCGGCCCGGAATTCCAGCAGGGCCTGTGGCTGGCGCTGTTCCTGTCCGTGCCGGGCACGTTGATTCTGCTCTTTCCCGATCCGCTGCTGGCGCTCTCCAAGCTCGCCCCGGCGGTGGAGGCCAAGGCCCGCGCCTACTTGCACATGCTGGCCTTTGCGGTGCTGCCGGTGATGCTCTATCGGGCCATCTTTTTCTTCAACCAGGCGATCGGCCGCCCGCGCCCGATGATGGTGATCGCGCTGCTCGGCACGGCGATCCATGTGCCACTCTCGTATCTGCTGATCCACGGCATCGGCCCGTTTGCCGAACTCGGCGCGCTGGGCTGCGGCATTTCCAATCTGGTCGTCGCCCTGTTCGGCTGCACAGCCGGTGGCCTCTGGCTGTCGGCCGGCGCCGCCTACCGCCCCTACCGCCTGTTCGGCCGTTGGCACGGGCCGCGGCGCGCAGCCCTGGCCGCGCTGCTGCGCCTGGGCGCGCCGATGGGCTTTTCCACCTTCGTCGAAATCACGTCGTTCACGTTGATCGCGCTGTTCGTCGCCCGACTCGGCGCCGAAGTCGTCGCCGGCCACCGCGTGATCTCCAATCTGCACGCGCTGATGTTCATGATGCCGCTGTCGCTGGCCACCGCGACGCTGGTGCTGGTCGGCCATGCCGCCGGCGCGCAGGACTGGCTGCGCGCCCGCGCCACCGCGCTGGTCGGCATCGCGGTCGCCGGCACCCTTGCGCTGCTGTTCGGCCTCGTGGTCTGGCTGGCGCGCGGGGCGATCGTCGCCGCCTATTCGCCCGATCCGGCAGTGCAGACGGTGGCGCTCGGGCTGATCGGCTACTCGGCGGTATTCCTGTTCTTCGACGCCACGCATACCCTCGCGTCATTCTCTCTGCGCGGCTTCAAGGTCAGTTTCGCGCCGATGTTCATCCATGTCGTGAGTTTCTGGGGTGTCGGACTGGCCGGCGGCTGGTGGCTCGCCTTCGAGGGCGTCGGCACCTGGCTGGCGCCGATGGGCGCTGCCGGATTCTGGCTGATGGCGCTGATCGCCACCGTGCTGGCGCTGACACTGGTCGGCGCGCTGCTCGCCCGGGTGACCCGCGAACACATCGAAGAAGCCCGCGCAGCGGCCCTACCGGCGCCGTAGGCATGCCCTGGAACCCGCATGGATACTGGCTCCCAGGGCAGCATCCCGGGGCGCAAGCGCGCCCCGATCAGGCTTCGATCAGGCCGTGGCGAACCGCGATCAGCGTCATTTCCGCCTGATTCGACACGCCGAGTTTCTGCTTGATGTTGTACAGATGGGTACCGACGGTGGACGGCGACAGGCTCAGCGTCTCGGCGATCTGATTGACCGACTGGCCGCGCGCCAGTTGCACGAACACCTCGAACTCGCGCTCGGACAACTGCTCGACCGGATTCTCCTCGCCGGTGAGATCCTGCACCGCCATGCGCTGGGCGATCTGCGCATCGAGGTACATCCGCCCGCGCGCGATGCTGCGGATCGCCTCGATCAGCGCTTCCGGCGCGCCGCGTTTGGACAGATAGCCGAGCGCACCGGCCTTCAATACCCGCTTGGGATGGCTGGTATCCTCGTGCGCGGAGAGGGCGAGAATCTTCGCGTTCTTGTCGCGGGCGACGATGCGTTTCACCGCTTCGATGCCGCCCATGCCGGGCATCGCGATGTCCATCACCACCACATCGGGCGAGAATTCGCTGTAGCGCTGGTAGGCGCTCTCGCCGGTTTCCGCCTCGGCCACCACCTCGATGTCGTCGGTCGCCTGCAGCAGCAGCTTGAATCCCATCCGCACCACGGCGTGATCGTCTACCAGCATGACTCTGGTTTTCATCGTCTCCCCAGCTTCTCAGTTCAACGGAATACGCGCAAACACGCGCAGGCCGCCGTCGTCCGGTTTCTGCAATTCGAGCGTGCCGCCGAGCGTGAAGGCGCGCTCGCGCATGCCGATCACGCCGTAGTGACCTGGCGTGCGCCAATCGGCCGGCAGGCCGCGGCCGTTGTCGGCGATGCTGATCGTCAGATCGCCCTCGGCCGCGCCGAGTTCGATCGCGATGCGCGTTGCCTGCGCATGGCGCAGCGCATTGTTCACCGCTTCCTGCACGATACGGTACACGGTCGTGGACAGCGTGTCGCCCAGATTGTCGGGCAGTTGCTCGCGCTTGAGCACAAACTCGATCTGCGGATGTTGCAGACGCCAGTCGCCGAGCAGATCGCCGAGCGCATCGGCCAGACCGAAGCGGTCGAGCGCCAGCGGACGCAGGCGGGGAATCATGTGATGCACCACATCGTAAATCTGTCCGGCGGTGTCGACCACCAGCCGCGCCGCATGCTCGATATCCGCGTCCTTGCCGGCCGCGCGCTGCAAGATCGACAGGCCGACGCTCTTGATCGCGGTCACCGACTGGCCGAGTTCGTCGTGCAGCTCGCGCGCAATCGCGCCGCGCTCCTCCTCGATGCGGGTCTGGATGATCTGCGTCAGCTCGCGGTTCTCGGCCAGCTTCTCGGTGGCTTCGGCAGCCACCTTCTTCGCCGCAACGCTCTCCTCCACCGCCTGCGCCATTGCGTTGAAGGCATGGCTCATCACCTGCGCTTCCCGGCCGGGCAGATCGGGCAGGCGCGTATGGTAGGCGCCGCGCTCCATGTCGCGCAGGCCATCGACCACCTTGCGCAGCGGACGCAGCGCGCGGCCGGCCAGCCAGTATGCAAGCAGGTTGCCGAACAGGAACACCGCCGCCGCCACCCACAGCAGACGCTGCAGATCGTCCCAGCCATCCAGCGTGGCACGCGACGGATCGGCCCGCACCAGCAGGCGCCCGCTCGGCAGTTCGATCTCGCGCGGCGCCACGGCGGGCGAGACGATGCCGGCGAACCAGTCGGGCGCATCGCGTCCCGCCTTGTACGGCGACGGCGGCGAACGATAGAGCAAACCCCCTTGCTGATCGAACAGCTCGATCTCGTTGGCACGCACGCGGCCCAGGCGGGCGAGGAATTCGGTCATGCCCGACAGGCCGCTCTGGCCGTACACCCAGGTCACGCGCGTGAGCAACTGGGTCGCCACCAGGCTCGCCGCCTCGACTTCCTCGCGCACGCTGCGTCGCGTGCTATCCACCTGCTGCCACACCAGCACGCCGACGAAAAAACCGATCAGCGCGGTGAGGATCAGGTTGATCTGCAGGCGCAGGCTCACTCTGCCCTCTTGTCATGAACGCTGCCGCCCCAGCCGGAGAATTCCCGGTGCGACAGAAAGTGATCGGTGGCCTCGACCAGCGCGCGGGCCATCGGCGGATCGAACGGGCTGTGCCCGGCGCCGTCCACCAGCCGCAACCGGCTGCCGTGCAGGGTGTGGTGCACCCGCCAGGCCGCTTCCGGGCGGCAGATGAAATCGAGCCGGCCATGCAGGATCGCGGTCGGCAGACCGTGCATCTGCGCCGCGCAGTCGAGCAGGCGCTTGTCGCCGAGAAAGCACTCGCGCATCAGGTAGTGCCCCTGCAAGCGGTATTTGTCGATCAGTCGCTGCACCTCGTCGCCGGCCGGCGTCGGCAGCGCGGGCGGCACCCGGCCCGGCTGCGTTAGCGCCTCTTCCCAGCGCATCCATTCGGCCACTGCGGCAAGCGCCGCGTCGCGATCTTCGCCGCTGATTTGTTGGACATACCAGGCGAGCAGGTCGCGGCGGCGTCGCCTGGGCGCGTGATCGGCGAGGCGCTGCCAGGCATCGGGCAGCAGTTGCTTCGCTTCGTCGAAAAACCAGGCGACATCGCGCCGCCCGGTGAGGAACACGCCGCGCAGGATCGCGCCGCTGCATGAGGCCTTGTGCGCAGCGCAGTAGGCCAGGCCCAGGCTCGCGCCCCAGGAACCGCCGAACACCAGCCAGCGCTCGATGCCCAGATGCGTGCGCAGCCGCTCGATGTCGGTCAGCAGATACGCGCTGGTGTTGTGCTTGAGTTCGCCGCGCGGCGTGCTGCGCCCGCAACCGCGCTGATCGAACAGCACGATGCGATAGCGCGCGGGGTCGAAAAACCGACGATGCCGCGCAACGCAGCCGCTGCCCGGCCCGCCATGAAGGAAAACGACAGGCAAGCCGTCCGGCACGCCGCACTGCTCGAAATACATCCGGTGGCCATCGCCGACATCCAGCATGCCGCTGGCGAATGGCTCGATCGGCGGATACAGCGCTTGATCTTCGGTGACGGCAATCATGCGGCGAATGCTAGCGCATTTCCCTTTGCCGACCGGGGCCGCGCCGCAGCGCAGCAGAGCGCTCATGAAATTCATGAGGCAACGTTCCATGAATCGTGGAGGCGGTCGGCCGGCGCAGCGAGCACACTTCATTCCGTGGCGGGCAACTCATCCGAGTGCTCGAGTCCAACCGGTCCGTGAGGGCCACCCCGACAGGAGAGTCATCATGAAATGGGAACAACCGACCGCTTGCGACATGCGCTTTGGCTTCGAAATCACGATGTACATCGCCAACCGTTGAGCTTGACCGCCCGTCGGCTTGCATGACGGGCTGCCCGCAACGCCTCCTCCAGGGCCAGGGCAGGATCAAACAGGTCGGGGCGTTCCGGTAGCACGTGACAGCCGGGACGTCCCGCTTTTTTTCGCCCTTACGCTCTGCCACGCGCGAGGTCAGCCCTTGAGAGTTCGCATTCTCGGTTCCGCTGCCGGCGGCGGCTTTCCGCAGTGGAACTGCAATTGCCCGATGTGCGACGGCCTGCGCAAAGGCAGCATCCGCGCCAGCGCGCGCACCCAGTCGTCGATCACCGTCAGCGGCGACGATGAAAACTGGCTGCTGTTCAACGCCTCGCCCGACGTTTTGCAGCAGTTGGCGAGCTTCCCGCCGCTGCAACCGGCGCGCGCACTGCGCGACACCGCGATCCGCGCCATCGTGCTGATCGATGCGCAGATCGACCACACCACCGGCCTCTACATGCTGCGCGAACATCGCCAGCCGCACGAAATCTGGTGTACCGGAATGGTGCGGGAGGATCTCACCGCCGGCAACCCGCTGTTCAAGGTGCTCGGCCAATACAGCGGACTCAACTGGCACGACATTCCGCTCGGCGGCCACGGCTTCGAGATTCCCGGCATCGCCGGACTGCATTTCACGGCACTGCCGCTGATCTCGAACGCGCCGCCCTACTCGCCGCATCGCGACCACCCGCAGCCCGGCGACAACATCGGCATCACCATCACCGACACGCGCAGCGGCAAGCGACTGTTTTACGCGCCCGGCCTCGGTCGCATGGAAGCGCACGTCTGGGAAGCGATGCAGGCCGCCGATTGCGTGCTGGTTGACGGCACGCTGTGGACCGACGACGAGATGATCCGTCTCGGCGCTTCGAAGAAAACTTCGCGCGACATGGGCCACCTGCCGCAGAGCGGTCCCGACGGCATGATCGAATGGCTCGACAGGCTGCCACCGGGGACGCGCAAGATCCTCATCCACATCAACAACACCAACCGCATTCTCGACGAGGAGAGTCCGCAGCGCGCCGAGCTGACGCGGCACGGGATCGAGGTCTCGTTCGACGGCATGGATTTGTCGCTATGACGCTACTCGCCTTGACGAATGATCCCCGCCCCCCGATGCCTGCGGAGGAATTCGAGGCCAGGCTGCGCGACAAGGGCACCAGCTACCACATCTACCATCCGTTCCACGTGATGATGGCGGAGGGCAAGCTCACCCAGAAGCAATTGCAGGGCTGGGTCGCCAACCGCTACTACTACCAGATCGCGATTCCGGTGAAGGATGCGGCGATCCTGTCCAACTGCCCGGACCGCGAGATTCGCCGCGAGTGGATACAGCGCATCCTCGATCACGACGGCTTCGAGATCGGCGGCGTCGCGGATGCCGGCGGCATCGAGGCTTGGATACGCCTTGGCGAAGCGGTCGGCCTGACGCGCGAGGACGTAACCTCGCTGCGCCATCTCGCGCCCGCCGCGCGCTTCGCGGTAGATGCCTACATCAACTTCGCGCGCCGCCAGCCGTGGCAGGAAGCCATCGCCTCCAGCCTCACCGAACTCTTCGCGCCGCACATCCACCAGCAGCGCATCGAAACCTGGCCGGAAATGTATCCATGGGTGCAGAGCGAAGGCCTGCAGTACTTCAAGAACCGCCTGACGCAGGCGCGGCGCGACGTGCAGCACGGCCTCAAGTTCACACTCGATTACTTCAGCCAGAGCCGCGCGCTGCAGGAACGCGCGCTGGAAATCCTCCAGTTCAAGCTCGATGTGCTGTGGGCGCTGGCCGACGCGATCATGCTTCAGCAATGCAACATCGAGATCAAGGGACCGAAGACATGAGCGACACCACCATCGCCACCGCGCTCGACGCCAAACCCCGCGTCGCCAGGCAGTTCCGCCTGCAGTGGGAGGAAGCGCAGCAGTCGTGGGTGCTGCTCTACCCGGAAGGCATGGTCAAGCTCAACCGCAGCGCCGGCGAGATCATGAAGCGCTGCGACGGCATTGCCAGCCTGCAAGAGATCGTCGCCGATCTTGAACGCAGCTTCGGCGCCGAGGGTCTGACGAACGACGTGCTCGCATTCGTCGAGCTTGCGAAAAAGCAGCGCTGGATCGAGGTTTGTTGAGGTGAATGCAGTGGCGACGCGCCCTACCCCCTCCCTGGCCCTCCCCCTGAAAGGGAAAGGGAATGAAAGCGCCTTCCCCCTTCCAGGGGGAAGGCCGGGATGGGGGTCAAGCGGTGCCGCCTCCCGCCACTGCAATCAGGGAAGCAGGCGATGACGGATCAATCCCCGATCGGCCCTCCGCTCTGGCTGCTCGCCGAGATCACCTACCGCTGCCCGCTGCATTGCGTGTTCTGCTACAACCCGACCGACTTCGCCAAAACCGCGGTCGACAACGAACTTTCCACCGACGACTGGCTGCGCGTACTGCACGAGGCGCGCGCCGCCGGCAGCGTGCAATGCGGCTTCTCCGGCGGCGAGCCGCTGCTGCGCGACGATCTCGAAATCCTCGTCGCCGAAGCGCACCGGCTCGGCTTCTACACCAACCTGCTCACTTCCGGCGTCGGCCTCAACGAGTCCCGCATCGCCGGGCTCAAGGCAGCCGGGCTCGACCACATCCAGCTCTCGTTCCAGGATTCCACCAAGGAACTCAACGATTTTCTCTCGCACACCAAGACCTTCGAGCTCAAGCAGAAGGTCGCGCACCTGATCAAGTCGAACGGCTGGCCGATGGTGTTGAACTGCGTGATCCATCGCCTGAACATCGACTACATCGACACGATCATCGAGATGGCCGTCGAACTGGGCGCCGAATATCTCGAACTCGCCAACAACCAGTACTACTCCTGGGCGCAGGTCAATCGCGACCAGCTGCTGCCCTCGCGCGAACAACTGCAGCGCGCCGAGCGCATCACCAACGAGTATCGGGAGAAGCTCGGCGACAAGATCCGCATGTTCTTCGTCGTTCCCGACTACTACGAAACCCGCCCGAAGAAATGCATGAACGGCTGGGGCAACGTGTTCCTCACCATCACGCCGGACGGCACGGCGCTACCCTGCCACACCGCGAGAATGCTGCCGGGGCTGGCCTTCCCCAATGTGCGCGAGATGAATGTCAAGGACATCTGGTTCGATTCCGAAGGCTTCAACCGCTACCGCAGCGACGGCTGGATGAAGGAACCCTGCCGCACCTGCCCGGAGAAGGAAAGGGATCTCGGCGGCTGCCGCTGCCAGGCCTACATGCTGACCGGCGATGCCGCGAATGCCGACCCGGTGTGCGACAAATCCGCGCTGCACGGCGAGATCGAGAAAGCCGTCGCCTATGCGCAGATTCCCGATGCCGAACGCACCACCGTCAAGCCGCTGATTTTCCGCGATCCCAAGGAATCGCGCCGGCTGATCGACGCGCACACTGCCGCCGGCAGCCTGCCGGCCTGATTTCATCCCGAATTCCGCAGACCGACCGGCCTGTGAGGCGCATGGATAGGCGCTCTTGGGGCATGCCATGCAGCGAGCGCCATTCCATGGGGCACCCAGCCCTACCACGCCGGAAAGTGCCTCCCCATGCGGGTTCTGGCACGCCACCGCGCCGGTTCTGACATCGAGCGTATTGACAACGCCAATACACCGCCTAGAATCCTCGCGTGGAGATAGATTCGAACTCGGCGGCGAAAGCTTCTTCCGGGATGCCGACAATGCCGCCTGAACGAACGCAAACACGGCGTGCGTTTCGAGGAAGCCGCGAGCGTGTTCTTCGATCCGTTGTTCGTCCTCGTCGACGCCAGCCGCAACAACGAAGCGCGGCACGCCGCTATCGGCTTCGACGGCGCCAGCCGTCTGCTGTATGTCGTGCACGTCGAGATCGAAGCACGCGCCATCCGCATCGTTTCGGCCCGACGGGCCACCTCACGCGAGGAAGACATCTATGCTCAGTGATCGACTCAAGACCCGCATGCAGAAGGACAGGCCGACGACCTCCATCACCATCCGCATGCCGGTCGACGCCATCGAATCCATGAAGGCCATCGCGCCCCTGAAAGGCCTCAACGGCTACCAGGCCCTGCTCAAGGCCTACGTCAGCGAAGGCCTGCGGCGCGACGAAGCGCAATATCTGGCCAACACCGAAGCGCGCCTGATCGATGCCCTCAAGCGCCGCGGCGTGCCGGACGACGTGTTGGAGGCGGCTACTAGGGAACTGCATGCGGGGTGAATTGAAGATGGCTGGCGCCTCGGCGCGAGCATTCGCCGAGCCGTAGGAGAAAAGTTAGGAAAGATTAGGGGTCACGTCTTGTCTTTCCCCTCTCCGCTGACCCGCGCCGGGACGGCTGCGGGCGAACCACCAGCCGGACCACTGGCAGGTACGCCCGACGGGCGCGCGAGTCCAGGGTCGGCGCAACGCATGCCGGCGTCGGCCGCACTCACGCGGCAAACCACCAATTTCTCCGCAGCGCGATCGTGGTCGGCGGCGCAAGATTGCTTGGCGGTGGCCAAGCCGGAGCCGGCGGGTGCAGGTGGTCTCCAGCATGGGCTGCCAAACAGCAGTGGCCCAGTCGCCGGTGAAACAAACGAAACACCAGGAGTCCGTGCCGGAAGTTCGTCTGACACTTCGGATCGCTATCGTTGGCAGCGTTTGTTGATTGGCGAGTTCAACCGAAGAGGCGGCGATGATAGGACATTTGCGCATTCCCGGACCGCTCGGCATGTCCGCCGGGCCGGGTAACGGACGGGTTCCCGGCTCGCTCGGGTTGGGAGGCGGCGTCAGCCCGGCGTCCAGCCCCCAGGCCAGTTCGCCCAAACTGCTCCCGATGCCGAACCCGGCCGGCGACGGCAAGACCAAGGTCGCCAGCGACATGGCATGGAAGCTTTTTCCCGGCAAGATCACG
>WBZP01005896.1_pt1 | contig 12286 bp, 11 predicted proteins | sample 5204301 | NCBI WGS metagenome assembly WBZP01 (sample SAMN12412401, study PRJNA552823) | activated sludge metagenome | isolation source: activated sludge from nitrification reactor of wastewater treatment plant... | place: USA: Pennsylvania | collected 2017
GGCGCGCCCGCACCGTCAGCACCCGCTCGAATTCCATGTTCGGGATGAAGGGCTGCCAGCCGAGCGAGACCGAGCAGCAGGGCATCCGCCCGGCGGCCCGGGCGGCGAAGAACTCGGCTTCGACGTCGGCGTACAGGCGCCTGCGGACCTCCAGCGGGGCATCCTCCCCGACCAGGGCGAGCAGGCCGTGCTTCACTTCGAAATACAGCCGGTTGATCTGCCAGGCATCGTTCCGGTCCTGGATGCGGTGGAACTGGGTGCGCAGTTCCTCGCCATGGTGGATGCAGCCGAGCAGGTGCGGTTCCAGTTCCACCCGGCGCAGGCCGAGCCGTTCCACCCGTCGGTAGAGGTCGCGGTCCTCCCCGCCCCAGCCCTGGAAGACCTCGTCATAGCCCTGCACCGCCTCGAAGGCGGCCCTGGGCAGGACGACGCAGCCCATCAGCTGCTTGCGGCCGTGGATGCACTGGGCATAGGTCCCGGGGCCGGCCGCAGCGGCGGCGGCGGCGAAGTCCGGGTGCAGCAGGCTGTCCGCGTCGACGAAGCCGAGCAGGTCCGAACGGGCCGCCGCGGCACCACGGTTCCGGGCGCGGGCGATGTTGAACAGCGGCTCGTCCTCGAGCTGGACCACCCGGACCTGCGGCAGCGCCTGCCGGACCCAGGCCGCGGTTCCCTCCGGACAGTCCACATCCACCACGATGGTCTCGGCGCCGGGCTGGGCGGCCATCCCCGGCAGGGTCTCCTTCAGGTGCCGCAGCCGGCCCTTGCAGGTGACAATGATGGAAAGCACCGGTTTCTGCGCCACCTAGGCATCATGCCACGGCCGGAGCCCGGAATCCGGCGGCGGTCAGCCGTTGAGATGCACCATGGCCTGGGCGGCGTAGCGTTCGCCGGCGGTCGCTCCGGGCGGGAAGGCGGCATCCAGCCGGGCGAGCTCCGCCGGGCTAAGCTCGACCGCCAGCGCCGCCAGGTTGCCCTGGAGGTGGTCGCGGCGGGCCGTGCCGGGAATCGGCACGATGTCCTCGCCCTTGGCCAGGACCCAGGCCAGGGCCAGTTGGGAGGGCGTGACGCCCTTCTCCGCCGCAAGCGCTTCGACGGCCCTCACCCGCGCCAGGTTCCTGGCGAAGTTCTCGCCGGTGAAGCGCGGGTGGAAGCGCCGGAAGTCGCCCTCGGGCAGGTCCTCGGGCCGCCGGAAGCGGCCGGTGAGGAAGCCGCGCCCCAGGGGGCTGTAGGGCACGAAGCCGATGCCCAACTCCCGGGCGGCGGGCAGGATCTCCGCCTCGGGATCCCGGGTCCAGAGCGAATATTCGGTCTGCAGGGCCGAAACAGGATGCACGGCGTGGGCGCGGCGGAGGGTGGCGGCCGAGGCCTCCGACAGGCCCAGGAACCGGGCCTTTCCGGCCAGCACCAGCTCGGCCATGGCGCCGACGGTCTCCTCGATGGGCACGCCGCGGTCCACCCGGTGCTGGTAGTAGAGGTCCACGTGGTCCACGCCCAGGCGCTTCAGGCTGGCCTCGCAGCAGGCCCGGACATATTCCGGCCGGCCGTTCACGCCCTGGAAGCTGCCGTCGGCGCCGCGCACGTTGCCGAACTTGGTGGCCAGCACCACCTGCTCCCGGCGGTCGCGGATGGCGCGCCCCACCAGTTCCTCGTTGGTCCAGGGCCCGTACATGTCGGCGGTGTCGAGGAAGTCCAGGCCATGGTCCAGGGCCGCGTGGATCGTGGCGACCGACTCGGCCTCGGTCGCACCCTTGTAGAACTCGCTCATGCCCATGCAGCCCAGGCCCAGGGCCGAAACCTCCAGCCCCTGCCCGCCCAGCCGTCTCCGCTTCATCGGTTGGCCCTCCCGGCCCCATGGTACGGCCCGGCCGGGATCAGGCCGGCCCCTTCCGCCGTCCGGCGAGCCAGGCCGCCCAGCCCGTGAACGCCGCCACCGCCAGGAGGATCGCCAGCATGCGCAGGAACGGCAGCCCCGCTGCCTGGCGTTCCGCCGCCAGCACCCCGGCGGTGCGCAGCCATTCCAGGCAGCCCAGGCCGAGGACCGCCTGGAGCGCGGGCCCGGCCCAGGCTGCGCGCAGGAACGGCAGCGCCAGCGCCGCCAGGACCGGCAGGAGCACCAGCGGGCCGCCCCAGCGCAGCAGGTGCGCCGCCAGCAGCAGCAGGGAGAGCACTGAAGTCAGCGGACGCATCAGGGCCATGGGGGGATCCCGGCAATCAGGCTCCCAGGGTACCTCCACCGCCCGCTTCAGCCGGCCAGCCGGGCCAGCTGCTCCAGCAGCGCCCGGGCGATGTCCTGGCCGCTGTAGTCGCCGCTGGCCCCGTTGATCGACACCAGGATCCGTCCGGAAGCGACTTCGATGACCTGCAGGCTGAAGCCGTAGACCCGGCTTCCCTGGCCGCTGGTCTTCACCTGGCACAGGTAGGGCGTCTGGTATTTGCGGGTGATCTCCTGCTCCGACTGGGTTTCCCGGGAGGGTTCCGTGACCACCACGGCCCGGATCGCCCCGCTGAAGGGCGGGTAGCCCGCCTGCAGCAGGGCCGAGCTGATCGCGTGTTCGATGCCGGCGGGATCAGGGCCCAGCAGGCTCAGGGTGATGCCGCTGCCGCGGGCGATCCGCGCCTGGCTGGTAGAGACCGATGTGATCGGGGCGCATCCCAGGACCAGAAGGGCGGACGCGAAGGCGGCGGCAATGCGCATGGCTGCTCCGGGAAGGGTTACCGGAGCGAACTCAAGATGCGTGCCGCAAACCGGAACCGAGGCTCCGCGGGCTTCTTCCAGGGGGAGCCGGAGGCAGGGTCCGCGGACGGCGGGCACAGCGTTGCAATTCCCCACCTCCCGGGTGGCAGAAGCGCACCGGAGCCCGGGGTTCAGCGGCAGTCGCCCTGCGCCACCAGGCTGCGGTGGTCCTCGGTGGTGGGCGCGATCAGGACCTCGTCCTTGTAGATCTGGTGGCACTCCTTGGCGAGGCGCTGGGCCTCGGCCAGGGTGAGGTCCGCGCCGCGCGGCTCCCAGCCGCCGGACCGGTGGTTGGTCAGCACCGTGTAGGCCTTGGCCTCCACCCGCGGGGCGAGGTCCTCCAGCCCGGCGCCGTCCGGCCAATCCAGCACCACGTGGTAGCGGGTCTGGTCGATCAGGACGGTGGAATCGAAATGGGCGACCGGGCCGGACCGGGTGTAGCCCTGGCCGGCGGCCATCCGGTCGAGCACCGCGAGGACGATCTGCCGGGTGCTGTGTGCGGTGGGCATGGCTTCCTCCCTCGGCGCCGGGCGCCGGCCCGGCAGGGGCAATATCGTTTCTTCCGGCTCCGATCTCCAGGTGCAACCGGCGCCTGGGTGCCCAGGAAGGCCCGCCCGGGAGCCGGCCAGCTGCGGGCGCTCTCCGGCCCCGCCGCTGAAGGGTCAGGGCTGCGGCCAGGATCCGAGGAAGCGGTCCATGGCCTCGGCCATTTCCAGCGCGGCGCAGCCGACGTGATCGTGGCGACGCAGCGCCTCCCGGTCCTGGGCGAAGCGCTCCTCCACCCGCGGCCAGTTGCGCTGCGCCGGTTCGGTGACCCGCCGGATTTCCACCACGCCGCTGCCCGGGCCGCTCATGGCCGTCCCGCCCCGGCCACGGCCGGACCCGGGCTGGGGCCGTTCCCCGCAAGCGGGCGGGCCAGGACCGCCTGCTCCTCGGGAAACAGACCGTCCAGCAAAGCTTCCGCATCCCCGGCACCGATCAGGAGGGGGGCGACGCGGGGCGATCGGACGGGGCTCGGAAGCACGGGATGGGCCTTTCTCCTTCGGCGGCGAAGGACTTGGAATATTTAAAATATTGCGAACGGATTTTTCAGAAAACAGGAAAAAATTGACCACTGGGCCTTTTTCCTTTCGCCCGCCAACAATCCGGAAAACACAAACCAAGAAAACAGGCAGCATAGATCAACAGGTGATGAAAATTTTTTTCCTGTCCGCGCCCGGTCAGCGGAGTCCCGGGATCCTCGGCTTCCCGGCCACAATCGATCCAGGAGGTCGACGCCATGCGCTCCGACACCGTTAAGAAAGGCATCGAGCGGGCCGGGCACCGCAGCCTGCTGCGGGCCGCCGGGCTGAAGGACGAGGATTTCGCCAAGCCCTTCATCGGCATCGCCAACTCCTACACCGACGTCGTGCCCGGCCACACCCACCTGCATGAATTCGCGGCGGCCGTGAAGGCGGTGGTGCGCGAGGCCGGCGGGGTGCCCTTCGAGTTCAACACCATCGCCGTCGACGACGGCATCGCCATGGGCCACCTGGGCATGCGCTACTCGCTGCCGAGCCGCGAGCTGATCGCCGACGCCGTCGAGACCATGACCCTGGCGCACTGCTTCGACGCCCTGATCTGCATCTCCAACTGCGACAAAATCACGCCCGGCATGATCATGGCCGCGGTGCGCATCAACGTGCCGACCATCTTCGTCACCGGCGGCCCGATGCTGAAGGGGCAGCAGCCGGATGGCCGTCCCAGCGACCTGATCACCGTTTTCGAGGGCGTCGGCAAGGTGCAGAGCGGGCAGATGACCGAGGCCGAGCTGCTGGCCATCGAAGCCAACGCCTGCCCCACCTGCGGCTCCTGCTCGGGGATGTTCACCGCCAACTCGATGAACTGCCTGCTGGAGGCCATCGGCCTGGCCCTGCCCGGCAACGGCACCATCCCGGCGGTGGATCCGCGCCGCCTGGATCTGGCCCGGGCCGCGGCCCGGCAGGTCTTCCACCTGATCGAGAACGACCTCAAGCCCCGCGACATCGTGACCCTGGCCAGCCTGGACAATGCCTTCGCCCTGGACATGGCCATGGGCGGCTCCACCAACACCGTGCTGCACGGCTTGGCCATCGCCCACGAGGCCGGCCTGGACTACGGTCTGGATCGCCTCAACGCGATCTCGGCGCGGACCCCCTGCATCTGCAAGGTGTCGCCCTCGGTGCCCGACGTCCACATCCAGGACGTCGACCGCGCCGGCGGCATCGGCGCGATCCTCAAGGAGCTCGCGAAGCGGCCGGGACTGCTGAACCTGGAAACACCAACGGTGACCGGCAGGACCCTGGGCGAGACCATCGCCCAGGCCGACATCCGGGATGCGAAGGTCATCCGGACCCTGGAGCAACCCTTTTCCGTGGACGGTGGCCTGGCGGTGTTGTTCGGCAACATCGCCCCCAACGGCAGCATCGTCAAGAGCGCCGGCGTGGACCCCTCCTGCCTGGTGTTCGAGGGCACCGCAGTGGTCTACGAAAGCCAGGACGCCTGCCTCGCCGCCCTCGGCGCGCGCGAGGTGCAGCCGGGCGAGGTGGTGGTGATCCGCTACGAAGGCCCCAGGGGCGGCCCGGGCATGCCGGAGATGCTCTCGCCGACCTCGATGATCAAGGGCCAGGGCCTGGGCCGGGCGGTGGCGCTGCTCACCGACGGCCGTTTCAGCGGCGGCACCGCCGGCCTGTGCATCGGCCACATCAGCCCCGAGGCCGCCGAGGGCGGTCCCATCGCCCTGGTGCGGAACGGCGACCGCATCCGCATCGACATCCCCGCCCGCAGCCTGGAGCTGCTCGTCGGCGACGACGAACTCGCCCGCCGCCGCGCCGCCTGGGTCCGCCCCCGCCCGAAGATCAGCCAGGGCTGGCTCGGCCGCTACAGCCGCATGGTCACCTCAGCCAACAAGGGCGCGGTCCTGGCCCTGCCGGAGGAGATGGGCTGAAGCGAAGCACCGCTTCAATTACCTGATAAAGCAAGGGACCGGCTCTGCCGGTCCCTTGCGCGGGGGCTCCGGGGGTGGGCGCGCAGCGAAGCGGAGCGCGGAACCCCCGGACAGCATCAATACCGGTAGCTGTCGCCCTTGTAGGGACCTTCAACCGGCACGCCGATGTAGTTGGCCTGCTCGGCCGACATCCGGGTGAGCTGGGCGTTGAGCTTGCTCAGCTGCAGCCGGGCCACCTGCTCGTCGAGGTGCTTGGGCAGGGTGTAGACCCCCACCGGGTAGGCCTCGGGCTTGGTGAACAGCTCGATCTGCGCCAGCGTCTGGTTGGCAAAGCTGGAGGACATCACGTAGCTGGGGTGGCCGGTGCCGCAGCCCAGGTTCACCAGCCGGCCCTTGGCCAGCAGGATGATGCGCTTGCCATCGGGGAAGATGACGTGGTCCACCTGCGGCTTGATTTCCTCCCAGGCGTAGCCCTCCAGGCTGGCGACGTCGATCTCACTGTCGAAGTGGCCGATGTTGCAGACAATCGCCTGGTCCTTCATCCGCACCATGTGGCCGTGGTCGATCACGCGGAGGTTGCCGGTGGCGGTGACGAAGAGGTCGGCCTTGTCACAGGCCTCCTCCATGGTCACCACGCGGTAGCCTTCCATGGCCGCCTGCAGGGCGCAGATCGGATCGATCTCGGTGACCCAGACCTGGGCGCTGAGGGCCTTGAGCGCCTGGCAGCAGCCCTTGCCCACGTCGCCGTAGCCGCAGACCACCGCAACCTTGCCGGCGATCATCACGTCGGTGGCGCGCTTGATGCCGTCCACCAGCGATTCGCGGCAGCCGTACAGGTTGTCGAACTTGCTCTTGGTGACGCTGTCGTTGACGTTGATGGCCGGGACCTTCAACTCGCCCTTCTTCGCCATCTCGTAGAGCCGGTGCACGCCGGTGGTGGTCTCCTCGGTGATGCCGCGGATCCCCTTCAACTGGCGCGAGTACCAGCCCGGCTGCGCAGCCAGGCGCTGGCGGATCGAGGCGAACAGCACCCGCGCCTCCTCGCTGTCGGGATGGTCGAGCACCGACAGGTCGGTCTCGGCTCGGGCGCCCAGGTGCAGCAGCAGGGTCGCGTCGCCACCATCGTCGAGGATCATGTTGGCGCCATCGGCGAACTCGAAGATGCGATGGGTGAAGTCCCAGTAGTCCTCGAGGGTTTCGCCCTTCACCGCGAACACCGGGGTGCCGCCGGCGGCGATGGCGGCAGCGGCGTGGTCCTGGGTGCTGTAGATGTTGCAGGAGGCCCAGCGGACCTCGGCGCCGAGGGCCCGGAGGGTCTCGATCAGCACCGCGGTCTGGATGGTCATGTGCAGGCTGCCGGCGATCCGCGCCCCGGCCAGCGGCCGGGCGGCAGCGTGGGACCGGCGGATGTCCATGAGGGCGGGCATCTCGCTTTCGGCGATGGCGATCTCCTTGCGGCCCCAGTCGGCCAGGGAGAGGTCGGCGATGCGGTATTCGGCGGTGGCGGTGGTCATGGGGTTCACCTCATCACGGTCGGGGAAGGGCAGCGGTGCAGCCCACCTTTCCAACTCCCCCGGGGGTTGTGGAAGGTGAGCGCCGTTTGAGCAGGCACCGGTCAGGGGGCCACGTCCGAGCCTGGGACGAACGTCTCGCAGCGCTCCTCGGACGGTCTTCATGGTATCGGCAGACGTCCCGGCCGGCATGAGCCCGATTCCCCGGGTGCGGGATACCCGCACCCCGGCTATGCTGCACTCCCAGCCAGGAGCCTCCATGCCCCGCTTCCGACCGGCATTGCTGATCGCCTTGTACCTTGGGCTGGCCGCCGCCCCCTTCCTCAGCGCCCAGGCGAAGGTGTGGCCCAAGCCGGTGGCCACCTTCCTCAACCCCGCCTCGCCGATCTTCCGGGAGGCCCTGCCGCAGCCCCCCAGCCCGGGCAGTCTGGCCGCCCAGTCCGACCTTGAGACCGTCCTCCAGGTCCAGGCCTGGCGCACGCCGGATCAGGTGGCCCTGGCCCAGCGGCTGGTCATGGAGGATCCCTTCAGCTTTTCCGAGGTCCTGGGGGCGCAGTTCAACAACGCGAACTTTCCGCGCACCGCCGACCTGCTGAAGACCGTGCTGACCGATTCCTACGCGGTCAGCCTGACCCTGAAGGACGTTTTCACCCGCAAGCGGCCGCACCTGGAGGATCCGCGGGTGAAGCCCTGCGTGGAACTGTCGACCTCCCCCTCCTACCCGAGCGGCCACAGCACCCGGGCCTACCTCACCGCGACCCTCCTGGCGGGCCTGTTCCCGGAGCGCAAGGAGGCCCTGCTCGCCTTCGCCCGGAAGGCGGCCTGGGCCCGGGTCCAGGGCGGCATCCACTACCCCACTGACCTTGAAGGCGGCCGACTGCTGGCCGCGGCCCTCTTCGCCGAACTGGGCAAGAGCGAGGCCTTCCGCCAGCGCCTCGACGCCTGCGCGGCGGAGATCGCCGCCCAGGCTCCGAAGACGGCGGTTGCGGACCGGCCGTTGGCCGGGACCGCCGAGCTCAATGGGCGCAAGGTCAAGTACACCGTGCAGGGCGCCGGCCCGGAGACCCTGGTCCTGATCCACGGCTGGACCTGCGACGGCGGCTTCTGGTCGGCGAATGTCCCTGCGCTGGCGGGCCGCTACCGGGTGATCACCCTGGACCTTCCGGGCCACGGCCAGAGTGATGCCTGCGCCAGCTGCAGCATGGACGAGTTCGGCGAGGCGGTGTTCGCCGTCATGGACGCAGCCAAGGTGCCGCGCGCCATCCTGGTGGGCCACAGCATGGGCGGCGCGGTGATGCTCGCCGCCGTCCGCCGCCAGCCCGAGCGGGTGAAGGCCATCGTCGCCGTGGACGCCGCCTTCCTCGATGCCGACAGCGCCGGGAAGTTCAAGGACCATGGCGACCGGTTTGCCGGTCCGGCCGGCCTGGAGGCCCGGGAGAAGATGATCCGCTCCATGTTCACCCCGGCCACCCCGAAGGCGGTCCAGGAGCAGGTCCTCAAGGCCATGCTCGGGGCGCCCGAAGCGGTGGCGGTGGCGGCCATGCGCAGCATGTTCGCCCCCGACTTCTGGAAGCCGGAGGGGGTCCAGGTCCCGTTCCTGCAGATCGCCGCGGGAACCAGCGCCTGGATGACCGAAGAGGCCCTGCGCAAGCGCTTCCCGAAGGCCACGCTCCAGCGGCTCGCCGGCACCGGCCACTTTCTCATGATGGAGCAGCCCCAGGCCTTCAACGCCCTCCTGCTGGGGTGGCTGGAGGCCCTGCCGCGCTAGCCGGCCGGACCGGCGGGCTGCAGCCCTTGCGCCAGCCGCGCAGGGCCTCCATGCGGAATTTCCGCAGGTAGTCCCCCTGCCCGTCGGCCTCCTTGTCCCAGAGCGCCTGCAGCGCCGCCCGGTCCGGGCCGGGCCGGTCGGAGAACGGGCAGTTCGCGGCCACCTCGGCGAGGGCGGCCGGGTCCGGTGCGAATTCCGCGAGGGGGATCAGCGTGGCGAGCCGGGTGCGCTCGACCGGCGCGGTCCAGATGTAGCCGTCCGCCAGATCCACCAGGCGCATCGCCGGGTGGCCCAGGCCGAAATAGTGGTCCGGGGAGATCCTCGCCTCCGCCCAGGCCGACCCGGCGATGTCGAAGCCCCGCGGCGGTCCGCCGTCGGCGGCACAGTCGATCCGTCCCTCCAGGGGCAGGACGTATTCCCAGTCCCGGCCGGCGCGCCGCTGCCAGGGCCGGTGCAGCAGGACCAGGAAGACCTCCTCGCCGAAGCGCCGGCGGAGCAGGTTGCCCATGCGGTCCATGAAGGCTTCCACCCGTGCGCCACGGGGCATCTCCGGCTGCTGGTAGCGGGTGAAGCCGTGGTTGAGCCCGCAGTAGACCAGCACCCGGCCACCCGCGGCGGCGGCGACCTTGTCCGCCATGAAGCTGTCGTAGGTCCGGCCCTGGGGAAGCAGGACGCTGCGCCAGTCCTCGCCGGGCCCGAGGGCGAGCAGCCGCAGCGGCGCGGAACGGTTGGCCGCCCAGGCCGCCTCCAGGATCTGCAGGTGTTCCCGGTAGGGCCAGGCGCCCGCCCGCAGCACCGCCATGGCGCCGGCCGGGTCCCAGGCGGGGGCCGCCAGCAGCCGGTCGATGCGGTCCTGTTCAGAGGCGGGGAAGACCTCCACCGCCAGCGTCCCGATCCCGGCCCCCGCCAGCTTCGGGACCAGGTCGCGGACCAGGGCCCCGTCATGGCGGATCCAGTGGAACTCCCCGAGGATCACCACCCGGTGGCGCTGCGCGGTGGCGAGGACGTAGTCCACCGGGGCCTGGCCGGCCAGCTCGGCCCGCGCCGGGGCGGCCAGCGCCAGGGCCAGGAGCACGGAGCGCAGCACCGTTCGGGCGCGGCGCGGTCCGTCCTCCAGGGCCGTCATTCCCGAACCCAGTGGCAGGTGTAGCCGCCGGGGTTCTTCACCAGGTAGTCCTGGTGGTGCTCCTCGGCCTTCCACCAGTCGGTGGCCGCGGTGATCTCGGTGACGATCGGCCGCTTCCACTTGCCGCCGGCATCCACCTCGGCCTTGACCTGCTCGGCGCTCCGCTTCTGCGCGTCCGAATGGAAGAAGATGGCGCTGCGGTAGGAGCTGCCGGTGTCGTTGCCCTGGCGGTTGAGGGTGGTGGGGTCGTGCATGCGGAAGAAGAAGCGCAGCAGGGCCTCGTAGCTGGTCTTGGCCGGGTCGAACCAGATCCGCACCGCCTCGGCGTGGCCCTCGTGGTTCCCGTAGGTGGCGTGCTTCACCTTGCCGCCGGTGTAGCCGACCTCGGTGCGGAGCACGCCGGGCTGCTTCCGCAGCAGGTCCTCCATGCCCCAGAAGCAGCCGCCGGCCAGGGTCGCCAGCTCCTCCTTCGGCGCCGGCGCGGCCTTGCCGAACAGCGGCAGGAACCGTCCGAAACCGGCCGCCTCCAGCTCCTCCACGGGGATGAAGCGCAGGCTGGCGCTGTTGATGCAGTAGCGCAGCCCGCCCTGGTCGCGGGGGCCGTCGTCGAAGACGTGCCCCAGGTGGCTGTCGGCGTCCTTGCTGCGCACTTCGACCCGCACCATGCCGTGGCTCAGGTCGCGCTTCTCCACCACCCCGGCCTCCTTCAGCGGCCGGGTGAAGCTGGGCCAGCCGCAGCCGGAGTCGAACTTGTCCTTGCTGGAGAACAGCGGCTCCCCCGAGACGATGTCGACGTACAGGCCGTCCCGGTGGCTGTTCCAGAATTCGTTCTGGAAGGGCGGCTCGGTGCCCGCCTCCTGGGTCACCTGGTACTGCATGGGCGTGAGCTTGGCCTTGAGTTCCTGGGCGTCGGGCTTCCGCGGATTCACGGTCTTGGCCTCCTGGGTGCTTGCGGTTCGGGGTTGGGCCAGGGCGCCGGGACCGCGCCAGGCCGGGAGGGACAGGGCGGCCGCGGCGGCCGCCAGGGCCAGGACCGGAACGATCCATCGGATGCTGCGCATGCCTTCCTCCATCCACAAGCCTAGGATGCGCGAACCCGGCAAAGGGTGACGGAAAACCGCGCCAGGACTTGCGATAGCGTGCCTTGTGGTCGGCTATTGACCGGATTCCGGGGCCGGCGGGCCCAGGTCCGGGGCTTCCCCGGCAGCCCCACCCGGCTCCGCCAGGAGCAGCCGCAGCACCTCCTGGGCGGCCCGCAGCCCGAACATCGCCGGGATGTAGGAGATCGTCCCCAGGGGCGTCCGCTGGCGGCCAGGGCCGACCTGGGCGTCGACGTCCTGGGCCTGGGGCGCGCCACTGCTCCGCCGGGGCTCCAGCGAGTAGACGCAGCGGATCCCGCCCGGGATGCCACGCCGCCGCAGCCGCTGGCGCAGCTTGGTGGCGAGCGGGCAGAGCCGGGTCTCGGAGAGGTCGCCGACCCGGATCGCCGCGCCGTCCATGCGGCCGCCGGCGCCCATGCTGGAGACCACCGGAATGCCCGCTTCCACGCAGGCCTGCAGCAGGGCGGTCTTGGCGTTCAGCGAATCGATGGCATCGATGACCACGTCCACCGGCGGATCCAGCAGGGCCGCCACCGTGTCGTTGTGGATGAAGGCCTGGCGGGCCTCCACGCTGCAGTCCGGGGCGATGTCCAGGATCCGGGTCCGGGCCGCCTCCACCTTGGGCAGCCCGAGGGTGGAATGCAGGCCGAACAGCTGGCGGTTGAGGTTGGTGGGGTTGACCACGTCATGGTCCACCACCCGGAGCGCGCCGACCCCGGCCCGCGCCAGCGCCTCCACCGCGAAGGAGCCGACCCCGCCCAGGCCGAACACCGCCACCCGCGCCCGTCGCAGGCGGTCGCAGCCGTCGGCGCCGAGCAGCATTTCGGTACGCGCCCACCACCTCATGGCAGCCACCTCGCAAACATCCTCCGGGCATTGTCCAGGGCCAGCCCGGCCACCCGGTCCGGCGGCTCCCCGCGCAGCCGCCCGGCGGCCTCGGCGACCCGTGGAAGCTGGGCCGGCTCGTTCGGGGCGCCCGGCGGCCAGTCCTCCAGGTGCCGCGGCGGCAGGTCCGGCGCGTCGGTCTCGAACAGCAGCCGTTCCGGCCACACTGCCGGCAGCACCCGGGCGGCCCGCCGATT
>WBZP01005897.1_pt1 | contig 12285 bp, 9 predicted proteins | sample 5204301 | NCBI WGS metagenome assembly WBZP01 (sample SAMN12412401, study PRJNA552823) | activated sludge metagenome | isolation source: activated sludge from nitrification reactor of wastewater treatment plant... | place: USA: Pennsylvania | collected 2017
CTCCGCCGCACGCGGACAGCAGCGGCAGGAGGGAGAGGGCGAGAGCGAACCTCACCGTGGCGGGAAGGCGGCCAGGAGCCCGGTTCACGACCGCGGAGGATACCGCGCCCACGGCCCGCCGCCGATGGACCGTCCGGCTCATTGACGGGCGGAGCCCGCGCGGCGCCTCTTGGCTCGGACAGCTTCCATCGGATCGAAGGGGTCGCCATGACCGGAAGTCGTTCGGATGCCGAGATCGAGACGATCGCCGAGGCCGACCGGATCGAGCCCACCGTGGCCGCGGACGTGGCCGTCGCGACGCCGGAGCGCCTCGTCGAGGTGAACCCCGGCCGCTACCGGCTTGAGGGCGAGTACCTGAAGGCCGCCCGGGAGGCGGCGGTCGCGGCGTTCGGGCGTGAGAGCGTCGAGGCCGCGCAGTCGCTCGGCCGCCTCGCCAACGCGGTCGAGGACATGGGGGACCTCCAGGAGGCCGAGACCCTCGACCGCGAAGCGCTCGCGACGCTGCGGCGGCTCGGCGCCTCGGACGGCGAGGCCGGCATCGCGATCCGCGCCGACCTCGCGCGCGTCCTCCAGAACCCGGGACAGGGCGACGCCGCGGAGGCCCTCTACCGCGAGACGCTCGCCCTCCAGCGCCGGATGGACGGCGAGCGCAGTGCGAGCGTCGCGGCGACGCTCAACAGCCTCGGCGTCCTCCTCGGGCAGCGTGGCGACTGGGAGGCCGCGGCGCCGCTCCACCGGGAGGCGCTCGACATCGTGCGCGCCGTGCGCGGGCCCGAGCACCCCGAGGTCGCGCCCGCCCTGAGCTCGCTCGGGGCGGTGCTCGAGGAGACGGGCGACCTCGCCGGGGCCGAGGCGCTCTACCGCGAGAGCCTCGCGTTGCGGCTCAAGATCCTCGGGCCGGATCACCCCGACGTGGCGCGCTCGCGCTACGCGCTCGCCGGTCTCCTCCGGCGCCGCGGCGACCCCGCCGCGGCGCTCGCGGAGAGCCGGCAGGTCCTGGCGCAGCGTGGCCGGGCCCTGCCGGAGGGGCACCCCATGGTCGCGGCCACGCTGCAGACCGCCGGCCTGAGCCTCGTGGACCTCGGCCGGGCTCGCGACGCGGAGCCGCTCCTGCGCGACAGCCTGGCGCTGCGCCGGCGCACGCTGCCGGCGGGCCACTGGCTGATCGCGTCGTCGGAGAGCGTCCTCGGAGCGTGCCTGACCGCCCAGCGGCGGTTCGCCGAGGCCGAGCCGCTGCTGCTGCAGGCCGCCGCCGGGCTCGAGAAGTCGCGGGGCCGCGACCACGAGCGGACGCTCGAGGCGCGACAGCGGCTCGTGGCCCTCTACGAGGCGTGGAGCCGGCCCGAGCGCGCCGCTGCGTGGCGCGAGTCCGCGGTCGCCGCTTCGCTCTCGCCGCCGCCGGCGAAGCCGCGCTGACGACGCCGACAGGTCCCCAGGCGACGACCGGCGAGCTGCGCGCCGCCTCCTCCCCGTAGTCGGAGGGCGCCGACCGGAGGACCCCGACCGGCTCGCTCGCTTCCGCCGCGAAAGCGCAGTTCCGACCCGTCAGCCTCCGGTGAACCGGCTGAGGGCCAGGGCGACGAAATAGCTCGCGAACCGGCCGGTCCACACGAAGGGGCTCACGGTGGAGCCGGTGGCTACCCGCGGTCCCACCACCGCGAACAGGTAGACAGAGACGGTCGAGAGCACGGGGATGGTCAGCTCCGTGACCCATTCGCCGCTCGCGGTGCGCACGTGCTCGTGCAGGGCGCTCACCAGCCGGGGCAGGAGCGCGTCGCCCAGGAGTGCGTAGGGGACGACGGCGGCGCGGCGCAGCACCCTTGGGACGTAGGGTCCCGGCCAGACGGGGTCGAGCTCCGGCAGCTCGTGCCAACTCGTGCCGGCGGGCATCTTTGCCTTGAGGCGGATGGTGCGGATCCAGTTGGCCAGTCCGGCGACGATCGAGGCCAGCCAATAGAGCGGCCCCCAGAGCAGGATCTTGCGGAGCAGCATGCCGTCCATGTCGAGGCTCCGGTTGCTCTCCGTCACCGCCGCGAAAAGGACCCCGGCCAGGGCGAACCAGCCGAACGGCGTGAAGAAGTCGCCGGCGACGAACAGGTCCAGGGGCTCCGTCCGGCCCCCCAGGGCGACCAGTCGCTCGAGCGCGGCCGCCCAGAGGAAGAGCAGCAGGTCTTCGACCTCGACGATGCCGCGGAGTCGGGAGAGTGGGGAGGCGGGTGGCAGTGGGCTCGAGGGCGACAGCACGCGGTAGAGCTTAGCTCCTCCTCCAGCGGGCAGGACCTCGAGGGCCACTCCTCCCACGCGTGCGTGTCCGCTGTCCGTGGTACGAGCATTCGCCGCCCGGGTCCATCCGCTCTCGTCATTCCTGGAGACCTGCCACCCGACGACGCCCGGGGGGGTGCGCTACTCGGGGCGCTCGGCGAGCGCCCGCTCGATGCGCAGGTCCGGGATCAGCCAGATGAGTGCCACGAAAGTGTAGAGCGCGAGGCCGAGCCAGCGGCTCACCGTCACCGCCAGCAGGACCCCGACCACGTAGCAGGCGATCGAGACGTTGCCCTTGAAGTCGCTGCCGATCGCCCGCGCGAGCACGGAGTCCTTCGGGTGGCAGGCGAGCAGCGCGCGGACGAGCACGGTGTACGAGAGGGCCGCGGCGAGCAGCACGCCGCCGTACGCGGCCACCGGCACGGGCGCGAAGCCGGTCTCGCCCATCCAGTGCGTGCCGAACGGGAAGAGCGAGAGGAAGAAGAGCAGCAGCAGGTTCGCCCACAGCACGCGGCCGCTCACGCGCGTCGCCGCGTGGAGCAGGTGGTGGTGGTTGTTCCAGTAGATCCCGAGGTAGAGGAAGCTCAGCACGTAGCTCAGGAACACCGCGCCCAGCGGGCGCAGGGCGGCCAGGTCGGCGCCGTGCGGGACCTTGAGCTCCAGCACCATGATCGTGATGATGATCGCGACGACACCGTCGCTGAACGCCTCGAGCCGTCCCTTGGTCATCCCGCCCCCTCGTGAGATCGCTCCCGGACCCCGGCAGCTTCGGGCTGTGCCGCGCGTGCATGAAGTAGAGCACGACGAGCGAGCTCCACCGGGGTGGTACTCCGGGCTGTACGCGAGCCCGGCGTGGCTGGTGCCCGCCGCCGCCCGGCTCGGCCTGGTCCTCCCCCGCTAGCCCGGGCGTCGCTCGCTGTCGAGGTGGGCCATGAGCGGCGTCGGGTAGCGGTCGCCCGCGGCGGCTCCCCTGGGGACGGCCTTCTCGATCCTCTCAAGGTCGTCCGTGGTGAGACGCACCTCGAGAGCGCGCAGCGACTCCGCGAGCTGGTCGCGCCGCCTCGCGCCGACGAGGGGGACGACGTCCTCGCCCCGCGAGAGGACCCAGGCGGTGGCGAGGCCGGCCGCGGTCGTCCCCTTCTCCCGGGCGAGCGCGCCCAGCGCCTCGACGAGGGCGAGGTTCCTCTCGAGATTCCCTCCCCCGAAGCGCGGAAGCCATGCGCGAAAGTCGTTCTTCGGGAGCGCGCGGTCCTTCGACCAGTGGCCGCTCAGGAGGCCCCGGGACAGCACACCGTAGGCAGTGATCGCGATCCCGAGCTCGCGGGTCGTGGGCAGGACCTCGTCCTCGATCCCTCGCGAGACGAGCGAGTACTCGATCTGGACGTCGCAGATCGGGACGACCGCGTGAGCCCGGCGGATGGTGGCGGCACCCGTCTCCGAGAGGCCCACGTGCCGCACGTGGCCCGCCTTCACCATCTCCGCGATGGCCCCCACGGTCTCCTCGATTGGCACCGCGGGGTCCACGCGGGCCAGGCGGTAGACGTCCACGTGGTCCGTTCCGAGGCGCTGCAACGTGTAGGCGAGGAAGTTCTTGACCGCAGCCGGGCGGCCGTCGACACCGATCCAGCCTCCCCCGACATCGCGGAGGGCACCGAACTTCACGCTCAGCACGAAGCTGTCGCGGGGGCGGCTGGCGAGGGCCTCGCGCAGGAGGAGCTCGTTGTGGCCCACCCCGTAGAAGTCCCCGGTGTCGAAAAGGGTGACCCCGGCGTCGAGCGCAGCGTGGATCGTGGCCAGGCTCTCCGCCCGATCGGCAGGGCCGTAGAGGTCGGACATCCCCATGCAGCCGAGCCCGAGAGACGAGACCCGGGGGCCGACCTTGCCGAGCGCGCGCGTTTCCATGCTCCCGCCTCCAAAGAATGGGGACGACAGTCTACCGGCCCGGTCAGTCCTCGTGATCGTGGAAATGGATCACGCCCGCCCGCCCCAGCGCCACGCTCGCCACCCGGAAGCACGCCGCCGATTCCGCGCAGCTCGCCACCGGGCCCGCCCTCTTCGTGCCGGCGTCGCGGCGGTACACGGTCCTGCCTTCCTTGATGGTCTCCACCACCTTGATGTCCGCGATCTTCGCCGGGTCGATGGTGAGAGGGTTGCTGTCCAGCACCGCGAAGTCCGCGAGCTTGCCCACCTCCAGCGAGCCCACGCTCAGGATCTTCCGCCCGCGGATCGCCACCGCCGTCGCGGTCGGGCGCGTGGGGTCCATCGTGACGATCTTCTTCGCGGTGAAGACGGTGATCGCCCCGGGCGGCTCCTGTGCCGCGGCGCGGGTGGTCATGGCCAGGTCGAGCAGGGCGCAGGCAATCGCGCCGATCGCAGGAAAGAAGGGTCGTTTCATGGCTATGTTCTCTCGGGAATCGCCTGGGTCGTCGTTCACGATGCGCCGGCTCGGGCGGTCGCGTGGCCGGTAGGCCGCCGGAGTCCATCCGATGAACGTGACCCGAACAGCGGAGCCGAAAGATCTACATCACATGGAGGGGCGCTTCACACCATGGCCGGCTCCTCGGGCGTCCCCGACCACTTCGGGCAGAGGTTCTCGCAGCCTGAATCCGTTATGACGACCGTGTCCTCGTGCCGGATGCCCATCTCGCCGCGGACGTAGATTCCCGGCTCGTCGGTGAACGTCACGCCGGGCACGAGGCGCGTCGTGCTGCCGCGGACCATGTACGGCCACTCGTGGCCGTCGAGGCCGATGCCGTGGCCGAGGCGGTGCGTGAAGTAGCGGTAGCCGGGGCCGAAGCCGCCGTCCTCGATCACCTTCCGCGCGGCCGCGTCGACGGACTGGCACTCGGCGCCCGGCCGGGCCGCGTCGAAGGCCGCCTGCTGGGCCCGCCGCACGAGGTCCCACACCCGCCGCTGCCGCTCGGTCGGCGGCGCGCCGAAGACGCCCGTGCGCGTCACGTCGCTCGAGTAGCCGTGGACCCCGCAGCCGCCGTCGACGAGCACGACGTCGCCCGCCCGGAGCGCGCGGGGCTCCTTCGTGCCGTGCGGGAAGGCGGCGTCCGGGCCGAAGAGGACGAGCGCGCCGCCCCGCGCGCCGAGGCGCCGGTGCGCGGCGGCCACCCAGCCCGAGACCTGCGCCGCGGTGAGGCCCTCGCGGAGCGAGGCGAACACGGCGCGGTAGGCGTGCAGGGTGATCGCGCAGGCGCGGCGGATGAGTGCGACCTCGTGCGCGTCCTTGACCATGCGGCACGCGGCGGTGACCGCGGTCGCCGAGGCGAGCCGCGCCGCGGGCAGGGCCGCGGCGATGCCGTCCGAGAAGGCGAACGGCATCGTCTCCTCGATCCCGACGCGCCCGGCGGCGGCGCCCCTCTCCCGCAGGGCCGCGGCGACGAGCGCGTAGGGCGACTCGTCCTCCTGCCACGGCCGGACGTCCGTGCCGACCCGGATCTGCTCGCGGGCGCGGTCTTCCTCGAACGCGGGCGTGATCCACGACGGGTCGCCCGTCCGGGTGAGCACGCAGCCGAGGAAGCGCTCCGACAGGCCCCACTCCGCGCCGGTGAAGTAGGCGAGGCTCGAGCCGGGGCCGAGGACGAGCGCGTCGAGGCCGGACTCGGCGATCTTCTGCTGCGCCCTCGCGAGCCGTGCCTCTCTCTCCTCGACCGCGATCGGGGCGGGCGGGTCCGGCAGCGGAGCGAGGGCCCGGACGGCCGGCGGAAGCTCGTCGGGCGCGGCCTGCGCCGCGGCGGACCGGGGCAGGGCGAGGGCGGCGGAGGCGGCGGAGGCGGCGGAGAGCTGGAGGGCCCGGCGGCGGCTGAGGCGGCTCGGTTCGGGGCGCATCGTGGTCCGGAGGCTAGGCCGCGCCCGCGCGGCCGTCAAACGAGGGCTCGGGCCGGCCCGCCGTCCGCGGCGCGCCGGTGAGCTATGCTATTTTGATCTCACGCATGCACGGACCGCCGGCGCGCGACAGGCGCGCTCCTGTCGCCGTTCTCGCGTTGCTCGCGGTCGCGCTCGCGCTGCCGCCAACGGCCGGCGCGTCGTCCTACCCGCCGTGGTTCCACTTCCGCACGATCTCGACCGCGCGCGTCTCGGTCCACTTCCACGAGGGCTACGAGGCGACGGCCCGCAAGGCCGCCGCCCTCGCCGACGAGATCCTCGAGCGGCACACCGCCCGCTACGGCCAGACGGTTGCCCGGGTGCAGCTCGTGATCGTCGACGCGCAGGACGACGCGAACGGCTTCGCGTCGCCGATCCCGTACCCTCTCGTCACGATCCGCGCCGTGGCGCCCGACGGCAGCGACGGCTTCGGCAACTACGACGACTGGCTGCGCCTGGTGCTGACCCACGAGCTCGCCCACGTCGTCCACCTCGAGGAAGGCCACGGCCTGTGGCGGTTCGGCCGCCACGTCCTCGGCCGCGCGCCGTTCCTCTTCCCGAACTCGTTCGCGATGTCCTGGATGATCGAGGGGCTCGCGACCTACGAGGAGACCGAGGGCACGGCCTTCGGCCGCGGCCGCAACCCCGACTCGCGGATGGTCCTGCGGGCGGCGGCGCTCGAGGGTCGCTTCCCGAAGGAGGACCAGGCGATCTACGCGTTCGACGCGTGGCCGGCCGGGCAGACGCCGTACCTGTTCGGCGAGGCGTTCCTGCGGCACATCAGCGAGACGAGCGGAGCGCAGGCGGTGCCGCGGATCGCCCGCCAGCACGCGACGCAGCTCCTCCCGTACCTCGACGGGCGCAGCGTGAAGAAGGCCACCGGCGCCGGGCTCCACCGGCAGTGGAAGACCTGGGCCGAGCAGTCGATCGAGGCGTTCGAGCGCGAGGCGGCGTCGCGTCGCGCGGCCGGGCTCACCGCTTCGCGCGCCCTGACGACGCGCGGAGTCCGCCAGGCCGGCCCCCGCTGGAGCCCCGACGGGCAGTGGATCGCCTACACGAGCGGCACCCTCGTGCGCTTCCCCGAGGTGCGGCTCGTCCGGCCGGACGGGAGCGGCGACCGCCGGCTGGCCCTGCGCCGGGGCGGGGCCGGCCTGTCGTGGTCTCCCGACGGCCGCGAGATCGTGCTGGCCGAGCTGCAGGTCCACCGCACGTTCGCCCTCTACGGCGACCTGTCGGCCGTCGACGTCGCGAGCGGCCGCGTGCGACGGCTCACGCGCGGCGCGCGCGCCTGGGATCCCGACGTCTCGCCCGACGGGCGGACGGTCGTGTTCGCCCGCAAGCTCGGCGACCGCAGCGACCTCTTCACGGTCGCGGCGGACGGGCGCTCCGCCCCGCGCCCGCTCACGGCTTCGGCGCCCGGCGTCGAGTGGAGCTCGCCGCGCTGGAGCCCGGCGGGGGACGCGATCGCGGCGGCCCGACTCCTACCGGGCGGCTGGCTCGACGTCGTGATCGTCTCGCCCGAGACGGGCGCCGCGCGCCAGCTCACCCACGACCGGGCGAAGGACGTGGAGCCCACGTTCACACCGGACGGAGCGGAGGTGGTCTTCTGCTCCGACCGCGACGGCGTGTCGAACCTGTGGGCCGCCCGAGTCGCCGACGGGGCCCTGCGGCGCGTGACCAACGTCCTCGGCGGAGCGTTCCAGCCGGCGGTGAGCCCGGACGGCCGCTTCGTCGCGTACTCGAGCTACTCCTCGAAGGGCTACGACGTGCACGTCGCGCCGATCGTCCCGGCCGCGGAGGTGATCGCCGGCGCGGACGCGGCGCCCGCGGGGGCCTGGGTCGACGACCGCCCGGCGCCGCCGCCCGACCCGCTGCCGTCCGCGGCTCCCGTCGAGCGCTACGCCCCGTGGAAGATGCTGTGGCCACGGTTCTGGACTCCGTGGCTGCGGCTCGACGAGGACGACCCGCGCCTCGGCGTGGCGACCGGCGGCTCGGACCCGCTCTTCCGGCACGTCTGGGCCGGCCAGGCGTCGTACGGCACGAAGTCGGAGCGGATGAACGCCTCCGGCTTCTATCTGTACGACCGCTTCCGCACGACCTTCCTGCTCACCGGCCAGGACACGACCGACGTCTTCGGCGACGGCAACCTGCGGACGCGCGAGATGAACGTCCAGGCCTCCCTGCCCCTCCGTCGCACCATCCGGTCGGTCCAGACGCTCGCCGCGACGTACCGGCTCGAGCGCCAGGACGTCCTCGAGAGCGACGATCCGGACGACCACCTGCGCCTCGGCGGGGTCGAGACGAGCTGGACCCTCGCGACCGCGCGCAGCTACCCCTACTCCATCTCGCCGACGGAGGGGGGACGGCTCCGGCTCGCGTGGCTCCACGAGGCGGAGGCCCTGGGCAGCGAGCTGTCGCTCGACAAGGCCACCTTCGACGCGAGGCTCTATCACCGCGTCTTCGGCGAGCGCGACGTGCTCGCCGTGCGCGCCTCGGCCGGAAACACCTGGGGCACGCCCCGCTTCGAGCGCTCCTTCGCCGTGGGCGGATACCCGGACGCGAACCTCTTCGACATCGTCCGCACGAACCCGGCGGTGCTGCGCGGCTATCCGGACAACGCGTTCACCGGCCGCCGCTTCGCCGCCGCCAACGTGGAGTACCGCTTCCCGCTGCTCTCGCCCCAGCGCGGGTGGCGGTCGCTGCCCGTCTTCCTCCGGCACGTCCGCGGCACCCTGTTCTTCGACGTGGCGAACGCGTGGACGGGCGACTTCCGCGCCTCCGAGCTCAAGACCGCGGCCGGCGCCTCGATCGGCGTCGACAGCGCGATCGGCTTCACTCTCCCCGCCACCGCCGAGCTGACGGTCGCCCGCGGCTTCGACGAAAAGGGCGACACGCGGGTGTACCTGAGGTTCGGGCTGGCGTTCTAGTCCCCGGCTGGATCCCGACGGGGGTCGGCGGTCCGGCCGAAGAGTCGGGATCCAGCCGGAACGCGGTCGGCCCCGTTTCTCTCGTCCGTTTCCTTGTCTGTTTCCTTCTGTTCCGTTGCCCGACCCACAAGGCAACGGTTGACGGCAGAGGCCGTGCTCGGCACGGCCAACGCTCGCCGTTTCCTGGCGCCCTCCCAGGTCGGCCCCAGACGCCCGTGGGGCTACCGGCCTGGTTGAGCCTGCTTGAGATACCTCAGCAGCTCCGAGTCCGTCGACAGGACGACCGTCGCGGACGGGTCCATCGTCGTGCGCAGGGTCTCCATCGACTTCCAGAACTCGTAGAACTGCGGGTCGCGGCCGTAGGCGCGCGCGTAGATGGCGGTGGCGCGGGCGTCGGCCTTGCCCTTCAGCTCCTGGGCGCCCTTGTACCCGACCGAGCTCGCGGCGAGGACGTCGCGCTCCTTCTGCCCGCGGATCTCGGCCGCGCGGCCCTGGCCCTCCGAGCGGCTGCGCTCGGCGATCCTCTTCCTCTCGGCGATCATCCGCTGGAACACCGCCTGCTGCACCGACTCCGTGTAGTTGATGCGCTTGAAGCGCACGTCGGTCAGCTCGACGCCGAACTCCGGGGTGATCTTCGCCGCCCGCTCGAGGATGCGGTGGGCGATCTTCTCGCGGCCGGTCGCGATCGTGGCGACCGGCTCCGCGCCGGAGCCCGTGCCCTGCAGCTCCTGCATCGTGGCGAACGAACGGTTGCTCGACCGGACGATCTCGATGAGGTCGAACGACGCGACCGCGTTGCGGGTCTCGCCGTCGACGATGTCGTCGAGCCGGCTCTGGGCCCCGCGCTCGTCCTGCACCGCCTGGAAGAAGCGCAGGGTGTCCCGGATCCGCCAGCGCGCGTAGGTGTCGACCCAGATGTACTTCTTGTCGCGCGTCGGGATCTCGTTGGCGTCGCCGTCGTACTCCAGCCAGCGCTTCTCGAACCGGTGCACCGTCTGGACGAAGGGGACCTTCGCGTGGAGCCCGGGCGCCGTGATCACGCCGCCCACGGGCCGGCCGAACTGGGTGACGATCGCCTGCTCGGTCTCGCCGAGCGTGTAGAGGGAGGAGGCGAGGACGACGAGAGCGAGGACGGCGCCGGCGACCGCGAGCGGGGCCTTCACGGCTTCACCTCCTTCGCGGCGCCGGCGTCGAGCGGGAGAAACGGCAGGACGCCCCGCGCCTTGTCGTCGACGATCACCTTCTTCCCGAGGCGCGGGAGCACCTCCGCCATCGTCTCGAGGTACATCCGGCGCCGCGTCACGTCGGGCGCCTTGCGGTACTCCTCGTAGAGCGACGCGAACCGGTCGGCGTCGCCCGCCGCCCGGTTCTCCCGGTCGAGGGCGTAGCCCTCCGCCGAGCGCACCGCCTGCTCGGCCTCGCCCTTCGCGCGGGGCACGGCCTGGTTGTACTCGGCCCACGCCTCGTTGATCGCGCGCTCCTTCTCCTGGATGGCCTGGTTCACCTCGTTGAACGCCGGGCGCACCGGCGCGGGCGGGTTCACGTCCTGCAGCACCAGCTGCTGCACCTCGATGCCGATGCCGTATAGCTGGCAGAGGCGCTGCAGCTCCTCCTTGGCGGCGAGGGCGATCTCCGCGCGGCCGACGGTGATCACCTCGTCGACGCTGTGGTCGCCGACGACCTGCCGGACCGCCGTCTCGGACATGTAGCGGAAGGTCTCGGGCACGTCGCGGATGTGGAAGAGGTACGCCTTCGGGTCGCGGATCCGGTACTGGACGATCCACTCGACGACCGCCACGTTGAGGTCGCCCGTCAGCATCACCGACTCCGCCTGCGCCTCCTGCGGGTTCGCGAACTCCGAGCGGACGCCGGCGTTCACGGTCCGGAAGCCGAATTCCATCTTCAGCTGCCGCTGGACCGGGACCTTGGTCACCCGCTCGACGCCGAACGGGAGCTTGAGGTGGGGGCCGGGGCCGCTCGTGCGGACGTACGCGCCGAAGCGCTGCACGACGCCGACCTCCTCCGGCTCGACCTGGTAGTACGCGGTCAGGACGAGCAGCAGCGCGGCCAGCCCGAGCGCGGCCGCCCGCAGCGCGCCAGACGGCAGGCGCACGCCGGGGACGCGGAATCGCGATCCCCCCACGTCGATGACGGGACCCTGGCCCCACGGTGGTTGCGCCACGCCGTCCTCCGATCCGTCCCGGCCCGCCTCAGGCCAGGCTCTTCTCGTACCAGTCGAGCGCCTCGTCGAGCCCCTGCTCCATGCTGTGGGTGGGCTCGTAGCCGAGGAGGCGCCGCGCCTTGCCGATGTCCGCGAGCGAGTGGAGCACGTCGCCCGTGCGGAAGGGGCCGTGCTCCGGCTTCATCGCCGCGATCCGGGGGTGGCGCGCGCCGAGCCTCGAGCGCAGGGCCTCGTGGAGCTCCAGGAGAGTCGAGCGAGCGCCCACCGCCACGTTGTACGCCTGGTTGAGCGCCTCGGCGCGGACGGTGGTCGCGGCGAGCAGGTTCGCCTGGACCACGTTCCGCACGAAGCAGAAGTCGCGGCTCGTCTCGCCGGTGCCGTTGATGCGGACCGTCTCGCCCCGCAGCATCGACGCGATCCACTTCGGGATGACGGCGGCGTAGGCGCCGTCGGGGTCCTGCCGCGGGCCGAAGACGTTGAAGTAGCGCAGGCCCACCGTCTCCAGGCCGTGGAGGTGGCCGTAGCAGGTCGCGTAGAGCTCGTTCGCCATCTTCGTCACGGCGTACGGCGAGATGGGGTCGCCCGTCTCGCCCTCGACCTTCGGCATTTTCGGCGAGTCGCCGTAGACCGCGCTGCTCGAGGCGTAGACGAAGCGGCGGATGCCCGCCTCGCGGGCGGCGTCGAGGAGGGCGAGGTGGCCGGTGATGTTCGCGCGGTTCGAGAGGAGAGGCTCCTCGATCGAGCGGGGGACGGACCCGAGGGCCGCCTGGTGGAGGACCACGTCGACGCCCTCGACCGCGTCGCGGCAGGTCTCCGGCGAGGAGACGTCCGCCTCGACGAAGCGGAAGCGCGCGAAGCGGGCGTCGCCGACGAGGGCCCTCACCTCGTCGAGGTTCTCCCGCTTCCCGGCCGAGAAGTCGTCGAGGCCCGTCACGGGCTGGTCCATCTCGAGCAGCGCCTGCAGCAGGTTCGAGCCGATGAACCCGGCGACGCCGGTCACGAGCCAGCGCCGGGGCCGTTCGGCCAGCCGCCGCTCCACGT
>WBZP01005898.1_pt1 | contig 12285 bp, 13 predicted proteins | sample 5204301 | NCBI WGS metagenome assembly WBZP01 (sample SAMN12412401, study PRJNA552823) | activated sludge metagenome | isolation source: activated sludge from nitrification reactor of wastewater treatment plant... | place: USA: Pennsylvania | collected 2017
TCCTTCACCTCTGTTTCATCAATATGGCGGCAATCCATCCGGCAACGGGCATGTTTGCTGTAAACAATATCAGAACTGTTGCGGTTGACAGGATCTGCTGCAGGCTGGGTGATATCTACAGGTATATGAACCTGTTTCCCCCGTTGGTTCTTTTTTACCCAGAAAAGAAGTAAGGCAGCCGCAAGCAATGCGATAAAAGGAAGATATTTCTTTGGCACATTGCAAGTTAAGTAAAGTTCTCCTCAGAAAGTGCCGGTTTAATTAAAAGCCTTACAGGCTTTGCCTTTCAGCCATATTGGCTTACCTTTGCGGCCATGCAGAAAACGGTGGCTTTACATACACTTGGTTGCAAATTAAACTTCAGCGAAACGACTGCCATTGGCCGTATGCTGGAGAACGACGGGTTCATTAAAAAGGAGTTTGATGAAGTGGCAGATGTGTATGTGATCAACACCTGTTCTGTTACCGAAAACGCCGATAAAGAATGCCGTCAACTGGTGCGTCGTATTCAAAGAAAAGCGCCTGAAGCCATGGTGGTGATCACGGGTTGCTATGCCCAGCTTAAGCCGCAGGAAATTGCTTCCATACCGGGCGTGAATCTTGTTTTAGGCGCTGCTGAAAAATTCAACATCAGCGCTCACCTCAAAGAAATCAGTAAAAATGATGCCACGAAAATCTGCAGTTGCGATATTGAAGATGTGAACATATTTACGGCCTCTCATTCAATTCATGAACGCACCCGGGTATTTTTAAAGGTGCAGGATGGGTGCGACTATAACTGCAGTTTCTGTACAATTCCACTTGCCAGGGGAAAAAGCCGCAGCGACAGTATTGAAAATGTGCTCAAAGAAGTTGAACTCATTGTATCCAAAGGAACAAAAGAGATCGTTCTTACGGGGATCAATCTCGGCGATTTTGGCAAAGGATTCAGCGGAGGCAAAAAGCACGAAGAGAATTTTTTTGATCTTGTTAAGGAACTGGATAAGGTTAACGGCATAGAGCGTTTCCGTATATCTTCCATAGAGCCAAACCTGCTCAGCAATGAAATGATTGAGTTTGTAAGCAACTCAAAAAAGTTCATGCCGCATTTCCATATTCCACTTCAAAGCGGGAGCAATAAAACGCTGGCTGCCATGCGCAGAAGATACCAGCGTGAGTTGTATGCAGAAAGGGTTGGACTGATTAAAACCCTGATGCCCCATTGCTGCATCGGCGCCGATGTGATCGTTGGTTTTCCCGGCGAAACCGGCGAAGATTTTAATGAAACAGCTGATTTTATTCAATCACTTGATATATCCTACCTGCATGTGTTTACTTATTCTGAACGGGATAATACACATGCATTATCCCTGCAACCTGTTGTTCCAATGAATGTGCGCCACGAAAGGAATAAAATACTGAGGAATATAAGCTATACCAAAATGCAGCATTTCACAGAAAAGCATATTGGCGAGACAAGGAAGGTTTTATTTGAGGGACATAATAAAAACGGTACCATGGAAGGTTATACAGATAACTACATTAAAGTAACTAGCCCGTACCGGGAAGAATGGGAAAATGAAATTGTGGATTGGGTTGTGTAAGAATTAAACGTTGCGGCTTATGGGTTGTGGGTTCATGGAGTTTAGAGTGTATTCCATTGTTTATTGTCGAGGTATTTTCTGAAAATATCCCTGTCAACTGCCATCATAAGTCCCTGCATGTGCCTGTCGTGGTGAAGATCTGTTCCTAGATAAGATACGAGGTCGTTTTTCAGCATGTAAGCAGCTGCTTTGGCTGCGTCTTTTCCATAATAACCGGTAAGCGAAAGCAAATTAACCTGCAGCAGGAAACCAAGATCGGAAAGTTCATGAAACTCTTTGAAACTGGTATTGTAATAAGGATACCTTTCCGGGTGTGCCAGTATCGGTTTATACCCTTCCGTAATGATTGCGAATGACATCTGCTGCCTGTTGTGCGGCGCCATGGCATAGGAAAACTCAGTAAGTATGATATTGTCTTTTATAGTGAGTAGTTTTTCTCCTTTCTGCAGTAATTCAAAAAAATAAGCATCCATCATATACTCTGCAGCCGCTGATACCTGGAAATTGATTTTTTGTTTTTTGAGTTCAGCCTTGAGTAATTGCAGCGATTTATCGATCGTCTCCGGCGTGTTCCTGTAAAGATCGCTGATGATATGTGGGGTTGCAATGGATTTTTTAACCCCTAATTGCATGAGGCCTTTTATCAATGCTATGGATGTTTCTACATCCGGGGAACCATCATCTATTCCCGGCAAAATATGTGAGTGTATATCGGTAGTTACCGGGAAATATGCTTTACCCGTTTCTTTTTTTGGCTTTTTGCTGAAAAACGAAAACATGCACGAATTTACTTTTTATCGTGTAATAAATACATCATGCAGTAAATAGTTCTTTATTTCTTAAAGAATTGGTTCACTTTGATGAGGGGCTTGAGGATGGAAACAAAGAATGCGAAGGGAATATCATTCTTTTTCATTGCAAGATAATCGCGGCGGTTTGCCCGGAGGCGCTGGTGCAGGTTGCGGTTACTCTGGCCACCCATGCGCATTTTCACTATAAGTTTGGGGAGATAGTAGGAACTTACCCTGTTCTTGTAAAGATAACGGGCCATGAATTCATAGTCGGCAGCGCTGTAATAGTGATTCTCATAATACCCGTATTGCTGAAGCAGGGAGCGCTTTATGTAAAAAGTGGGGTGAGCGGGCATCCACCCGTACCTGAAACGGCCTCTTTTAAAGTTTCTGCCTTTCCAGATCCGGATGATCTTGGTAGTGTCGTTGGCTGCCACATACTCAAGGTCGCCGTAAACAGTATCTACATCATTTGTTTCGAAAGCATTTACGATAGAATCGATCACATCATCCGTATCGAGCATATCATCGCTGTTGAGTATCCCGATTATTTCACCGGTTGCCATCTGCATGCCCTTGTTAATGGCATCATACATACCCCGGTCTGTTTCTGAAATAAATTTTGCGATACGGTTTTCGTACCTGCGGATGATGTTGAGGGTATTGTCTGTAGACTTCCCGTCGATGATGATGTGCTCAATGTTCTGGTAACGCTGCTTCAGAACGGATAAAATACAGTCTTCCAGGTATTTTTCCGAATTGTAAGTAACAGTTATAACAGAAACTTTCATCATATAAGCGCCTATTTGCTCCTATCCTATCAGGGGAACAAAAATATGCTTATACTTTAAAAATCCGTTCTTTTATTTTTTGTGCCGGATTACCGCTGTAAATGCTGTAGGGAAGAAGATCCGAAGTGGCAACTGATGATACGGATAAAACGGCGTGAGAGCCGCAGGTGATACCGGGGCAAACGATGGCTTTGGCCCCGATCCATACGCCATCTTCGAGTATGATAGGTTTAACTGATAAATCAAAAGTTTCTCTGCTGTAATCATGATTTCCTGTTAAGAGAAATGCGCCCTGGGAAAGACAAACATTATTTCCGATCGTTACTTTGGCAAGGTTATCGATCCAAACATTTTCTCCGATCCAGATATCATTTCCCATTTCAAGCAACCAGGGATATTTTATGTTTACCGATGGTTTTATACAAACCCCCTTTCCTATCCTGGCGCCAAACAAACGTAACAGGAAAGTCTTCATGCTATAAAACGGGAACAGACCGTTGTTGAAAAAAAGAAGGTTTACCCAATACCAGCACAAACGCTTCAGCGCAGACCCCGGTTTATACCAGGAATTATTGTATGCTGCTAGCTTAGTTGACATGATATTTATTTTTCCCCGGTTCTTCTTTTACAACCGGTGCAGGCTGCCTGTTAAACAACCAAATGAAAATAAAAATAAACAAATAGGCGAAAATATTGAACCAGGTATGATGATCCCATCCCATCGGCATGGGCCATCCTTTATTGATTGCCAGTAAAAGGAGACTCAACCGGGTAATGTTGAGCAGCCAGATGAACAGGAGCCCAAAGAGGAGCCAGAAAATTTTTCTTTTCAGGGTTCCCTGGGAAGCGATCACAAAAGCGATCCAGAAACTCATAACGCCATAGCCAACACATTCATACTCTATCCTGATACCGCGGCCATTAAAAAAACGAAGATTATGCCCACCCGCAATATAGGTATCATACCCAAACAGCGACAACAGCCATTTTGATCCATATAAAAGTGAGTTCCTGATAGCACTCACATAATCGAGATGATCATGGATAAAAGGCACATACCTTCCTCCCGGAACGGTAAGGCCTATCACTCCCAGCGTACCGTAATAACAGATGCTGAAAATGACAAAGAATTTTATTAAAAAACTGATGAATGATCTGTCTTTAAAAATACTCACTTGCTTTTTTATTCAGGGATTTAGTTGGTCTCAAACATTTGCCGGTACATTTTCAGATCTCCGGATCGCTCAAAATAAGAAAATGCCAGTGCATGTGCATTACTGCAAAAAGTAGTAAACGTTTCTGTATTCATGTCCCTGGCCTGTTCCAGTACTTTCATTATCTCTGCCTGGTTGTTTATATCAACATTCCAGCCTGACTGCTTTTGCAGGAGATCGTTCCAGGGGGTATATAAACTTGTGATCACAGGGCGGCCGGAACTGAAACACTCGTACAAAGCATGCCCGAAATTTTCACCCTTTGTAAGCAGGATCAGTGCATCATGATCTTCAAATTTTGATTGCACTTTTCCCGGTTTCACATCGCCGTGGTATTTTATATTACCGGGAGCCGATTTTATCTTTTGTTCGCAGGTTTCCCAGTAGGCCTGATCTTTTACAGGGCCGTAAATATCAAGCGTAATATCTTTCCCCATAGCAGCCACCATTTCAATTGCCTGCAATAGATTTTTTTTTTCGGAGATGAGCGAAAGGTAAATCAACCTGAGTTTACCGGCTGATTTATTACCGGGCTTTACAGATCGCAGTGGTGGCCGGGGAATGTTTTCGGCCACATCAATCCTGGCATTGGTTCCAAACTGTTTTTGTATATCTTTCTTTTCTTCTTCGTTGGTTGCGTGCCAGCTTGTATTGCTGAATATCCCTGCCAGCTTAACGGCCGACAGGTAAATTTGTTTTTTAATTTTCTTGCCCTGTAATGCACCTTGCTGCAACATGCCTCTTGGACAAACAACTGTTTTGATATTACCGGCTGCCTGTAACGGTCTCACAACAAAATCAAGAGAGAACATGCCGTTGATATAGATTACTGAAGGCCTGACTTTTGCAAACAACTCCTCCAGTTTTGCTTTCTTAAGTTTACCGGGAGAGGCATACCATACATCTATGTTTTGATCTGATCCGGGCAACTGTATACTGTTCCAGGTATCAGGCTGTATGCCTTCGAGTATTGAGCTTTCATTGAGATCCCGGGCCCCGGTTATTACGGAAACATCATAGAAACTTTGCAGCGCCTTTACCATGTTAACCAGCGACTGCACAGGACCACCGGCTTTGTACGCAGGATAGAAGTAATCATATATCACCAGTAATTTCGGTTTCATCCCCTGGCTACCGATTCTATTCCGGCAATGATCTGGCTAAAACTATACCCGCTTATTTTTTGCAGTGAAGCGTTGCCTCTCTTTTCAATCGCTGGAGACGGCATTTCAACATATTCCTTTAACAGTGCTGCAAGTCTTTTTATATCGCCTGTATCAAATGTATTTCCGTTTACAGCCTCTTCAACCAGGTCATAACTGCTGCCACAGGTATTGGAAACAATCACAGGCAATGCAAAATTCATCGCTTCATTTACGGAAAGTCCCCATGTTTCTCCAAGCCCTGAACACATCACAAAGATGTCTGCCGCCCGGTAATACAAAGGCATCAAAGATTGATTGATGAATCCAGTAAGTATTACCTGTTGCTGCATATTATTTAACCGGATAAAATCCTCCATTTCTTTTCTGCTATCTCCTTCTCCCAACATAACCAGGAAAGCCTGTGAACCGATGCCGCTTTCTTTAAAAGCATGCAGCAGATCAAGCGGCCGTTTCTTATAAATATATTTACCCGAGTACAATATGATCCTTCCTTCAACAGGAAGATTCAATTGCAGTCTTGCCTGTTCACGAGAATATTGAAGATAGCTTTCATGAAACCTTTTATTATCTATCGAATAAGGCGTAAAGATCAGCCTGGAGTCTTTAATCCCAAGGGACCGGTAAAACATTCTATTCTGATTGCCGATGTAAAGAAACCTGTTCACAAATAAAAAAAGAAAGCGCAGGTAAAGCTGTTTGAGAAAAGTAATAACCCTGTTTTTCAGTAATTCCTGGTTGAGGGGCGTTTCGGCACGAAGACAGATGCTGTGTCCAAACATACGTCCAAACAATATTGTCAGAACATGTGTTGCGTAAGCCCAGCCATGTATTACGATAACAGATTTGGGCTGCCTGTACAGCATGCGGATCACGCCCAGGTTCAGCAAGCCAAAAAAACCTTTGTGAATGGAAGGCTTCCAGGAATTGTTTTTTATGAACTCGTGATCATATCCCTGTAACAATGGAATATCCCATTTAACAGCAGTTCCGAAACCTTTATCGATATCTCCCCGTATGCTCTCATCTGAGCAATACCATACTTTGAGCGGATACCGGCTTACTTTAGCGAACTCCTGGTATAGTGGAGCGAAATATTGTATGGGATGAGAATTCAGGAAAACTACCGGCTTCATATTTGCGATGCTGATTTCCGCATCCATGGATCTATATACTCTATCAAATATCGCCGGGCCGCTAACATCACCACAAAATAAATGAGGATGAAGCCAAGCGCTTTGATGGTGTCGGCACCGTACACATTTACCAACAGGAAGAATGGCCCCGTAAGTATAATACCCCAGATGGTTGTTTTATATAATGACCTGAAGAAATACCCGAAGAGAGATCCAAACAGGAAAATCGGTATCACCATGAATATGGGTCCGAAATCAATATAAGCATCGGCAAAACTGCCAAGGCTGAATGATGTTCCCCTCTCTTTACCGCTTAATCCAAGTCCGGTGTATTTGTTGGTATGCTTACTGTCATCAAGTATGGGCTTGTTGGGATTTATAAATCTCGGAACAAGAAAGTGTTCAATGGCAGACCAGTATATTTTCCCGTCTTCATAAGGGATTCTGTCCGGAACAAATCTTACAGCCGCCGCAAAATACTGGATATATCCTATCCTGTTTACAACATCTTCAATGGCCGCACGGTAAGTACGTTCATCAACATGAGTGATCAGTTCCAGCAATTTTGCCCTTGCTTCATCTTTTGAAACTTTTACCGTTTGAATGGCCTGGCCTTTATTAAGATAATTACGATACGTGGTTTTACTGGCTGTCCATAACACAGACATGTGAAAAAGCAAAGCGCCGATCAATGCGAAAATAGTTCCCCTGAACAATGTAATTTTTTTGGCAATTGAAACATAAGCTATGAGAGAAAAAATTACAATGTTGATGAAGTTGCTGGCGAAATAGGATGATAATCCAAGTATAAATTCAAACCCGATGACCATGAAAAGAAATATTTTCATATCCGGCTGCCGCTTAAAAATGGAGATGAATGTAATGAGGAAGAAACCCCATTTGATGTAAAAGAAAAAGAAAAAGTACTGAACAAGGCTTGGGAATGCCCAGATCGCAAACTGGCTTGCGTTAATGACAATACTGGCAACAATATAAACCTGGAATATTTTTTTGGGATCGTAAGCATCCCATGCTATTGCCGGCACGGTAATCTTTGTCTTGCGGAGTGGCGTATAAACACCCAGTGTAAAAAAATATACACCTGCAATAGACAGGTAGTCGGTGTATTCCATCAATGCTGCAGGAAAGATCGTATTCAGGAAAAGTTCATTGATGTGCATGCCCATAACGTTGCAGTAAATGAGTTGTGCAGAAACAGAAAACCACTGTAGTAAAAGCCCCCAGAATAATACATTGGTATCACCTTTCACAAAGAACAGCCTGTACAGGAAAGGCAGGTACATGAATATCGGTATGCTCAACAAAAAATTGGGCGACCAGATAAAACTGAGCACCAACGCTATAGCCACAAATAGCCAGAGGCTATCAGGTATCTTGTTTTTTCCGTACACGTCAGATTATGCTGTTAATTGTTTGGCGCCAGCAGTCAATAAAACCATTGTATGAAAATTTCCCGGTAACATATTCACGGTGTTTCTCCCCCATCGATGATAACAATTCCGGATTATCAAGCAATAAAGACAATTTCTCAGCAATGGCAGCAGGATTTTGGGCTTCTACTATAAATCCGTTCACGCCATCCTGCACAATCTCAGGAAAACCTCCTTTATTGGTAACCACTACCGGAACCCCGAACTGTGCTGCTTCAAGTGCTGAAGTGGCAAAGGGTTCTTCGGTGCGTGTCGGCACGCAAAGTACAGACAACCCCGAATAGATATCTTTTACATCATTTACAAAACCTTTCCAATGCACCAGTTGATTAAGTCCTTTATCAGCAACCTGCTTTTCAAGTGCCCCTGTAAATTCAGGTTTACCGGTACCGAATATAAAAAGCAGCATCCGCTTGCCGGGATTTTTATGACTGAGTATGTGGAAGGCTTCCAAAAGATCTTCATGTCCTTTCCAGGCACCAACCTGTCCTGCAATCCCTATCGTGAATACGGAAGGAACCTGGTGAGGATTGCTATAACTCAATAACTCAAGTCCGTTGTTGATTGTTTTTGTTTTTGCCGGGTTGATCCCAAGATTCCGGATACGACCGCTCACAAATTCTGAAACGCTCACAAACAATTTTACTTTCCTGTTGAAGAGGTTAAAAAGTTTTTGGTAAAATGGCGTGTTGTAAACCGACTCATGGCTATGATAGATATGAGTGATTTTTTTTAAACTCACAACCGGGTACAAAAGAAAAAGGTGGTGAAAATTGGTATGAATGATTGCATCAGGCTTAAAATGTTTAACCGCTTTCCTGTACCCAAGGAGCATCCCGGGCCAATACATCAACTGTTCAAGCGTCATTTTAATCGCCTTCAGGTCAAATGTTTTGGTAATAAACCCAAGCCGGATCTTTTTGTAAGAAATATTTTCATCAAGCATCAGTTTTTCAAACTGCCCGTTACCCCAGGATGATGTTAAACAAAAAACCTCATCTCCTGCCTGCCTGAAACCTTTCAGCATGGAAAGCATGATCTTTTCTTTTCCTGAAACATACCCGGCTCCGCAAATGATCATAATTCTCATGGAAGAATGCAAAAGAAAAAAAGACCTTCTGTAATTTGGTTCCTGACTTTCATTACCTGCGTTGAAGCACGTTCATGCTGTAAACAGTTTCAATATGACTGAAATCTGCATCACTCTTTACTACATCATTATAATAAGAAACGGAACCAAAGTTCCTGTATGGTTCTTCTGAGGGAATGGTAGTATCGTGCAGACAAACAATTCCACCGGGGGCAAGTTTCTTTTTCACGATCTCCCAATCGTTTTCCAGGCCTTCATAAGAATGATCCCCATCAACAAGAATAAAATCAAGTGCCGCCGGGATCATATCAATGATTCTTTTTTCATTGCTGAATCCGAGCAGGAATTCAACTTTTGGAAGCAGTTTTTTTCTTTTCAGGGATCGAAGCGCCATGGTAAGGCCCGGGTTCTGCTGATTGTTTTTCTTTTCAAAAGGATCAACACAATACAACTTGCCATTGGGAGCCAAAGATTCCGCTATGATGGTGGCGGTAACACCCATATAAGTACCGATTTCCAGGGCCTTGCTTTTTCCACTGGCTGATCTTTTAAGGCAGGCCTTTTCTATAGCGTTCATCTGGCTATGCGGATTTGCCAGTCCGGCCGCATGCAAAATGTTTAATATTCTTGGACGTTGGTATAACCAAACGGGAGGATTGCTGTAGATCATTTTTATTTTTTTCCCTGGTATGTATAATGTCTGCCAAATGGTTTGAAAACCGATTTCAGTACGCCTGAATTAAAATCTTTCACACAGAATTTTGATGGAGCGAATCCCGGCAGTAATAGAAACTGGAAATGGTTACTCTCAGTATGAATAAGGTCCAGGCCGGCTTTGCGGAAGTATTTCTTTATATGAAAAAAAGTGAAGAAGTTCTCGTGTGGCTGAATTCCGCTGCCCGAATCGAAAGGTTTTCCTGTAATCCAGGTTTTGATCCACATCAATATCATGGCATTAAAATAATTCTCCGTGGTTAAAATAAAACCCCCGCCCTTTTTTAATACCCTCTGCATTTCACTGGCCATTTTTTGCGGATGAAATACATGTTCCATGGTTTCACAGGATATGATATAATCAAAAGACCCCTCTTCAAATGACAGGCTCTCTGCGTTTTCCACCTGGAATGAGAGGTTCGTCAGTGATGTATCCAGTTTTGATTTTGCAATATCAATCGCAGAATGTGAGAAATCGGTACCAACCACCTGCGCCGTATTAAATTTCTTTGCCAGCCAGATGGAAAAATCTCCCCGGCCTGCTCCTATCTCGAGCACTTTCTTGCCCTGCAAGTCTGGTAGTATTTTCATTACCGTTTGATACCAGGGATGATTGAGCGTATCGAAATTATGCTGAACCGCACCAAGCCCCTTATGCCATTCGTTGTATAGATTTTCTTTGTCTTGTTCGTTTAACATGGATGCTGATAAGTTGTGATCTATTTTTCCTGCAGTGATTTTTGCCAACGTTCTCCATAAGCATCCCAGCTTAACTGTACTGATTTTTCTCTTGCGGCTTTTCCGAATGCCTCAATTGCTGTTGGAGTATTTATAAAATATTCTATAGAATGCCTGAGCGCCTGTACATCTCCCGGTTCAATGATAAATCCATCCCTGCCGTTATCCATTACATCGGGACCACAGGTAGCGGTAGTTGTGATAACGGGTAAAGCGCTGGCCATCGCTTCCGGTATTACCAATCCGAATCCTTCAAAGAAACTCGGGAAGATCATTACGTCGTATCCGGGAAGTATCTGTTTCACTTCTGTAAAAGGAAGTTTGCCTTTTACAATTACCGATGGGTAATTGGTTCTGATGAATTTCTCTGTGTCTGCAGAAACAGGACCTATCAATGTCAACTGTGCCCGGTCTGTATTCATTTCCTTCCAGGTTTCGAGCAGGAAGGGAATCCCTTTCCTGGCATCAACCGATCCTACAAATACGAACTGAACAATACCATCCGGCTGCCTGTTTTTCTGCATCGGCCTGAATGAATCTGCATCCACTCCATAAGGATTAATGCTGATCTTATCTGTGCTTACGCCATGTTCTACATAAGTTCCATTTGTGAAACTGCTGGCCACAACAATATGATGCGCCATTTCCATTTCAGCTTCTTCAACAGCGATATGCTTATGATCTTTTTGCTTGATGGAAAATTTCCAGTCGGGATATTGTTTTATGATATTCCTGTAAACCTTGTCTTTGGATACCGGGTGAGCAATGCTCACATCGAGAAAGAATTTTTTTGAGAGAGATCTGCATCGCTGTGCCAATATCCAGCTTGAGGTATCAAACCCAATAACAGCATCTGCCCTTTTCAACGCTTCATCGCTTATTTTTTCCTGGAATTGCTGATTCCTGCGGTACAAAACATCCTCCTCGTTCCGTCCGAGTTTAAGTTTCAGCAGAGCCTTCATTTCCACAAAAGGCTGTCGCCGGATATACCTGTCTGGCACTTCATCTATGAACCTATTGCTTATTTTCCGGTATAGCTTACCCGGCATCTTTGAGAAAAGTCTGTAAAGCCAACTGTCTTTTCCGTAAGCAAATCCGGTATGAAATTCGAGCAGCATATCTTTCTGATACAACTGTTTCGCCAGTTGAAAAGAATACTGTGTACCGGGGTGTGCTAATAAAACTTTCACCTGTAATTAATTGAAGTAACGATTGAAGTCAAATATTCTGTAACGCCATTTTCACTCCGTCCTTTTCCTGATACCTGATCTTTTGCGACATTTTTTTAAACGGCAGCTCTACATACCTGTAAAAAAGATACGGAGCTACCAGGGTAACTGCTATTGCGACCAATATGGCGATATACCGCATTAATTCAGATTCATACCATTGTCTTGCTATATTTATCACACGCAGTCCAACCGGCACATGTAACAAATACAATGAGTATGATATATTACCCAGGAAACGTGTTACTTTATTTTCCCAGGAAATAAATGAGAAGCTAAGGGGAATTAAACCTGCTATCAATCCCGGTAGCTTAAACTGTATGAATATACCTGCCAGGCAGATCAATACAATAATGATAAAGAAGGGTAACGTGAGATCTTTTAC
>WBZP01005899.1_pt1 | contig 12282 bp, 6 predicted proteins | sample 5204301 | NCBI WGS metagenome assembly WBZP01 (sample SAMN12412401, study PRJNA552823) | activated sludge metagenome | isolation source: activated sludge from nitrification reactor of wastewater treatment plant... | place: USA: Pennsylvania | collected 2017
GAAATCCCGCACTCATTAGCCAGTGAATTGAGGTTCAGCAATTGGCCAGCTCTGGCTGCACAAAGAGAGATGAAATTTCGAAACAACCTCATGTTTTTAACTTGAATAAGGTCTGTAAGATCTCTTTCCACATAACTCTGAAGGTAGTTGGAATAAAAATTTTTGGAAGGAATATCTCTGTCATAAATTGCCGGATAGAAACCTTTTTGGAGATTCACGGCATAGTCATCATCCAGCCAATGTGCTGCCTCCATTTCCGATATATCGAATGGCAGGAGTTTAAACAGAGCTACCCGTCCTGCCAGACTTTGGGTGATATTTTGCATCAAATGGAAGTTTTGGGAACCGGATAGAATGTATTGTCCCATGATGCCATCTTCATCAACTTTGGTTTGGATATAGGAAAACAATTCCGGTACCCGCTGAATTTCATCAAAAATCACAAATTGATCATATTCTTTCAGGAAGTTGTTGGGATCCAATAAGGCAAAATTTCGGTTATCGGTATTTTCCAGATTGACATACCGATAATTGTTAAATTGCGCTTTTAAGAAGTGCGTTTTACCCGATTGCCTGGGGCCTGTTAATACAAGGATTGGGTATTTTTTACTAAAAATGTCCATTTCCTTTTTTATTGCACGTAGAATGCTCATAATGTTGTTGTTATAGAAGCAAAGATAGTTATTATTTTGAAAATACACGCCCTCAACTTTGAAAATACACGCCCTCAACTTTGAAAATACACGCCCTCAACTTTGAAAATGCATGCCTTCAACTTTGAAAATACACGCCCTCAACTTTGAAAATACATGCCTTCAACTTTGAAAATGCAAGCTCTCAACTTTGAAAATGCACGCTCTCAACTTTGAAAATGTAAGCCTCCGACTTTGAAAATACACGCCCTCAACTTTGAAAATTAGTAACATCCGGATAGAAACCATAACGTAAATTAGCCTGATGTTACAGGGATATTGATGAGCCAGGAATTGAATTTTAGCGAGCTGCCCTTTCGAAGGCTGGTATTGGACCGCAACAGCTATTTAAAGGTTGAAAATACGGTCGATACAAACATCTACCTGGTGGAATCGGGCAGTGTAAAGGTCTACTTTTGGGATGGAGGAGAAGAACAGATTGTGCGTTTTGGGTATAAAGGCAATGTTTTGGTTGCTCTGGATTCTTATTTGACAGGCAAGCCAAGTGCACTTTGTATTCAGGCGATTAGGAAGACAACGGTTCGTATAATTTCGAAAGCTGAACTATTAAAAGCCGGGAAAGATTTGGCATTTTACCATTGGTGGACAGCTGTTTTGGAGGACCTGGTTTTGCAACAGATGGAAAGAGAAATAGACATCCTCACCCAATCTCCCAGGGAGAGGTACCTGAGGGTGCTGCAAAGAAGCCCTCGCCTTTTTCAGGAAGTTCCCCTCCGTTACATCGCCAATTACCTGCGCATGAGCCCTGAAACCTTGTCGCGACTTAAAAATCTTGATTTGGATCAAGCTTTGTAAGTGGGAATCCGCCCATTTTTGCAAAAAATTACTTATGGAATCAGATGAATTGCTGAGAGATTTAACGGCAAAAGTTGAGAGCATCAGAAAGGAGGTAGCAGCGCTGCATACTCTGGATGAAGGGGTACTGAGATGGCGTCCTGGAATAGAAAAATGGAATGTATTAGAAGTAATCGAACACCTCAATCGATATGGTGCTTATTATTTGCCTGAAATCGAAACAGCCATCAGAAAAAGTAAGAGCAAAGCAGTTCCTCGTTATAAGGGTGGTTGGCTGGGTACTTATTTTGCCAAAAGTATGTTGCCGGGTCCTGATACTAAAAAAATGAAGACCTTTAAGGACAAAGACCCCATACATGCTCATCTGACAAAAGATGTATTAGAGGTGTGCATCCAACAATTGGACGCATTACTGGATTTATTGCAACGAGCCCATCAGGTAAATCTGGAAGAAATACGGATCAAAACGTCCATCACATCGCTGATCAGACTCAAGTTGGGAGATACCTTTCAGTTTTATATCCATCATATGGTACGACATATGGCGCAGATAAAGTCGACAACAGACGCATACGCTAAACAAAGTTCGGCAGACAAGGCAGCAGTTCCTTGAGCGCAATAGTTTAGCTATTTATTTGAATTGATGAAAGGCCTGTGTTTATCAAGCAGGAATGGGTCTACATATTGATCACCACCTTATTGTCCAATTGCTTCATTTCATCCGGCAGGCAGCTCAGGATTTCTTCTTTGAGGGCTTCCAGCATTTTTTCTTTGACAAAGTATCGGAAGCTGACCATACCAATCTTTCTCACAGGCACAGGTGCCTTGAAGTAGCGGACATGGTTGAGTTGTTTTTTGTTCAGATCCTTGAGACAGAGTTTGGGAAGTACGGTGATACCCTCGTTGAGGTCCACTATTTTTTTTAGGGTTTCGATACTCGATGCGGTGAGGTCAAACTGGTGGAGGTTTCGTTCGTGAACCTTCAATTCGCAAAGATTGACGACCTGATTTCTCAGGCAGTGGCCTTCTTCCAGCAGCCAGAGTTTATCTACCCTTAGGTCACTTGGCAATAAATACTTTTTTTTGGGGTGCAGGGATTTCTGCGAGGAATACACTACAAACTCTTCATGAAAAAGCGGGATTTCCACCAGATCGGCCTGGTTGACCGGAATGGCCAGAAGTCCGGCGTCCAGCTGGTTGTGTTTGATTCTTTCTATGATTACGTCGGTGGTGAGCTCGCTGATCTGCAATTTGATGTCGGGATATTTGCGCAGAAACCGATCCAGAAAAAGCGGCAATAAATAGGGAGCAAGCGTGGGGATAATACCGATGCGCAATTCGCCTTGTACCGAAGTAGTTTCGTTTTGAACAATGTCCAGGATGCCTTCGGTTTCTCTCAATACTACTTTTGCCTGTGCAATAATCTTTAGTCCTATCTCAGTAGGCACCACAGGCTGTTTACTGCGATCAAAAATTCTGATCTGCAATTCCTCTTCCAGTTTTTTAATCATCATGCTCAGAGTGGCCTGGGTCACATGGCAATGCTGTGCCGCTGTCACAAAATGACGGAATCTGTCGACCGCAATGATGTATTCCAGTTGTTGGAGGTTCATGATTGTAGGGATTAGGGGCTAGGGACTAGGGGTTAGAGGGCATTGGGAATGCTGAAATACGAGTGGTTGGAAGCATTGTTGAAATAGGTGAAGTTTTGATTTTAGGCTTAAAAAATGCAGTAGTTTGTATTATAGATAAAATCTATGCAAATATAGAAATTATCAGTTTGATTGATGTCTTAATTAGTTGTATTTTTGTCTTTTATCAACAAAAACTAGCTATTTATATGGAAAACAATTCAAACGGTGGCGGCAAGTGCCCATTTACGGGGGCAACGCATCACAATGCTACCACACAGCGGGGTACATCCAATGCAGATTGGTGGCCCAATAAATTAAATTTATCCATTTTAAGACAGAATGGAGTTGAGTCGGATCCCATGGACAAGGATTTTGACTACCGAAAAGAATTTGCATCTCTCGATTACGATGCCCTGAAAAAGGATCTGATGGCTTTGATGACCGATTCTCAGGACTGGTGGCCGGCAGATTATGGCCACTATGGCCCGTTCTTTATCCGTATGGCCTGGCACGCAGCGGGTACCTACAGAATCGGCGATGGTCGCGGAGGTGCAGGAAAGGGACTTCAGCGTTTTGCACCCCTCAACAGCTGGCCGGACAATACCAACCTGGATAAGGCCAGAAGATTGTTGTGGCCCATCAAACAAAAATACGGCAAGAAGATATCCTGGGCAGACCTGATGATCCTTACGGGCAATGTGGCCCTGGAATCTATGGGTTTCAAGACCTTTGGTTTTTCAGGCGGTCGCGATGATGTATGGGAACCGGATGAGGCGATCTACTGGGGTCTCGAGAAAAAATGGTTGGATGATGCCACGCGCTATTCAGGAGAAAGAGACCTTGAGAACCCGTTGGCAGCCGTACAAATGGGTTTGATTTATGTAAACCCTGAGGGTCCGGGAGGTAATCCTGATCCGATTGCCGCAGCCAAAGACATCAGAGAGACATTTGGCAGGATGGCCATGAATGATGAAGAAACTGTTGCCTTAATTGCAGGGGGACACACTTTTGGAAAAACCCACGGAGCAGGGGATGCTGCGCTGGTTGGTAAAGAACCGGAAGCAGCGGAAATGGAATTGCAGGGCTTTGGCTGGCATTCATCATTTGGAAAAGGCAAGGCAGGTGACACCATCACTTCGGGTTTGGAAGGAGCCTGGACCACAACTCCTACAAAATGGAGCAACAACTTTTTCTGGAACCTGTTTGGCTATGAGTGGGAATTGACCAAGAGTCCTGCCGGAGCACACCAGTGGATACCCAAACATGGCATGGGTGCAGATACGGTGCCAGATGCACACGATCCATCTAAAAAACATACACCGGTAATGTTGACTACCGACCTGGCACTTAGGTTTGATCCTGCCTACGAAAAAATATCCAGGAGATTTTTTGAAAACCCCGATGATTTTGCGGATGCTTTTGCCAGGGCTTGGTTCAAGTTGACCCACAGAGACATGGGACCCAAGTCGAGATACCTGGGAAGCGAGGTGCCTGCAGAAGAATTAATCTGGCAAGATCCTGTGCCAGCAGTAGATCATCCGTTGGTTAGCGATGCCGATGTCAGCGAATTGAAGCGCAGGGTTTTGGCATCCGGACTCACCGTTTCTGAGCTGGTAAGTACCGCTTGGGCTTCGGCCTCTACTTACAGGGATTCTGATAAGAGAGGAGGTGCCAATGGTGCACGGGTGCGTCTGAGCCCACAGCGATACTGGAAGGTAAACAATCCTTCTCAACTGGGTAAAGTACTCGATGTACTGGAGAAAATCAAGGCAGAATTCGATGGTCAACAGACAGGTGGGAAGAAGATTTCTCTGGCCGACCTGATTGTATTGGCGGGTGATGCTGGCGTTGAACAAGCCGCAAAGGACGGGGGAGTGGCCGTAAGTATTCCATTTACACCCGGCAGAACCGATGCCAGTCAGGAACAAACCGATGTCCATTCCTTTGAAGCTCTGGAACCATTTGCCGATGGATTCAGAAACTTCATCAAAGGAAGATCTGCGGTTCCGGCTGAACACCTGTTGGTCGATAAAGCAGAATTACTGACCCTTACGCCGCCAGAAATGACGGCTTTGGTGGGCGGTATGAGAGTGCTGGGCACCAACTGGGACAATGGCGATCATGGCGTACTTACATCCAGAAAAGGAGCCTTGACCAACGACTTTTTTGTCAACCTCCTCGACATGGGTGTTGAGTGGAAGGCGGTGGATGATCATAAACACGTTTACGAAGCCCGGGATAGAAAGACCGGAGCCGTGAAGTGGACGGGTACCCGATTTGATCTGGTATTCGGAGCCAACTCTGAATTGAGGGCACTCGCAGAGGTTTATGGTTGCGATGATGCAGCCACCAAGTTTGTCCAAGATTTTGTAAAAGTTTGGTCAAAGGTGATGAACCTCGACCGCTTCGATGTAGCGAAATAAGTTAATACAGCTATAAACAAAAAAGGGCTGGTCATCACTGACCGGCCCTTTTGTTTTACATTTAACTTGTCAAATTAACAACTCAATTACCAGGCTTGACGGAGCCAAAGTTTTTTATATTTCCCTGAAAGCTACCGGTGCCTTTGTATATACCTGTATTGTCAAAGGTACCTGTGCCACCCTGATAATTGATAACTCCATTGTTGTGGAGTGTGCCTCCATTGAGGATATAGCCGGCAGGGCTGACAATGATCGTGCCTCCCAACCAAATAAATACCTTATCAGTATCTATCTCCATTTTACCAAATTGAACATCCGGGATTTCATCCGGAATGGTCAGCGTAAAGCCATTGGAATTGACATAAACAGAGTTGTACGCGATGAAACTTTCTTCGATATTGTCCAGCAGGATAATGGTATCGCCTCCCATGGGATCTGCATCAGCAATGGCGTCTTGCAATGACATATATCTTTGTCCTGTCCTGGTGTTTTGAATGGATCCACATGGACCATTCATCACAATATCATTGGGTGTTGGGTCGGAGGCGTTGTTGGTGATGGTAATAGATCCGCCGATGGCAGTGCCGCCCATGTTGACCTCTTTATCCATGATAGGGTATAGACCGCAATAATCCGCTAAAGCCCCGTTGTTGTCAATATACAAATCCTGGGTAATGGATTCGAGAAACAGGAAACCATCCAGATTTTCAAGGCTTGCATTGTCTGTTATAAACAAACTTTCATTAACAGCAGTAAGCTGTGTCAGTTCCTGAATGGTGGTAAGGGCAGGGTTGCTGCTTAACGTAAAAGTACTTCCAACCGAACTAACGGAAGAAAGCCCTGAAATGTCTGTTAAATTGTCGTTACCACTTATGTAAAGAATGCCATTGATTATGTCAAGATTAGCTAATCCATTTAAATTAACCAAAGCCGGGTTACTGTAGATATTGAGGTTATTTAACACGGTGAGATTGTAAATGCCGTGTAAGGAATTGAGAGCAGGATTGTTGTAAACAGAGAATGTTCCGCTGTGACTTGCGAGTCCCGAAAGCCCAGTTAGGTTGGTAATCAGATTGTTGTCAAATATACTTATGTCGCCTCCAACCTGGGTGATGTTGTTGAGAGAATCGAGATTGGTAAGTAATGGGTTGAAGAAAATACCCAATAATCCATTTACACCTGTAAGCCCGTACAAGCTGTCGATCTTAACTAAATCATTACCCATGCCATCGTCGTCGTTGATGATGAGGTCACCTCCTACTACCTTACAGCCCGGATACGTAGTTCTGAATGCGTTGGCCTGTGCTTGTGTACTTATGGTTATCCCTCCTGTACCGCAAAGTTCGTTGTCGGTAATGGTAATATTTTGGGTAATGGTAGGCCCTAGAATCAAACCTGGTGAGGGACCATACAAAGATAAGACAGCTACTTCGTCACCTTCCACCAGTAGGTCGTCCTGGACGTAAAAAGTAATGCTACCTGAAGTATTGCCATTGAGGATGTTGATTTGATAACCGGTCACACTATAATCGCCAAAGGTTATGCCCGTACCTGATACATCTAAGAACACATATTGATCACCAACTACCGGGTCGTCATTGGTGGCAGTCACCGTAATAGCAGTGAGTCCTATCTCTGAACCGGTGGCCTGGCTAATGGAAAGATTTAAGGTGGGATTGACAACCGGAGTTATGGTGGGATTGTTGGCACCCATGGCATCCGGATCATCCGTCAGTACATTGCTGAAATTGGATCCGGAGATGGTACCCTGGGAGCTAACCTGATTTACCATTGCAGGAAAAGGTTTATCAATTTTGACATCGTATGAAATGATCACCGATTTGCCTGCCGGAATATTGCCAATACTGACATTGACCTGAGAGAACAGCAAGACAGGAAAAAACAATACAAGTAAATTTATAATCGAACGTATCATAGTATTTATTTCTTTTTAATAGTGGATTAATTGGGCGCGATTAAACAAAAATTGTTAGTTACCACGTTTACAGTTCCCAAAATTTCAGTAGTTGATAAGAGATTATTGGCCGCAATAACAGCTGTTGCAACTCCGGCAGACCCTCCTTGCTCCAGATTGGCTGTGGCGGAGCCGGCTTGTCTTACCCTAAGTCCCAGTACCCCGGCGGGAACACCATTTGGGTAGTTTACCGTATTGTTTCGCACATCAAAACACCCGACTGAACTTTGACGTGCTTGGGCGGCAATACCATTTACCCCTCCGACATTGTCCATAATGTATACAGTGTTACCAATGATGGTGGCAGTAAACGAGGGGCTTGTTCCCGAATCAGGGGTGTCAACTAAGATACCTCTGGAAACGCCGGAAGTGCTGTTTTGAGTTACTATATTAGCTTCAATTAAAATATTTGCTGTTGACATTTGAGCACCTGTACTGGTAAGCATAGCTAAAATAGCTGTATTGGTTGCAGATGCAGGATGGTTTATATTGTTTCCTTTGATTACTGCTATTAGATTGCTGGACGAAGAAGCATTCCCTGGGGTTTGACCTACAAAGATAGCCGCACCGCCAATTCCTGTAATGGTATTATTGGTGATGTGTGCTGTCAGGTCGCCATTAGACCCATTTGACACGATAAACCCTTCGTTGCCTTGAGCCGTTTTTTGTACAGTACAATTATTGATGGTAATATCCAGGGATGAATTGTCATTTGCTGCTGCTTGCAGGGGCTGAGATTTGTTGTCATCAAAAAAGCACGATTGCACGGATATGGTAGCTGATGCAGTGCCTTGCATTTCAATTTGTACCCCATCACTGCCTCCTGCTATGCTGTTGTTTCTGATTTGGCAATTTGAGATGGTTAAATTGAAGGTACCGGACTGATTGTAAAATTCCATGTTGTGCTCAATAGCATCTCTGATGATGCATTGATTAATCAATGAGGCATTGGCCCCGTTGAGGCCATTGGTTCCTGAGGGATTTGTTTTTCCAAAAGCCAGCGCGGCATCGTTTGACCCTGTGCTGGTGCCAATGGTGCCATTGATTGTGCAATACTCCATAGTAAAGCCATTGACATTGGTTCCAAAAACGCCAAGGTTTTCAAAATTGCTGAGTGTCATTCTGCGCAGTGTTACAAGGGCTGTATTATTTAAATAAATGCCTATACCCGATGTTAAACTACCATCTGCCCCGGTCTTCCCGGTTATGGTTCCTCCACTTGCATTTCCTCCTTGCGTAATATTGCTATTGTCGCCATTTACAGTTAGCCCTCCAATAGAGCCGGTATTGTCCAGTACAATGCCGTTGTTGGCACCGGCTCCGCTTGATATGCTCTGAAAAATTAAACCTGATGGTGAAATAGTAGTGTTTACAACAGAAAGAGCAGTGCCTGAGGTAGCGGTGATTGTATTTCCGGAACCAGTGACTGAAAGGGTACCCCCTGATGGTGCGTTGAGTCCTATACCTGCTGTTACATCAATGTCAAGACCGCCATTGGTAAAAGAAGTAGTGGTACCCGAATTGCTTGTAATGGAAACCGCATTGTAACTGCCAGTGTTTAAAACTTTCGAATTGCCTGAGAAAGTGGTGTTGGTGCCTGAATTTGAATTGATCAGGATACCTGTGCTTGATGAGGTAGCGGAAAGGTTGCCACTAAAAGTTAGGGTGCCGGAAGCATTGGAACTCACTTCCACCAATCGTCCGGCAGTATTTTTTGAAATGGTGCCGGCATGTGAAATGGTACCGGGTGTACTTGAGTTGATGTATACACATGGCCCAGAAGGATTGGTAATAGGGGCATTGGCAAATGTAAATGAACCAGCACAACCATTGATAATATCAATACCGGCATCTCCACCATTGAGGGTAGCAGTGCCATTAAAAAGGTAAGTCCCATCTGCATTGTTGAAGTGTAAACCTGTGCCTGCGGTTGCATTTAATGTACCGGTTTGAAATGTGATGGTACCTGTGCTGTGGTCTTTTACTTCTACCATTGTACTGCTGCCAGTGTGGGTAATATCGCCACTATAGGTAAAATTGAGGGTGCCGCCTGAGATAAAAACAGATTTCAAAGTTGCATTGGAAAGTGCGCCTCCTGCAATACTTGTTGTACCGGCAATGGAATTTAATTCTATGATGGTGTCTCCCGCAGTAGAAGTTAAACTGGATAGGGTGGCATTGATTGAGCCTGTGGTTAAATCCAGCGCTGTATTGGCAACGTTCATGGAAATATCGGTCATGCTGCAGCTGCCAAAGTTATTGCCGGTTACAGAACCATTGGTCACTATATTGAAGCCACGGAGCGTATTGCCGGATCCCAGGGTGATAACGCTGTTTAAATTTGCCGAGGTACCATTTTCGGCATTGGTAGCCGGTAACGCAGTGCTGTAAGTCGGCAGTGAATATCCGGTTATGGACAATAAACTTGCGGAGGCATCCTGACCTAACAGTTTTTGTCCGCTGAGCAGGGTGATGGCACCTGAATAAGGGGTAGCACTTTCGAAAACAAATATATTGTCGCTGTTTCCATCCGGTGCCGACGAGGTAAAAGATGTTATACTGTTGTAGGGAGCAGACAATCTTCCATCACCACCGGAGGGTGCATTGTTGTTGACAAACCAGATCATACCGGAAACTACAAGACTTACTGTCCCCGTGGCTGGAGCGTTAAAGCCATTGTCAATTGTGTAGGTAAAATTGTCGGGACCTTCATAGCCGGGGGCCGGGTTGTAGGTAAAGCTTCCATCTGTATTTGCTGTGACAGTTCCGCCATTCGCTGTTAATACAGGTACACCCACATTGGCCATGGAACCATTGATAGCTTCTACCAAAATGTTGTCACCACTGTCATTGCTGAGAAAGCCTGGAGCCGGCACCGAAATGCTTACATTGCCCAGTACATTGTAACTTTCATTCATGGCCATAGCCGGGTTGCCTACCCTTATTTTCAAAATTCCCTGATCTGGGCTGTGAAAACCGGTGCTTATGTTGTACCGCGCATAATCGAAGCCTGTGAAATTGGTGGAAGGGCTGAAAGTGAAAGAGCCATTGGCCTGAACGGTAAGCGTACCTCCACCATCAGTGAGGCCCATCGTGCCGGGTGGATTGGCGCCTGGTGAGGCGGTAGTACCAAAGCTGGTTACGGCTAAGGATGGCAGTCCAAAATCATTGATTAATACATTATCACCACCCGGGTTGTTGAAGCTGACAGCGATAGAGTCTTGTCTTGCCAGGGCTGATGTCTTGATGGATCCCATTATTCCGGATGTATTCATAGGAAGGGGCAAGGAATAATTGACATTGCCAGCCTGGCTGCCACTAACACTGATGGTGGTTTTATAACGGATGACATCTCCAGGATTGACGGCATTGTTGCTATTGCTGTCAACTACCAGGGAATCGGTCATGGAACCGGTTACAACCTGTGCAAAGAGATTTAAAGACCACAATAAAATGGAGCTTGAAACAAGAAATTTTCTCATGAAGTAAACCAATGATTAGAGTTAGTTAAACTGTTCAAAAATAGACTTTTATTGGATTTAATTGTCAGAAAGAGACATTTAATTGATAAGATTTGGAAAAAAATAATCATTTCCTCTTAAGTACAACTTGGTTTATTGCTGAATTTGATTGGATTATACCTTCTTACAAAGGGTTAATTTGGATAAGGCAATTAACAGTGATATGCTTATCGCATTCTTTTGGCAATTTGAATAATAGCAGAATAACATACTGTATAATAAATATAAACAAATTAAAATATTGCCAACACAGTTATAAGCTTTCCAGGAATTTTAGCAATAATATTCTTTCATCTTTTGATAATGCCATGAATTGGTCTTTTGATTTTTTAGCTTCACCATCGTGCCAAAGAATGGCTTCTTCAAGGGTAGTTGCCCTGCCATCGTGCAAAAAACCGGCTTTGGGATTGACTACTTTGGTGAGTCCTATACCCCATAATGGGGGAGTCCTCCATTCATTGCCATCTGCCTTAAATACAGGACGGTGATCGCTGAGACCTTCACCCATGTCGTGAAGCAGTAAATCAGTATACGGGTATATTGTCTGCCCTGCCAAGGCTTTGATGTCATGATAGCCGGTCGTATATGTGGGATGGTGACAGGAAGCGCATTGTAAGTTGGTGAATAATTTTTCCCCTTCCCGAACACTTTGATCGTTGATGTTTCTGCGGGCAGGTACGGCCAGCGTTTGAAAGTAGAAGGTAAATAAGTCGAGCGTCCGGTCATCAATATCATTTTGCGTTTGGAGTCCTGCCGTACAATTGATTTGTCCTTCGCATTGTTCACTGGGGAAGAGCGGATTGGTCAGTCCCATGTCATTGGAAGCAGCTCCGGCAGATTGTTGCCTGGCGGTGGGTTGTTCTGCCTTCCATCCAAATCTTCCTGCTGCCCATGCTTGTCGGCTTATATCCCAGACCTCATTGAGTTTGCCACTGATGCCATCGCCATTGCTGTCGGTGGCGTCTTCTTTCTTTCTCAAATCTTCCTCTTTTATAGCTTCCAACAGACCCAGGCCAAATACCGGTTGAGCATTTCTTGGACTCATCAAAAGGTTGACAGGCAGGTTTTGATAAGGTACACTGATATGGTAAATGGGTTTACTTAGGGTAATTTCTTCTCCGGTGAGGTATTTTATGAGCAACTTTTCTTCGGATTTTGATAATTTGCCCTCCGGCGTGGTGCCGAATATTCCCTTGGTTTGCAGTTGGCCTCCAAAGCCCG
>WBZP01005900.1_pt1 | contig 12281 bp, 6 predicted proteins | sample 5204301 | NCBI WGS metagenome assembly WBZP01 (sample SAMN12412401, study PRJNA552823) | activated sludge metagenome | isolation source: activated sludge from nitrification reactor of wastewater treatment plant... | place: USA: Pennsylvania | collected 2017
CGCAGGCCATGTTCCGCCTCGGCTTCATGCACTGCAGTCCGGGCTTGGTCCGCTGTCATCGCGCCCATCGCCGCCAGGCGGTATCGCAGACTGGCCTCTTGGCTCTCGTTCACCTGTGGATAGCCGGACAAGCGATTCCGGTCATCGAACAGATCCAGCTGGGGCGGCTGAGCCTTGGCCAGCAGGCCGTACACGTTCGGGAAGCTGCTGAACGAGTCTCGGTAAAGCTCAGCCACGGCAGACCACTTGCCCTCGCCCTTGGCCAGCCTCTCGGCTGCCGCCAGTACGCCGTCGGTCGCGGGGTCGAACCCAAAGTCAGCCTTGCAGCGCGACGTGAACACGCCCCATCGCACGGGCCCCCACTGCGCAACGGCAGCGGCCGGCTCGTTCAGCCACACCAGCACGTCTCGGGTGGGGTTGGGTGCCAAAAGGCTGTGAAGCCACTCCGCGTCCACGTGCCGGGTTGTCAGCTCGCTGAGCTTCCGGTCCAGCAGGACGCCTGCCGTAAGCGCCTGGCCGAGCGCTTCCTGCGTGGCGCGATCCTGTGAAACGTTCAGGCCCAGGCCGCCGTTCTTCGAGCTCAGGAAGGCGTTCACGGTCCAGTCCTTGCCGTTCGACTGGCTCCAGAAGACACCCCGGTACTGAAGCTCCGCCAACGGCTGCAGTGCGCGCGGGCACGACTCGATGGCGCGCAGGTTCGCGCGGCTGACGTTCGGCAGGTACACCACGTACGGGCCGGCTCCGGGCGCGATGCCAGGCACCAAGCCGGCCAGTGCGCACTTGATCCAAATGGCAGGGCCCTGAGCCTCAGCAGGAAGGTACTCGCCCAGACTCACGAGCCCTGCCAACCGCTGGCGAAGCGACGTGATGACCGGCAACCACTCACCGGCTGCATCCGGCCAAAGCACGGCGGCCGGCTTGGCTTGCACGGACGCGTTGATCCGGCTCGCCGCGACCAGTTGGTCGACAAGCGTCTCAATGAGTGCTCTCTCTTCGATCATGGAATCGACGAAGCAGACTTCTGTGCGTCGAGGGGCCGGTCTACCGAAGGCAATGTGACCCGAACGTAGCCGTCGGTCGCCTCGAACGTCGCATCTAGCCCCGTGAAGTCGCGCGTCAGAGGCACGATCTTCCTCCGAACCCCCATGCCGCGCTGCTCGACGTAGCCATAGTCGCGCATCACGTCCATGATGACCGGGTTGCGTGCGGAGCGTTGCCCGGCCAGCATCTTCTCGATCGTCATCGAGTTCTGCAGCGCTCCCGGGCTCGTGACTTCCAGGCGGTCGGCGTAGTTGACGATCTCCACTTCCACCGGGCGCGTCCAATCGCGGTGAACCAGGGCGTTGACCATCGCTTCACGCACGGCTTCAGCAGCGAAGCGCAGTCCGATGTGACGCCTCAATCCATCCTGCAAGGCATCCGAGTGCACCTCGACGAAAGGCCTCATGCGGCTGGTCAGGCGTTCGATCAGCCCGTCGTCAACGGACGGCTGGCGGTGATCTCCGGTCCACAGTGCGACCAGCGGGCCATCGATCACGCTGTCGTCCTGAGCCTGGTAGCTCATGTCGACGCCGCTGAACGACATCCACCGTACCCCGGCGCATCGCATCTTCTGGCGCGGGTTGTGACCGAAGAGCACCAGCCCGGCGATCGAGCTGACGGGTTCCCCGTCGTCACGGGCCACCATGAGCCCCAGCCCGACGAGTCGCTGATGCCAAGCGCCATCCTCCGCGGGCGCTTCGGGATCGCCCACCACGCGCAAGAGATAGTCTTCCAGGCGGGCGCGGTCCAGGTCGTTCAGCGCCGTGCCTGACACCGGCAGCAGTCCGGCATGAAGCATCCCGCCACTCTCGAACAGCCTCGCGAGTTGCTCTCGTGTCGCCCTGCGGGACGTGCTGCCCACGCGCACGTAGACCTCCTCCCGGTCGTTGTGCCGAACCGCATAGGGCTTCGCGCTGCCTTCGGTGAGCGTGACCACCGCGACTCGCCTGCCATCGTCCAGGGTCACGACTTCGAAGTACGGCAGGATCATCGGGTGCACATACCGGCCGAAGACGGTATCCATCACCCAGTGCTCCAGATCGTTCCGCTGGATGCCGCTGATGCTGCCGTCGTCCTCCACGCCCAGCAGGATGGATCCACCCTTCAGGTTGGCCATGGCCACGACGTGCATGGCCAAGCCAGCCGGTGCGATGGCTTCAGGCAAGAACTCGATGCCGGAGTTCTCGCTATGGGCAAGGATTTCGGGGAGATGGCAGATCAGCATGGCTTCATTGCATTGCTGTGGCACTCACAACAGGCCCTGCCTCTGCGCCTCGTACCACACGAACGGCGACAGCTCCTTCAAGGTGACCGGGTCCTTGTGCCGCAGGTACTGGTTGTAATGGCGCAAGCGCATCGTCCGGTGCTCGGGGCTGTCCAGCTTCAGGCGCCGGATCGTCTTGCGCGCCAGGTCCACCGCCGGCTTGCCCTGTCGCTTCACAAGGGTGCGTTCGGGCTTGATCGCGCCAGACGCCAGGTTCAACTCGAAGGTGTCCGCCGCCATCCCGATGGGGTCGAGCACATCGTCGAACTTGTTCTTGTTGCGGTTGGGCCCCAGGCAGGACAGCCGGTAGTTCGACCACTCGTAGGCCTGCCCGACATCGCGTGACTTGGCCACGAAGTGATCGGTCGAGCCCGCGCCGGTCACCCAGTCGAAGTAGATGGCCAGATAGGCACAGGTGCCACCGTAGGCATCCCACAAGGCCTTGTTGGTCGCTGACCAGTAAGCCGGCAACTTGGGCTTCTTCGGCGCGGGCCCGGGAACCGCAATGCCGTTGGCGGCCAGCCAGGCGAGGCCGCGCTGCCGAACGTCCGGGTCGAAGTTGGCCGGTTCGGCCCGCAGGGCCACGGGGATCACTCCATCCATCCCTTGGTCTTGCACACGTAGCGCCAGTTGAACAGGAAGTCGTCGGTTGCCGGCAGCGCCTGGGCCAGCTTCCGGTGCATGTCCTCGATCTTCTTGGGGTCCGGCGCGTCAGCCTCCAGCAGTGCCGCCGCCTTCTTCACCAGCGCTTCGGCTTCCAGCGACCGGGTGCTCTGCAGGTCGAAGGCTTCGCTGGTCAACCAGCGGTCGGCGTCGCCCAGCCGTTCGAACGGACGGGCTCGCATCACCACCCGGCCACGCTCCAGGTCCAGGTCCCACCACGCATCGGTCTGGGCATCGAACAGCGGCTCGATCGAGGCCATCACCAGGGGCGAGTGGGTAGTGGCGATCAGCTGCAGTTCTGCCTTCTGGCCGACGAGGGTGCGTGCCACCTGCAGCAGCGAAGGCACGATCTGGCGCTGCCAGTGCGGGTGCAGGTGAGATTCCAGCTCGTCCATCAGCAGCACCACCTGCCGAGTGGGTGCTTCGTCCAGCAGCTTGGCGGCCTGGCAGTGTTCTTCCCAGGCCCACACCAGCACATAGGCCAGCGCCAGCATGCGGCGCATGCCGGCCGACGCGTGCAGCACCGACACGTCCTTGCCATAGGGCATGCGGACGGTGGGAATGTCGCGCGCGTCGTCCAGGCTGATGCGCTGCAGGGCGCCAGGCTTCAGCGCTTCCCGCTTCGATGGCGACAAGGCCTCCAGCACCTTGGTCAGGCTGGTGAACGCTGCGCTCTTCTCTTTCTGCCAGCCAGCCCAGTCCATCACCAGCCCCAGGCTCAACGGCCGGTCGGCTTCTTCCTCGCGGCGCTTCCAGTTCGGGTCGGTGATAGCGCGTTGGTCGAGCCCGTTCCACACCTCCGTGGGGCTGAACACGTAGGCCGGCACTCGTTCCTGCACGTCCACCTGGCCTTGCGTGCGCCAGTAGTTGCGGGCCGGGTCCCAGACCGCGAAGCTGCCGTCTGACATGGCGTAGAACACAAGCCCCGGGTTCGCCGGCCGGCCCGGGCGCCCGGTCCAGGCCTCTTCGCGGCGCTGGAAGCGGCTGACGTAGGTCTCGGTCTTGGCCTTGCCGGTGAACGAGAAGCCGATCTCGGCCTCGCCAGACCCGGCCGGGTACGCTTGCCGTCCGGCAAACAGACGGCGGTTGACTTCACCGGGCCAGCGCCGGGTCATGGCCCAGAAGGCGATGTCCAGCAGGAAGCTCTTGCCCAGCCCGTTGTCACCGGTGATGACGTTCAGGCGGGGCGCGAAGTCGATGTCCAGAGCCGACGAAGGCCCGACATTGCGAAGCCGCAGGTGGTTCAGCATGGTGCATCTCCCCGGGCCTTGCGTTTCTCGGCCAGCGTCAGATGGTGGTCGTTGATCCGGTCGCCCTTGAACACCTTGAACCAGGGCGCGCTTTCCACGTCTTTGCCGCGGTCCTTGTCCCAGGTGATGTTGAGCTTGGGTTTCTTGTTGTGGCGCAGCACCTCGGCGGTCATGAAGGGGCGGATGTTGAGCCGCACGCCGTCGTTGAGGTCGGGGTTCCAGCCGATGGGTTGCTCGGCCGGCGGCTTCCAGCGCACGAAGATGTCGTAGGGCTTCTCGCCTTCCAGGATCAGCTCCAGCCGGCGCTTCAGGTCCTGCGCGGCGGCCAGGCGGGTGGGGGCGCCGTCCACGCCGTTGCGCACGCCGTCTTCCTGGTCGCTGATCCAGCGGCCCAGGTACAGGTGGATCAGGCGCTCCAGGTTCTTGGTGTCGAGCTTGTGGTAGTTCACCAGCGCCGCGAAGCCGTCCTTCAGGCCGTCCCACACATGCCAGATGAAGGGGCGGTGGTGGAAGCGCTTGGCGTGCTGCTCGAAGAACCTGTCGCGCAGCCACACGTCCAGGCCCTTGCCCGCGCAGTCGGCATCGGCCAGCAGCTTGTCCAGCACCGCCGGCTTCCAGCTGCCGGGCTGCACGGTTTCCCATGCTGTGATCAGCAGCTTGAGCAGCCGCTCGTGGGCTGGCGTCTCACCGCGCACCGAAGGCAGGCAGAGGATGCCGTCGTCGTCGGTGTGCTCGGCGAGCGGCTCGCAACGGGCGATCCAGGTGCGGGCTTCGTCGGCCAGTTCCATCGCCGTGTCGGTCTCGGCCGGCCAGCGGTAGCCGGCGAGGCGGGCGACGGCGACTTGCAGCGGGTCGGTGGCGGGTTGCGGGTGGCCGTGGAACAGCCACTGGATGGGGTCGTGTGAGTGCGGTTCGGGCAGGCCCTCGGGATACCGCTCGGCCGCCACTAGCTGCCAGTACTCGCGATCAAAGGGCACTCTGCCCATAGTTGCCGTGGTCACCTTGAAGCTCTGATCGATCCTCTTGATCTCAGTGACGAACTCGGATGACGAGCAGAAGCACCAGATGGCGGGCAGCAGCCCCGGCTCACGTGGAACAAACGTTGTACTGTTCATGTCCCATGGGCTGCCGCCGTTCAGCGTTGCTGCGAATGCACCCATTTGTCGAACAGTTACCCCGGCGTGCCCCCAGGCAGTTTGGCCCTGCACTCGGGCGGTGTCGGTGCTGGCCAGCACACCGTTCCCACGCTCCCAAAGGAATACCTGCTCGCGTCCACCAAACTCGCAATTCATATCGCCAGTGGATTGAAACTGTTGCCACTGATCACCCAACGCTCGAACTTCCCAGAAGAAGCGAATGAACCGGGGGTTGTCGCCAGTGGTGATTCCTTGGTAGGGCGCTGCAAACTTCTCAAGTAGGGACGAGCTCGCGGTCGGCTCTAGTGAGACGCGGTAGTGCTTCTCTGCACTTGCGAGATTGGCCTGCTCGACGTTTGAGAGCGACCCCGACCTGAGATGCTCCGCTTTCTGCTCGATAGATTTCCCTCTACTGGCATCAATACCCTGAAGAGATCCATTTGCCTGGCCGCGCGTCTGCGTCAGCAGGATCGCCTGCACAACTTTGCTGTTCAGAGTTTCGAATGCACTATGTCCCAGCTTTGCCAGCAGGTTCCACCGTACTCTGCGAAGGAGAGACTTTCGCTGGTCTTCATAGCTAGCAAGAAATAGCCAGTTCTGCGGCATCACGATCTGTACTACGCCAGAACCGTTCTCTCGGCCCAGTTCCAGGCAACGCTCTAAAAAAACATTCGCGAGATCGCTCTTCGCGTCGGGGTAGTGCGTGTCAAGGTACTCCCTGAGCAGTTCCGTTTGCTTGCCGCGTGCAAGATAGGGTACGTTGGTCACTACCAGGTGGTAGCGCCCATCCAGCAGCCGCGCCGCATCCAGCAAACCCTTCGCTGTGAGCGCGAGATCCCAACTGTCATCCTGCAACTCACTGGCTTGTCCCCCCAGCGTCGCCGGCCGCTCTGTCGCCAGCGCACGCCCCAGCAGCTCCCGCAACGTCTCGAAACTCGACGTCGCCAGGTCGTTCTTCAAGCTGCGCGCCGGGTCCAGCAGGCTGCCCAGCAGCGGCGCCTGCGCAAAGCTGGCGTGCAGCAGCCGCAGCTCCTGCCGCAGTAGCTGCGCATTCGGCGCATCGTCCGGCACCAGCGCCATCCAGTCCTCGGGCTTGGCCGCCACCTTCAGCCCGCAGCAGGCGATCTGCAGCGCGGGCATGTCGGCGCGCACGCCCAGTGGGTTGCCGTTCTCGTCCGGAAAGCGCCAGGCCGCCAGCGCCAGCGCAAACACCGCGATCTCCACGCAGCGGGCGTCGATCTCCAGCCCGTGCAGGTTGTCGGCCAGCACGGCGTCCACCGCGTCCATTGCGCTTAAGGACTCGGCCTGCATGCGCATCGGCACCAGCAGCAGGAAGGCCGCCACCAGGAAGTGGCCCGATCCGCAGCAGGGGTCCAGCAGCTTGAAGTCGCTCAGGCGGCCGGGCCAGCCTTCGAATCTGCCCGCGGCAGGCGTGCCATCGGGAAGCAGGCGCAGGTAGGTCAGCGGCACCGGGCAGGGCTGGCCGGGCTGGCGTGTCACCCACCAGGCGCCCAGCGAGTTGTGCAGCAGAAAGTCCACCATGTAGGGCTCGGTGAACAGCTGGGTGACGGCGGGCAGTTCGTCGGCGCCGATCTTCACTTCCGACGCGTTGACCTCGTCCTTGCGCTTGGCCTGCCAGAACTGGTAGACCCAGCCCAGGCTGTCGCTGGCCTGGAACACCTCGCTGGGCAGCGCGGCGAGCAAGCGCTCCAGCTCGCGCTGGTGCTCGGGCGCAAAGGCCAGCTCGAACACCGGGCTCTGCGGCTTGAACACCTGCGGCAGCATGCGCGCGGCCAGCTTGGCCGCAAGTTCCCAGTGCGTCTTGGCCGCGAGATGGGCAAAGGCGCCTTGCAGCATCTCGGGGTGGTTGTCGACGATGTTGCGGCAGTCTTCCAGCGACACCGGTGCGCCGGGCTCCCACAGCAGAAGCCCGTTTTCGGCCAGGAAGCGGGCGAACAGCATGCGGTGCCAGTGCTCGTAGGCCACTTCCCACACCAGGCGCCGCGTGTCTTGCTGGCCGTTGCCCTTGCGGTCGTCGCCCAGGGCCTTGGAGTGTGCGCGCAGGCGGCGGCGCAGCGAGCGCAGGGTCTCGTCCGTCAGGTAGTCGGGCAGTTTGGCCTCGGCCACGGCCAGCTGCGCCAGCGCCGCACCGGCCGCCTTCTCGGCCACGTCGCGGGCGGCCTTGACGGTGGCTTCCAGCTGGCTGCGCAGGGGCTTGGGCAGGGGGGTGTTGGCTGCGGTGCTCACGGCTCGTCGCTTTCTTGATTCAGTTCCACAGCGGGTCGGTGTCCCAGCCCACCGGAAAACCCAGCTCGGCCGGTGGAACGGCGGGGTGGGCCTTGAACAGTTCCATGAGCTGCACCGGCCACTCGTCGTGGGCGTCCACCGCGCGCGAGAACAGCCGCATCACCACCGCCTGGCAATAGAAGGTCTGCTGCTGGGCGAAGTGCGGCTGGGCCTGGGCGTAGACCGCGGGCGTCACGGTGAAGTGGCGGTTCCACACCCGGCCGTGGTGTGCGCAGATGTTGCGCAGCACGGTCAGGGCATGCAGCCACGACTCGACCAGGGGCGCACTCAGTCCGAAGACCTTGGCCACGGCCTTCTTCGGGTTGGGGTGGGCCGGGTCGGCCTTTTGCAGATGCTTGTACAGCGTGGACCACTTGCCGAACGACAGGCATTCGGCCATCAGCCAGCTGGGCGGCAACAGCGGCTCGGTGTAGGTCTTGAAGAAGTGCTGGGCGAACAGGTCGCGAGAGCGGCGCGTCTCGCGCTCCACATCCGCCAGAAAGCTGCCCAGCGCAAACGGCTCCGGGCCCCGGCCACCCGGCACGGCGCCCAGCACTTGCTGGCCCGGCACGTTCAGATACCAGAACGGCCCGTACTGCAGCGACATCACGTTGCTGATGACCGTGCGCACCGCCACCTCGATGCGCTCCAGCTGGCCCAGCGTGATGCGGCGCAACTCGCGGTCCAGCTCGTAGCGGGCCAGGATGTCGGGGAAGCTAGCGCCCGCCTTGAAGACACGGCCACCGGGGGCAGCCTGCATCAGCGGCAGTGCGTAGCCGCGCAGGCGGAAGTAGCCGATAAAGCACAACGCCCGCTCTGCTGCCGGCACGTCGGGCACCGCCAGGCCCTTGGCCTGCCAGCGTGCCAGCAGCTGGGCATCGGTGAGCGCCGGCTTGGTGTACTTCATTGCACACCAGGCCCAGAAAAGAGAAACCCGCCCTGGGAGCACTGTGCAAGCGCCGAAGCGCAGGCCTGAAGTGTGGCGGGTGTTGTTGGAGCGGAGTATGCCACGGCCCGCACGGCGGCCGAGGGGGTCAGGCTGATGCGGGTGGGGTTGTTCACGATCCCGCTCACAGCGCCACCGGCCCTTGCTTCAGCTTCTCGGCCACCAGCTGTTCAACATCCGCCAGCCAGGCCTTCAGCTCGTCGGTGTTGTTCAGCGTGCGCTTGGGCAGGCTGAGGTGCACGACGTTGGGCTTGAGCAGCTGCACCGCGGCCATGCGGGCGGCCTCGAAGCGGCTGGGCAGGGCATCGACCTTGGAGACCCAGTGGTCGAGGTCGCAGTCATCCAGGGCATCCTGCAATTGCTCGGGCGTGCCCAGTGGCGGGTCGGACTGGGCGCTGAGGTGGTGTCGGCTGGTCAGGTCAGCGCGCTGGGTGTCGCTGAGCTTGTTCCACTCGGTGTCGCCATGCAGCTGTTGCTGCTGTTGCGCGAAGGCCTGTTTGTAGGTGGCCAGCTTGGCGTTGAGCGCCTGGCGCAGCAGATCCACCACCTTGTCGAGCAGCGGACGCACAGGGTCAGGCTCGGCCAGCAGCGCGCGCTGGGTCTCGATGGCCTGGGCCTCTGTCTTCAGCGCCGGGTAGGGGCCCAGGGTCTTGGCGTGGCGCAGCAGGTCTTGCAGTTGATGCCAGGCCGGCAGCCGCTTGGCGATGCCTTCGGCGGTGTGGACCCAGGCCTTGGACCGCGCGGCGATCTCGTCGGCCCGGGTGTAGACCTCCAGCAGCTGAGCGTTGCCGGACTGGCCTTCGATGGCTTCCAGCACGCCGAGCTTGGGCGCCTCAGGGGCGGGCGCGGTGCCTCCGGCCTTGCTGGCCTGATCCCGCAGCTTGGCCAGCAGCGACGGCAGCTTGGCCTGCTCTTCCTTGGGCTGGCAAGGCACACCGACCGACCCGAACAACTGCCGGATCTTGATCAGCTGCATCGGCGTGATGTGGATGGACTCGCGCTGGAAGCTGGCCTGGCTGAGCTTGGCGCGGTCCAGGCTCTTGGCGTCCACCGGCTTGGCGGCTGCGTCGCTGGCTTTAAGGTGGCCGGCGGCGAGCAGCGCGTACAGGGCGCCGTCGATGGCGTCACGCGGCCAGCCGAAGGGCGGGGCCTCGAACTGGTCGCGGATCTCGGCGCCCTTCTTGCCGGGCCCGATGTAGGCCAGCAGGCGCTGGCAGACGGGGTGCTTGTCGACCTCTTGCGTATGGCCTACGGCCTTCAGTGCTTCGAGGTTGCCCTTGCGGGCTTCGTCCAGCACCTTGCTCCACTGGTCGTGGTCGGCGGTGTCGAACTGGTTGTACAGGCGCACGGCCGAGGCGCGCGCGGCGCGGTTGATGCGCTCGGGCAGGTCGTTTCCGTCGGTGGCCTCTTGCCCGCCGGCCTGGAACAGGCGCACGCCGGCGAACAGCTTGTCGAGAAGGTCTTGAAGCTCCTTCTCGGCGGTGCGCTGGCGGCTTTCCATCGAGCGCTGGGCGTCGCGGCCTTCTTCGGTGGACGGGCTGCCCTTGCGTTGCAGCGTGGTGCGGGCCGCTTCCAGCGCGACGATGGCGTTGCTGAGCACGGTCTTGTCTTGCGCCGGCAGGAAGGCGAAGAGCGTGGGGTTGTCGGTGCCCTTGGCCTTGGCTTCGGCGATGACGGACTTCTCCTCGGTCTGCCAGCCATCCTGGATCCAGAGGTACAGGGCCTTGGCGTGGTCGGTGGGCAGGGTGTCGTCGAAAGTGGGCGTGAGCCTACGTTCGACGTTGTCCTTGCCCTGCACCACGCGCACCTTCTTCAGCACCTCGGCGAAGCGGGCCTTCAGCAGGTCGGCACGGCGTTGCTCCACGCGCTGCGGAGCGGCCTTCAGCTCGGCCTCCTGGGCGCGGAACTCGTCGTACCAGGCGCTGGATTCGCGGGTCTGCAGCCGGTACTCGGTGCCGCTGGAGCCGGCCAGGGCCATCACCAGGCGGTCCTTGTTCTGCAGTTGGTCCAGCAGCGTGGGCAGCTTCTTGCGCAGTTCGCTGGAGCCGGCGAACAGGTCGGTCACCAGCAGATCGGCCAGGGCTTCTTCGGTGGCCTTCAGGCCGATGTCGGTGGCGGCATCGGTGGGCAGCTTGTTGATCAGGTAAACCAGCTTCAGCAGCTTGGCCTTGAGCTGGGCATCTGCATCGCCGGCGGCGAAGCGCTGGACGTTGTCGAATACCTCCTTGGGCAGCTGGGCGGTGGAGACGAGGTTGGCGGCGATCTGGTCGTAGAGAAAGTCGCCCGCCACCACGTGGCCCAGCGGTGCATCGGCCGTGGCCAACACCGCTTCGTGCACCACGCGCAACTGGCTGCGAAGCTGCGAGACCGTGCCGGTGGTGTCGATCGTGCGCAGCACCCGCTCCCAGAAGCGGCGGCGCACGGGCAGCAGCGGGTAGTCGCTGGTCATCACCGATTCGTCGTCGGTGACGTGTTCGAGCTTGGTGCCGCGCAGGTGGCGCGAGATTTCGCCCAGGTTGGCGCGCCAGAGCTTTTCGACTTCGGGCTGCGCGCTCGGTTTCTTGGCCAGGATGATCTGGCGGGTGACGTTCTCGACGTCCCAGTCGCCCAGCATCACCTGCACCGGAAAGCGGCCCATCAGCCGCTGCAGATTGGGCATGCCCGACAGGGCCGACTGGCCGGTGCCGACGAAGAGCAGCTTGCCGTTGAAGTGCTTGGACAGGGTCTCGGTGACCTCCTGCACCTGGAAGGCCTTCTCGGCGTCGGAGCCGATGTACTGCTGCACTTCGTCGAGCACCACCAGCGTCAGCGGGAACTTGCCGCCTACGAGCAGTGCGGCTTCGATGGCCGCTACGAGCTGGTCGCTGCTGATGTCGGCCACCTCGGGGAACTGGTTCTTCAGAATGAGGCGCAAGTCTTTCTGGCTGGCGGCCAGGTCGGGGCGGTGCTTCAGCAGCGATTGCGCCAGTGGCTGCGAGACGTACATCTCGGGCAGTGTCCTTTCCACCGTGCGGCCTTCGGCCTGCAGATCGGCGCGCACGGCGTCGAGGATGCCTTCGCGCTGCAGCCACATCTGCAGTTGCGCCTGGTTGTATTGCGCAGGCAGACCTTTGGACTTGAAGATGACGCTCAGCAGCGCCAAGCGAACGTTGTTGCCGGCGCCGGAGCCCAGCTTGCCCGCTGCGGCGTGCAGCCCGCCCTGACGCTTGCCGTGGGTGCTGAGTTCCTTCAGCTGGGCCGCGACGCCCTGCGGCAGGCGCGCGATGCTGCGGGCGGTGGCGCCATCGGCAAAGGCGTAGTCGGTCCACAGCGTGCGCAGCATCTTGGCCAAGTGCGACTTGCCGCTGCCGTAGAAGCCGGAGATCCACACGCCGGGCTGCTCGGCCTTGTTGCCCAGGTTGAGCAGGAACTTGTCGAGGATGGTCTCGATGCCCTTCTCGTACTGGCCGTCGCAGACGAAGGTTTCCAACTCGTAGCGCAGGATGACCTGGGCGGCATCGGAGTGGTCTTCCGACACCTCGGCGACGCCGTTGTTGACGAGTCGGTTCTCTTGCGGCGCCTTGTTGTAGATGTCCCTGTTCAGCATGGTGGTCCTTGCTTGCCCTGTTGGCGTGTTCGGTTCAGTCCTTGGCCATCAGAGGAACGGCCAGGTAGTTCCAGCCGTCTCGGGCGTCGAGCAGGCGGTAGGTGTGGTT
>WBZP01005901.1_pt1 | contig 12279 bp, 8 predicted proteins | sample 5204301 | NCBI WGS metagenome assembly WBZP01 (sample SAMN12412401, study PRJNA552823) | activated sludge metagenome | isolation source: activated sludge from nitrification reactor of wastewater treatment plant... | place: USA: Pennsylvania | collected 2017
CCAGTCGGCCCCACAGCTCATGACTCAACCTGTTCGTAGTCTCGGTTTAGTCATCAATGGTGACGTGTACGTCGCCTACTAGCTCTTTTTGGTGGTTGATGACGGGTAGGTGCCAGTGGGGACGGAGCTGCTCTAGCTGGGCGCCGGTGAGCCAGCCGAGTGCCGCTGCCAGCTTGCACACCAGCGGTCCGAGCAGCCGCATGTTGCCATCCTCGATCTTGACCGCCAGCCCGCACGGCCCATCCGGCGAGTCCACCACCCCCAGCCCATACACCCCATCGGCGCCAATCTTGGCGATGAGGTTGTGCTGCGACACCTGCATCAGCTCGGTACACAGCCGACCGGGTCCCGCCAGTAGCTCGGGCGCGGCAGCAATCGCGGCGCGAATCCGCTTGCCGGCCTCGCGGTGCGGCTCTGGCAGCACGTCCCCCGCCAGCCGCGCATAGCCCCGAGCCAGCCCAATCAGCGGCGTCCGAAACACCACCGCCCCACAGCCATCGACCGCCAGCTGAATGTGCTCGGCATCAATCCCGCTCACCGTCGACAGGTGCGCCAAGATCTCCTGCTGTAGCGGATGGTGATGGCGGTTGTAGTCCTGGATCGGCCAGCCTCGGGCGCGACACGCCGCCAGCATCGCCGCATGCTTGCCCGAGCAGTTGTTGTGCAGCTTGGTCGGCGGGCGCTTCTCGGCCAGCAGGCGCTTCGCTTCATCTGGTCCCAGCGGCGTATGCGGCCCGCAGTGCAGGTCATCCACCGTCGCCCCGATGCGGTCGAGCATGCTGTGCGCCAGCGCCACATGCTCATCCCCACCCGAGTGCGAGCCACAGGCCAGCGCCAGCTCTCGATCCGTAAAGCCAAAGCGCGCCATCGCCCCACTGCGGAACAGGCTCAGCGCCTGCACAAACTTCGCGGTCGAGCGCCAGAACACCGGCCCCTCGAAGTCGCCGGCCTGCATCACCACCCGGCCCTTGGCATCCACCACCACCGCCCGGACCTGGCTGACCGACTCTAGGTAGCCGCCCCGCCGGGTGTCGATGGTGATCTTCCAGTTCATGGTTTCACTCACGGTGTCTCCTTCGCTCCGTCGGCCACATGCCCAGCAGCGACTGAAGCCGCGTACTCGACTTGGGTCCACTCGCCCGCAGCGTCACTTGTCGATACAGACCTTGCCCCGGCACAAGCTCGACCGTCACGTGGTCCGTCGGCAGCTCGTACGGAAACCGACTCGCCCACTCGATCACCAGCACCGCCCCCGCTGCCAAGGCTTCCCACAGCCCCAGCTCTTGGAGCTCCGCCGCCCGTTCCAGCCGATACAGGTCCGCATGCAGCAGCAGCAGCCGGCCTTGATGTTGATGGACCAGCGCAAACGACGGGCTCACCACCTGGGTCCCGGCAGGCACGCCCAGCCCCGCCGCCAGGCCCTGCGCAAAGCAGGTCTTCCCTGCCCCGAGCGGACCTTCCAGCAGCACCACATCGCCTGGCTGGAGCCGCTCGCCCAGCACGCGACCGATCCGCCGCGTCGCCAACGGACCTCGGGACACCAGTCGCACCGGCTGAACAGGGTCGGCACGGGTCGGCAGAGGTTTCGCATCCATCGGCAGACTTCTACCTTACTTCCGTCGAGCAATAAAGCGCCTGGCATCACGAAAGAGCACCGGGAAGGTAAGCCGCAACGCCAGCGCATAGCAGCCGATCCCCAGCAGCACCTCACCGACCAGCCGCAGCCGCGTCACGGGTAGCCCAAGCCGCCCCGCCCCGACCTGCCACAGCAGCAGCCCCCCCGCCATCAGCGCCGTCGCCACCACTGCCGGAGCCACCGCCCCCAGCAGCTCGACCGGTCGCAGCGCCGTCAGCCACATGGTCAGCACCGTCCCGCACACCGCCGCCAGGGCCAGCGCGACCGACACCGCCTGCGCCACCCGCTCTGGGTGCAGCCGCCCCGGGTCTGTCACCGCGACCAGCCCCAGCAACAGCGCGAAGCTGCCCAGCTGGGTGGCATAGATCACCGCCGCCAGCCGTGAGCGATGCAGCGCCGTCAGCTGCGCAAACGCCATCCGATGAAAGCCCAGGGACACCGCGCCCAAAGGCAGCCAGGTCATCACCTGCGCGACCCCGTGCCAGCGCGGCGGCAGCACCGCTGCTTCAAATGTCTTGGCCAGCAGCACCGCCCCGATGGCCATTGGCACCAGGCACAGCGACACTGTCCGCAGCCCCAGCAGGTAGTTTTGCCGCCGTAGCGCCGGATCTTGGAGCCCGAGCGCCCGCACCAGCGCACTGGCGGCATACATCGCAATCGTCTCGCTCGGCGTCATGATGACGGTGTAGCCGACCGCATACACCCCCTGCGCCCCGATCGAATAGACCCGCCCGACAAAGACATTGTCCATGTACAGCGTCGCCAGCTCGACCAGCGAGGACAGATAGATCGGCCAGGTCATCCGCCACAGCTCGCCCAGCAGCTGCCGCGACTCGGCCCAGGCTGGGCCGGTGAGCCGATCCCCCAAAGACGGCCACAGGGGCAGCGACAGCCGCAGCGACAGCCACAGCACCCGCGCCAGCTGCCGTGCCAGATACCCCAGCGGCAGACACAGCGCCCCACTGCCCAAGACCGCCGCGCTGATCGTCACCGTCACGTAGACCGCATCCCCAAAGAGATCGACCCGCAGAAGATCACTGAAGCGGAGCTGATAGCGCAGCTGCACCGTGGGAATCAGCGCCACTCGCTCGAGCACCATCGCCACGCAGTACAGCTGGAGCAGCCGCAGCGCCGCCGGCTCGTGGAGCAGCCCGAGCAGCGGCCTACTGACAATCGCCAGCACCGCAAACACCACCAGCCCCGACCCCAGCAGGTAGCCCTGAACCAGGCGCGCCGCCTCGGCAAAGCGATCGCGGCGGGTCAGCAGCGCTTGCTGGGGTGCGAGCAGCGTCAGGGCACTCACCACCGTCGCCAAGATCAGCGCCAGGTTGGCCTGCCCATAGTCCGTCTTGTGGACGTAGTGGGTCGCGATCAGCGTCGTCAGCAGCCCCGCAGCCCGCCCGAGCAGCCCCGCCAGCGTGGTGGTGGCCGCGCCCCGTACGCTCTTTTCGACGATCTCGTCAGCAGGCGCACTGGCGGGCGACGACTGGGGCTGGCTCATCGCCGCCCAGTATGATCGTCCCCACCCCGCGAAGGCAAGCCGAGGCTACTTCTTACTCTTGCGACGGGTGGTCTTGGTCTTGCCTTTGCCCTTGCCGGTGGGCTCGGACTTGACCGGCTCTAGCTTGACCACGGGTGGCTCTTGGTTCTCGATCCCTTGCAGCCTGATGCGCTTTGAGACGTAGCCATCCAGCCGCAGCTCCAGCTCGATCTCGCCCGGCTGCACCGGCTGCTCGACCCGGAACGGTGTCTTGCCCAGCAGCTCGTCTTTGTTCAGCTGATAGACCTCGGCCCCGGACGGCGAGCTCTCGACATGCCAGCTGATGATCTTGCTCGACGACTTGCCAGCCTTGCCGGCCAGGCCTTGGGGGTCGCTTACCAGGCTGTCCACCGTCTTGGCCATCGACTTGGGGTCGGTGGGGTCCAGCTTCACATCGCCGCGCTTGTGCAGCCAGGTGTAGACGCCCACAGCCACGCCCAGGAGCAGCAGCGTCAGCAGCGCCACCAGCACCACCCGCAGCGTCCGACCGCCACCTGCCTCTGCCTGCGACGCTGCCGGCATCACGGTGGCGCCATCGCCGGGCGGTCCGGGGATCTGATAGCCGCTGCCATCGGACAGCACGGTCTTGGCTTCGGGCTGCTGGGGCCCGGTCTGCTGGGGCAGCGGCTGGGACACCGGCTGCTGGGCGCCGAGCTTCACCGCCGGCACCATCATGCTGACCTTGACGTTGACCTTCTCGAGCTCTTGCTCGACCTGCGCCATCGAGGGCCGATCTTGGCGCTGCTTGGCGAGCATGCGGTGGACCAGATCGATCAGCGGCTCGGGCAGCGTGGGGTCGTGCTCTTTGAGCGGCTGCGGCTGCATATAGATGTGCATCGCCATCAGCTCGCCCGTGCCAGCTGCCGAGAACGGCGGCTTGCCCGACAGCATCCGGTACAGCATCACGCCCAGCGAGTACACGTCGGCCTTGTCATCGACATCGCCGGCGTTCTTGCACTGCTCGGGCGACATATACAGCGGCGTGCCCATCATCACGCCGGCGCGGGTCTGGAGCTGATCGTTGGCCTGGTACTCCTGCTTGACCTTGGCGATGCCGAAGTCGAGCAGCTTGGTCCGCTCGCCCCCCGGCACTGCCGAGTCCTGCACGATAATGATGTTGTCTGGCTTGAGGTCGCGGTGGACGATCGTCTTGGCGTGGGCAGCGGCGAGCGCCGAGGCAATCTGCTTGCCGAGCCGCAGACAGTCGAGCACCGGCATCCGACCGCCCGGCGCCCGCTTCATCCGTGCGCTCAGCGTCTCGCCGGTCAGAAGCTCCATCACGATATAGGCGGTGCCATCGGGGAGCTGGCCGATGTTGGCGACCTGGACGATGCCGGGATGGTCCACGACGTTGATGGCGCGGGCTTCGTTGATGAAGCGGAGCGCGATCTGCTGGTTCGAGGCGTGCTCTTTGTGGAGCACCTTGATCGCGACGCGCTTGCCGGTCTGATCGTCGATGGCCTCGTAGACCGCGCCCATGCCGCCCTCACCCAGCTGGGACAGCACCCGGAAGCGGTCAAGCGTCTGGCCGATCATCTAGGCCTCCGAGTGGAAGCGGCCCCGATGGTTCCCACAAGCTGCGTGAAGCACGAAGAAGACAGCACGGCCAAGCCAGTATACCGCAACTGCCTAGCAATTCGCAGCCAGCGCAGGATGTCGCTATCTACTGCGGCGGTGGGCTAGGGCTTCCGGCAAGTGGATTGGGTTCGGGAGCTTCGGGGTCGGCTTCGGGGGTGGTGCGGCGGCGGTCGGCGCGGCGCTCGATCTCGCGCAGGGGGGCGACCACTTCGCGCAGCAGATCGGCGTTGCCTTCCACCATCTCGATCGCTGCCAGGACTGCGTTGACGACGCGAATCCACTGGTTGCGCGCCGCCATCGAGTCGGCTCGGCTCGGGGTCCCCGCCGGGGTGTGCTGCGCGGTCGCTGTCTCGCCCAGCTTGTGCGCAACCTGGCCGTAGCGCTCGATGATGTGCAGCAGGGTGGTCTTGCCAAAGGCCACGCTCTTCAGCAGCTTCTTGTCGTCCGCCGTCAGCCGCGCCATCGCCAGCGCTGCCTGCCCGGCCTCATCGGTGTACGAGCGCGACACCACCGCCAGACCTTCCGGGAACACCCGGTCGCGCAGCTGGAGCCACTGCTCGCGATCGCTCGGGCTGTCGGCCAGATGGCCCAGGGCGGCAAACACCGCGTACCCGCCCCGCACCAGATCGTCGTGCTGACTGTCCAGCTCCTCTGCCGTACGCGCCAGGCCAGCCGCCTGAGGATTGGCAGTGGGCTGACAGTCCAGCAGGCCCTTGTGGGCGCGGCCAAGGTGCGACAGCAGCCCCACCACCTCGGGCACTGCCGCCAGCAGCTGATGGTGCCGATGCCGGGTGTCCACCCACGTCAAGGTCGTATGAATCATCTCTCCCGAGGTCAGTCGTTTCAGTGCCATATCGGTTCCTTTCAAAAGTGTGCCGATAAGACCTACCTGGACTCCCACCAGTCTGCCACCACCCTGACCTGTTCCGCCGTCGGAAAATATTTTTTGGCCGCCCGTACAACCCCTGCCAGTGAGCCGGATCGCACCAAACCAATCGCCTACCCCGGTCATCGCTGTACCTGATTGGTTCAAACCAATCGTCCACCCCGGTCATCGCTGTACCTGATTGGTTCAAACCATTCGTCTACCCCGGTCATCGCTGTACCTGATTGGTTCAAACCATTCGTCTACCCCGGTCACCGCTGTACCTGATTGGTTTGGTGGCCTGGGCATGGGCGGGCCGGGCGGTAGAGAGGGCTGGCGGACTACCTGGGCAGGATGAAGTCGCCGGTGATTTCGACGGTGGGGTCGCTGGCTAGGGCGGCGAAGAGGGCGGCTTGGAGCTGGGCGAGGAGCGCGGGCTGCTCGGTGACGAGGTCGTGGATCTCGCGGGGGTCCTGCACCACATCGAAGACGCTGTAGCGCGGGCCGTTGCGGGTTGGGCGGTAGATGATCTTGTAGCGGTCGGTGCGCAGGGCCCGGTGCTTGGCCACGGTGACAAGGTCGCGATAGCGCTCTCGCACGGCAATGTCATCGTCAGGCGAGATGTCGGTGGTCGAGGTCACGTCGGGATAGGGCAGGCGCTGGTCGGTCGCGAAGCCGGGACCGGTCGGGGTAAACCACAGCTCTGTCTCGGCCACGGAAGTTAGTCCCAGGCTGTCCTTGTCACCCCGCAGCAGCGGCCCCAGATCAACGCCATCGAGCTGGCTCCGCAGGGCGGCATCGGCAGGCTGACCCAGCAGTGCCAACAGGGTCGGGACAAGGTCAATGTCGCGGGTCAGCCCAGTGACCGCGTGGGGCGGGAAGCGATGGACGGGATCGTGGATCAGCACCGGCACCCGCAGCGACTGATCGCCTTCCAGGTGATCGCCGTGCCCCATGCCTCGGCCCGGCTCGTCGTACAGGTTCTCGCCGTGATCGGACAGCAGCACGACGATGGTGTCCTCGGCCCGGCCCAGCGCCGTAAGGCCATCGAGCAGCGCCTTCACCCCGGCATCCGCCGCCGCCACCGAGCCGTCATAGAGCGCCTGCACCGCCGCGACATCCGCCGGCGAGGAGACATCGGTCAGCGGTGGCTTGTGGTACAGGAACGGGCCGCGATAGCTCGGATCGATGAAGCGGCGGTAGTACGGGGCCGGCGCGGCATAGGGAAAGTGCGCGGTCGAAAAGAACACCGTCAGGAAGAACGGCACGTCTCCCCGGCTGTGCTGGGCGATGGTGCGCAGGGCGCGGGCGGCAAGCAGCTTGGGATCGGCCAGCTCGGACACGCCTTCGAGCTCGGGAAAGACCCGCTGCCCCAGGGCCAGGCCGAGCGAGCCGAAGCCGGCCCCGGACAGATACGGCAGCAGGTTGCGGTGGACGGTCACTCCGCGCTGCAGGACCAGGGCCCGGGCATCGAACGACGGCACCTCCACCCGATCGAAGCCCAGGTCAATGCGCGAGAAGATCTCGCCGCAGAAGTCCGACACCACCGCCGTCTGGTAGCCGCGATCCTTGAGCAGCTGCGGCAGCGCTATCGGGACGGCGGCACGCTCCTTGTGGGTCGGGAACATGGTGCGGATGCCGTGGTGATAGGGGTAGCGGCCAGTCAGCAAGGTCACAAACGACGGGAAGGTACGCGGCACCGAGACATGGGCCTGGGTCAGACGAACGCTGCGCGCGGCCAGCTCGGTCATGGCGGGGGCCACGCCGCGTCGATCCTCGAACAGTCGATCGGCGCGCAGGCTATCGACGGCGATGATCAGCAGCGAGGGCGGACGGCGCACACCTGCCGCCAGCTTGGGGGGCGACGCCGGCCACTGCCAATAAACCAGCCCAAGGGTCGTGACCGCAGCCAGCGCCAGCAGCCAGGGGCGATGCCACAGCCACAGCTCGCCAAAGAACCGCCGCGAACGCAGGGACAGCAGCGGTGCCAGCAGCAAAAACAGCAGAAACCCCACCCCAAGCATCCATAACAGCAGTCCGCCTGAGCCGTGGGTCAGCCACACCATCACCGTCCTGCCGAAGCCCCCCCGGTCGTAGAGCGTCTCGGCGAACAGCGCCGGGCGCAGGATGATGGCGCGCGACAGCAGAAAGACATGCAGGGTCAGCGCCGAGAGCACACTGACCAGCAGCCTTCGCCCGAGCGGCCAAGGGGACGGAGGCAGCGACAGCGGCGTCTCTAGGCTGCGGGGGCGTGCTTTGCGACCGGGCCAGGTGCTGGTCCGCTCCCACAGGGTGATGCAGAGCTGGATGAGCAGCCCGAGCCCCACGCCAATGGCGGCATAACAGGCAAGGACCCGCCCTTGGTGCACAAGCAAGGTGCGACCGTAGCGGCTCATCACCCGCTGCTCGGTGGCGGCGTCACCCACGCCATACAGCCGCAGGTCGGCGCCGAGCAGAAAGTCGACCCCGAACAGCGCGCAATAGAGCAGCCCTACCACCACGATGCCAAGGACCGGTGGATAGACCGCTCGCCATAGCAACAGCCAGCGGCTCGGCTGCTGCGGGTTCTGTGCTGAGTCTGGGGACACGACTGCTTCGTTCTTACGCTTCGGTCGGGGCTTCTGGTTCGGCGGCCTTTTTCTTGGCGGCCATGTTCTTGAGGGACTTGCGGACCACTTCGGCAATGTCGAGGACTTGGACCTTTTCCTCGGCCTGGGCGTCCTTGACTCCATCGGTGATCATGATGGTGCAGAAGGGACAGGCGACTGCTGCCACCGCTGCGCCGCTGCCGAGGACCTCTTCGGTGCGGTTGCGGTTGACGCGCGGGCCTTTCTCTTCCTGCCACATGCGACCGCCGCCGGCGCCACAGCAGAAGCCGCGCTCTTTCTTGCGGCCTAGCTCGATCAGATCCCCCGTGGACACAGCTTCCAGCACGGTGCGGGGCGCGTCGTAGATGCCGTTCCAGCGACCGAGGTAGCACGAGTCATGGAAGGTCACCTTCTGGTCCATCTTCGTCTCGGGCTGGAGCTTGCCGGAAGACAGCAGGTGGGCCAGTAGCTCGGAGTGATGAAGGACCTCGTAGCTGCCGCCGAACTGGGGGTACTCGTTCTTTAAGGTGTGGAAGCAGTGTGGGCAGCTGGTGACGATGCGCTTGACCTTGGCTTCGTTGAGCGCGTCGACGTTGGCCTTGGCCTGCTCTTGGAACAGGAACTCGTTGCCGGCGCGGCGGGCGGGGTCACCAGAGCAGCCTTCCTGCTTGCCCAGGACGGCAAAGCGGGTACCGGCAGCGTGCAGGACCTCGACCAGGGCGCGCATCGACTTCTTGATCCGGTCATCGAACGCGGCGGCACAGCCGACAAACAGCAGGTACTCGAAGTCGGGCTGGTCTTCGACGGTCGGCACCGGGACCTCCAGACCTTCCGCCCAGTCCATCCGCTGGTCACCGTTTATGCCCCAGGGATTGCCGTTGCGCTCCAGGTTCTGGAAGGTGCGCTGTAGCTCGGTCGGCATCCGTCCCTCGGTCAGGACAAGGTGGGTCTTCATCTGCTGAATCTTCAGCGGGTGATCGATGAAGACCGGACAGACCTCTTGGCAGGCGCCGCAGGTGGTACACGCCCACAGCGTCTCGTCCTTGATGCGGCCCCCGACCAGCGGTGGTAGCTCGTCCAGCTTGGCCTGGACCTCGGCAATCTGCTTCTTCAGCGGCTCAGCGGCTTTCTCAAGCTGCGCCTCGGCCTCGGTCTTGTCGGTCGCGGTCACGCCGGCTTGCTTCTTGAGCGCCTCAAGCTGCATCGCCAGATCCCCGCGCTCCTTCATCTCGTCCTTGAGGTCGTGAATCAGGTGCATCGGGGACAGCGGCTTGTCGGTGTTGTAGGCGGGACAGTAGTTCGAGCAGCGGGCGCACTCGGTGCAGGCGTACTGATCGAGGAGCGACTTGTGAGAGAACTGCTCGATCTTGCCGACGCCCCAGTCGTTCTCGTCATCGAGGTTGAGCTTGGGCATCACCCCTTTTTGGTCGAGCTTGCGGAAGTAGATGTTCGGCATCGACCCAAGGATGTGGATGTGCTTCGAGTACGGCAGGTAGTTGAGGAAGAACAGCAGGATCGCGGCATGGACCCAGCGCGACACCTCGCTGATGAGGTGCGCCCCGCCGACCCCGGTCATCGCCTTGCCGATGGCATCGGACAGCGGACCCAGGCTCTCGGGCGAGGCGGACGCAGCGTAGTGGAAGCCGTGGAAGCCGAAGTGGCTGACACAGAGCATCCCAATCTGCGCCAGGATGAACGCGGCATCGGCGGACAGAGGAATCAGCCGAGGCTTGAGCACGATGCGCCGGAAGTAGGCGTACAGCACCATCAGAAGGACGATCCCGCTGAACAGGTCGATGCTCCACGACAGCACCGGATACACCGGACCCAGGAACATCCGGAAGCTGAAGCCGGGTACGAAGTCCCACAGCAGGCCCTGCAAGATGAACTCCGCCGACCCGAGGGTAATGATCATAAAGCCGGCGAAGATCAGCAGGTGGTGCTTGGAGGTCGCACCCGCCGGGATGGCGTACGACATCGGCTCGCCGACCTTCTTTTGCAGAAAGAAGTAGATCAGCACCGAGGCTATGCGGGCAGCGACGCGGTCGGTGAGCTTGAGGTCGTTGTCCCTGCCCCGCGCCATGATTCGGTAGAGCCGCAGTACGGAGCGCAGAAACACCGCCACCGCGACGAGCAGCAAGGCAGCAAACAGGAGCGAACTGACCATGGATTCTTCCCTTCTCGAGAGTTCCCGTGAGACTTGCCTTATATCACAGTCCTCATGATGCGAGCGACGACGATGGCTTATAATGCCGGTGGTGCCACGCGTCATTGTTCGAGTTCGTGATCTACCGGAGCCGATCACCTATGCCGTGCAGCCGGGAACCTGCCTGCTCATTGGTAGACTGCCAGACCCGAGTCGCTTGGTCACAGAGACTGGCGAGCTGGCTGAGTCGATCTCTGGAATGCAGGTCTTGACGGCGCGGATTGACTCGCCTCGGGTGTCTGGCAATCACCTGCTGGCGGTCTGCGCGCCCGGCGGGAACATGTCGCTCTATGAGATGCAGAGTCGCAACGGAACGTCGCTGCGGCTCTATCCCGGTCAGCCGGTCCGGCTGCGTGGCGATGTCACGGTGGATCTGGCGTTTCGCGGTGGCAGCGCGGCCATGCTGGGAGAGCCTCGCCCCGCTGACTGGACCGATGAGAGTGACTTCGGGCTGCAGGTCGTCGCCGCCATCAATGAGTGGCTGGCCCCCCAGACCGTCGATCTGCGGGCCGAGCTGGTCGCGCCGGGAAAGCGCGATGGGGAAGGCTCGAGCTTTCACTTGGCGGACGATCACACGCTGCTGGTGGCGTCCCTGAGCAGCGGCACCTATGACCCGCAGATTGGCGTGCTGCTCGATCGCATCCGCGTCTACATCCACGAGCAGAACATCCGGCTAGAGCGGTTCCAGAAGCGCGTCGATGGAATGATCGTGTCGTCGCCCGTGATGCGCGATGTGCTGCGTCGGGTCGCGGAAGCTGCCGAGCAAGGCCGCCGCACCGTGCTGCTTGGGCCTACGGGAGCCGGCAAAGAGTGGCTGGCGCGCTGCTATCACCGCTACTCGCCGCGCAGCAAGGGGCCGTTCGCGGCGCTCAACTGTGCGCTGCTCGACCGCGACTTGCTGTATGCGCAGCTGTTTGGGGCCCGGCGTGGATCGTTCACCGGGGCAGTCAACGACGTGCAGGGACTGGTCGAGGCCAGCCACGAAGGCACGATGTTCCTCGATGAGCTGGGTGAGATGAGCCTGGATGTCCAAAAGGCGCTGCTGCGCTTTCTCGACACTCGAGGCGAGTATCAGCGCCTGGGTGATCCGAAGGTGCGGCGCGCCGATGTCCAGCTGGTGTGTGCCAGCAACGCGCGGCTGGACGAGGTCGAGTACCGGATGAAGCACTTCCGCGACGACCTGTGGTATCGGCTGTCATCGGCGGTGATCCGGGTGCCACCGCTGCGCGAGCGACCCGAAGATGTCTTGGCGTTTTTGCAGCTGAAGCTGCTGCGCAACAGCACGCTGCGGGTGGTGGATGCGCTGTCACCGGCAGCACTGCGCTGTGTGCTGGCCGATCCGCTGCCGGGCAACTTTCGCGATCTGGAAAACTTCGTTGACCGGCTGCCAGCAGCGCAGCGTCCGGGCGAGATCGAGGTCGCCCAGGTCGAAGCGGCGCTGCGCGAAGGCCGAGGTCAGTCCTCTGGCACGCCCAACAACGTCCCCGAGTATCAAGGCGCGGTCCGCGACAGTGGTCGAATCCGCAGGATGCGCCTGCCCGACAAGCCGTCCGAGAACCGCAACGTGGACTGGGAAGGGATGGCGGTGGAGGCCATCGCCGCGTTCTTGGCCGATCACGGTGACAGCGTCGCTGGCTGGGGCGAGCTACATGCCCTGGTCGAGAAGTATCTCAAGCCGGTCTTTGTCGCCCAGGCCACCGAGCTTGGCAACATTGACGAGGTCAGCAAGAACATCAACTACTCGGCCTTGGCCCGTAAGCTCAACATCGCCGACGGCAGCACCGTGAAGATGCACCTGACCCGCTACGTCGAGCGATTCCGCCAGCGCAAGACTCCGCCGCAGAGCTAAGCCTTCGGGTGGGACCG
>WBZP01005903.1_pt1 | contig 12277 bp, 11 predicted proteins | sample 5204301 | NCBI WGS metagenome assembly WBZP01 (sample SAMN12412401, study PRJNA552823) | activated sludge metagenome | isolation source: activated sludge from nitrification reactor of wastewater treatment plant... | place: USA: Pennsylvania | collected 2017
CTTCGTCGGCGTACTGCCGGCGCTCTTCACGCTGTGGATCCGCCGCAAGGTGGAAGAGCCCGAGATGTGGCGGCGCACCAGCGGCGAGTCGCGCGGGCGTATCGGCGAGCTCTTCACCCCCGGCCGCGCCTCGACCACCGTCTTCATCATCCTGATGAACGCCTGCTGTCTCTTCGGCTGGTGGGGGCTCAACCTCTGGGTGCCGGCGTATCTGAACCTGCCGCCGGAGCGCGGCGGCATCGGCCTCTCGTCGTCGGCGATGTCGTGGTTCGTGATCGCGATGCAGGTGGGCATGTGGTTCGGCTACGTGAGCTTCGGCTACATCGCCGATGCGATCGGCCGCAAGCGGGCCTACGTGCTGTTCGTGCTGATGGCGAGCCTGCTGCTGCCGCTCTACGGCAACATCAGCGCGCCGACGGCGCTGCTGTTCCTCGGTCCCGCGGTGGCGTTCTTCGGTACCGGCTACTACAGCGGCTTCGGCGCGGTGATCGCGGAGCTGTATCCCACGTCGGTGCGCGCCACCGCCGCCGGCGTCGGCTACAACGTGGGCCGCATCGCCAGCGCGGCGGCGCCGTTCGTGGTCGGATCGATGGCCGGCACGCGCGGTTTCGGCGTGGCGTTCGCGATCACGGGCGCGGCGTTTTTCCTGGCGGCGCTGGCCTGGATCGGCATTCCCGAGACCGGCAACAAGGAACTCGCGGCCTGACCGCCGGCGCGCCGCCGATGACCCCATTCGTCTCGACACCGCCGCCGTTCGACGCCATCACGGCAGCCGGCATCGGCGGCCTCGCCCTGGCGATGGCGGCCATCGTGGCGTGGCTGCGCGGGCGCTTCGAAGGCGCGGCCACCGGCGCGCGCTCCGCCGTGGTGCTGGCGATGTGGACAGCGCTGGTCGGTGGCGCGGCTGCGGCTGGCGTGCTCGCGCGGTTCGATCGCACGCCGCCGCCGATGGCCCTGCTGCTGCCGGTAATCTTCGGCGGCTCGATCGTGCTGGCGCTGTCCGCGGTCGGACGTTCGATTGCGCAGGCGTGGCCGCTGGCGGCACTGGTGGGGGTGCAGATGTTCCGCCTGCCGCTCGAGCTGGTGATGCACCGCGCCGCCCGGCTCGGCATCATGCCGGAGGAACTCTCGTACTCCGGCTACAACCTCGACATCGTCACTGGCGCGACCGCCGTCGTGATCGTGGCGCTCATGGCACGACGCCCGCTGCCGCGCGCCGTGCTCTGGGCCTGGAACCTCTGGGGCGTGTGGTGCCTGCTGGTGATCGCGTGGGTAGCGCGCACCAGCTCGCCGCTCGTGCGCGGCTTCGGTGACGACCCGCGCCACGTGAACACGTGGGTGCTGTATCTGCCGTACGTGTGGCTGCCAGCGGTTCTGGTCATGATCGCGCTCACCGGGCATCTGGTGCTCACGCGGAAGCTCTTGACCACCTCGCGTGCCGACTCCTATACTTCGTCCCACCGATGACGGCGATGCAGTTCCCCGTGGCTCGAAAGCGCGCGACGCGAAAGCGACTCGCGGCGGTGAGCCAGGTGCGCGCCTAGAAGCCGGACATTCGTCCACTCTCGGGCACCCAGCAACCCGCCAGCGCTGTCGCGCGTGGCGGGTTTCGTGTTTTCAGGCGGTTTTTCAGGCAGAAGGGCGGTTGAGCGGTCATGCAGCAACAGCGGTCCATCGAGGTCGGCGTCCTCGGCGCCACGGGCGTGGTCGGACAGCACTTCGTCACGCGGCTCTCCCGGCATCCGTGGTTCAAACCGGTGTGGCTGGCGGCGAGTGAGCGCTCGGAAGGCAAGACCTACCGCGACGCCGCGCCCTGGCGTCTCGCGGCTGCGATGCCGGAGGACGCCGCCGGGCGCACCGTCGACGCGTGCGTGCCGGGACGCGGGCCGAAGATCGTGTTCTCGGGCCTCGACGCCTCGGTGGCCGGCGAGGTGGAAGGTGCGTTCGCCGCCGCCGGGCACGTGGTGGTGAGCAACGCGCGCAACTACCGCATGGATCCGCTGGTGCCGCTGCTGATTCCCGAGGTGAACGCGGATCACCTCGGCATCCTCGAGGAGCAGCGCCGGGTGAAGGGCTGGCCGGGCCTCATCGTCACCAACCCGAACTGCTCCACGGTGGTGCTGGCCTCGGCGCTCGCGCCGCTGCGCCAGTTCGGGCTCACGAAGGTGGTGGTGAGCACGATGCAGGCGGTGTCCGGGGCGGGATATCCCGGCGTGCCCTCGCTCGACATTCTTGGCAACGTCGTGCCCTTCATCGGCGGCGAGGAAGAGAAGATGGAGATCGAGGCGCAGAAGATCCTCGGCACCGACGGCGGCCGCGCGCCGCACGCGGTGGTGATCAGCGCCCACACCAACCGCGTGCCCGTGCTCGACGGCCACACGATGACCGTGTCGGTGGAGTTCGCGTCGAATCCCGGCGTCGATGCGGTCACCGAGGCGATGCGCACCTTCGCCGGCCGGCCGCAGGAACTCGGACTGCCGAGCGCGCCGGTGCCCGCGATCGAGGTGATGCGCGAGCAGAACCGCCCGCAGCCGCGCCTCGACGCGGATCGCGGCGATGGCATGACGGTGAGCGTCGGCCGCATCCGCGCCTGCCCGGTCTTCCACGTGAAGTTCGTCGCCCTCGCCCACAACGTCGTGCGCGGCGCCGCCGGCGCCGCGATTCTGAACGCCGAGCTGATGGTGGCGGAGGGCGTGGTCTAGGGGGCTGGGGGCTGGGGCGAGCATGGCACCCACAGATCCAGCCTGAATGCATTTGTCGCTGAGATGCGTCGATGGAACTGAGGCCGAAAGTGAGCGAGCGACGCGAAGCGATCGAGCCCCAGCCCCTAGCCCCCAGGGCAGGCGAGGGAACGGAGTGAGCGAGCAATGGTGGTGATGAAGTTCGGCGGAACATCGGTGGCGGATCAGGCGGCCATCGAGCGGTTGATGGCGATCGTGTCGCGGCAGCGCCAGAAGGACGTGGCGGCCGGCGACACGGCGCCGGGGCCGGTGGTGGTGGTGTCGGCGCTGTCGGGCGTGACGGACCGGCTGCTCGGCGTGGCGGCCGAGGCGGGGGCCGGCGACGCGGAAGGTGCGCGGCACAACCTGCGGGCACTGCGCGAACGCCACCTGCTGGTCAGCGAGGTGGTGACCGATGAGGTGCTCCGCGATGCCGTGCGCGACCAGATCGACGCGCAGTTCGACGAGCTCGAACGCATCGTCGACGCGCTCGGCGTGCTGCGCGAGGTATCGCCGCGCTGGCTCGACACCATCGCCGCGACGGGCGAAATCGTGAGCAGCCGCATCGTGGCGGCGGCGCTCGAGTCGCGGGGGCTGTTCGGCGCCTGGGTCGACGCACGGCAGGTGGTGGTGACCGACGGCGAGCACGTCGCGGCGGCGCCGCAGTTCGCCGAAACCACCGCGGCGCTCGAGGCCACGGTCCGGCCGCTGCTCGTGGCCGGCCGGGTACCGGTGCTGGGGGGCTTCGTCGGCGCGACGAAGGACGGCGTCACCACCACCCTGGGCCGTGGCGGCTCCGACTTCTCGGGCGCCATCGTCGGCAGCTGCCTGCACGCTGCCGAGATCCAGATCTGGACCGACGTCGACGGCATGCTCACCGCCGATCCGCGCGTGGTGGCGAATCCGCGCGTGGTGCCGCACATCTCGTTCGCGGAAGCGTCCGAGCTGGCGTACTTCGGTGCCAAGGTGCTGCACCCGGCGACGATTCAGCCGGCAGTGGCGCGCGACATCCCCGTGCGCATCCTGAACTCGAAGCGGGCCGAGGCGCCCGGCACGCTCATCACCGGCGAGCGGCCGCCAAGCCTGGGTCTCACGGCGCTGGCGTCGAAGAAGCACGTCACGGTCGTGGACATCACGTCCACGCGTATGCTGATGGCGCATGGCTTCCTGCGGCGCCTGTTCGAGGTGTTCGAGCGGCACAAGACACCGGTGGACGTGGTGAGCACCTCCGAGGTGAGCGTGTCGGTGACGGTGGACGACCGACGGCGGCTGCCCGCCATCGTCGAGGCGCTGTCGGAGTTCGCCGAGGTGGCGTGCGAGCCCGACATGGCGATCGTGTGCGCGGTGGGCGAGGGCCTGAAGCACGAGCCGCGGCTGGTGGCACGCGTGTTCGAGGCGCTCGGCGACGTGCCGGTGCGCCTGCTGTCGCAGGCGGCGTCTCGTCGCAACATCACGTTCGTCATTCCCGAGGCCGACGTGCCGAAGGCGCTCGGCCGGCTGCACGAGCATTTCTTCGCGACTGCCGGCGCCGGAGCCGGCGCATGACGCGCCTGCTGCTGGTGGGCCACGGCCGCATGGGCCGGCTGGTCGAACGCCTGGCACCGCAGTACGGCATGGAGATCGCCGGCATCGTCACGGATGCGGACCCTGGCGCCCTGGCGGCGGATCACGGCCACGTCGACGTCGCCATCGACTTCACGCTGCCCGACGCGGTGCCGGCGAACCTGCCGGTGCTCGCATCGCGCGGCATCAACGTCGTGATTGGCACCACCGGCTGGCAGGCGCACGAGGCCGCGCTTCGCGACGTGGTGACGCGGGCGAACACGGGCGTGCTGGCCGCCGCGAACTTCTCGCTCGGCATGAACCTCTTCGCGCTGCTCGCGGAAGAGGCCGGCCGCCGTTTCGGGCCGCACGCCGGCTTCGGCGCCTGGATCCACGAACTGCACCACATCCACAAGAAGGACGCGCCGTCGGGCACGGCGCTCATGCTGCAGGGCGCGATGCAGTCGGCGGGATACGCACTGCCCATCGACGTCGCGGCCACGCGTGCCGGGCACATTCCCGGCACCCACACCATCGGCTTCGACGGGCCGTCGGAGACGGTGACGCTCACGCACACCGTGCGCGACCGCGGCGTGTTCGCCCACGGCGCGCTCGAGGCGGCCCGCTGGCTGGTGGGACGCCGCGGCTGGTTCACGATGCGGGATTTCCTCACGACCTCGACGAGTTCCACTGGAGTCTGATCATGCGCACGAAGTTCACCGGCGTCGGCACCGCTCTCATCACTCCCTTCACCACCTCCGGCGCGGTGGACGAGGCCGCCGTGCGGCGGCTGGCACGTCGCCAGATCGATCTCGGCATCCACTTCCTGGTGCCGTGCGGCACGACCGGCGAGGTGCCGACGCTGACCGGCCCGGAACGGCGGCGCGTGGTCGAGATCGTGGTGGACGAAGCCAGGGGCCAGGTGCCGGTGCTGGCCGGCGCCGGCGGATACGACACGCACGAGGTCGCGCACGCCGCGAAGGAGATGCAGGCGGCCGGCGCCGACGGCCTGCTCTCGGTGACGCCGTACTACAACCGGCCGACCCCCGAGGGCCTCTACGCGCACTACAGCGTGATCGCCGCGGCCACGCCGCTGCCGATCATCGTCTACAACGTGCCCGGCCGTACCGGCTGCAACGTCGACGCGCCGACGCTGGCGCGCCTCGCCACGATTCCGACGATCGTCGGTGTGAAGGAAGCGTCGGGCAACATGTCGCAGATGGCGGACATCCTCCGCGCCGTGCCCGACGACTTCCTCGTGCTCTCGGGCGACGACGCGGTGACGGTGCCGCTCATGAGCATCGGGGGCCGCGGGCTGATCTCGGTGTGCTCGAACCAGATTCCGCGCGAGATGGCGGAGATGGTCGAAGCCGCCGAGCGCGGTGACTATCAGGCGGCGCGCCGGATGCACCAGCGCCTGCTGGGGCTCATGCAGGTGAACTTCTGCGAGTCGAGCCCGGGGCCCGTGAAGTTCTCGATGGCGCAGATGGGCCTGTGCGGCGAGACGTTCCGGCTGCCGATGGTGTCGCCGCGCCAGGCCTCGAAAGACAAGGTGCTCGCCGTGATGCGCGAGCTGGGGCTGCCGGTGGGCCAGACGGCCACGGCGTAGCCGCCGGCCGCGGCCGACGATCAGGAAGGACGCGTGATGAGTCTGAAGGACACGATCGAGGCGATCTTCGCGGCTGGCCCCGGGGCCGACCGCGACGAGGCCCGCGAGGCGTTCGCGCGCCTGCAGCAGCAGTTGAGCGCGGGCGAGGTGCGATCCGCCGAGCCGGACGACGCGTCGCCCACCGGGTGGCGCGTGAACACCTGGGTGAAGCAGGGCATCCTGCTCGGCTTCCGCTTCGGCGACAACGTCGACCTGTCGATGGGCGGATGGCCGTTCTACGACAAGGACACGATGCCGTTGAAGCGTCCCGGCACGGGCGTGCGGATCGTGCCGGGCGGGTCGTCGGTGCGCGAGGGCGCGTTCCTCGGCAAGGGCGTCATCTGCATGCCGCCGATGTACATCAACATCGGCGCCTACGTGGGCGAGGGCACGCTGGTCGACTCGCATGCGCTGGTCGGTTCGTGCGCGCAGATCGGCGCCCGCGTCCACCTGAGTGCCGGCGCCCAGATCGGCGGCGTGATCGAGCCGGTGGGCGCCATGCCGGTGATCGTCGAAGACGAGGCGCTGGTGGGGGGCAACACCGGCCTCTACGAAGGCGCCATCGTGAAGCGCCGCGCCGTGATCGCGGCCGGCACCGTGCTCACCGGCTCCACGCCGATCTACGACTTGCCCAATGGCCGCATCATCCGGCCCGAGGCGGGTCAGCCGCTGGTGATCCCCGAGGGCGCCGTGGTCGTGCCCGGCGCGCGCTCGGTCACCGTCGGCGCTGGAAAAGACTGGGGCCTCTCACTCGCCACGCCGGTGATCGTGAAGTATCGCGACGATCGCACCGACACCCGCACGGAGCTCGAACAGTGGATCCGGTAGACGTCGTCGGCCTCGCTCGCATCCTCATCGACATCGAGTCCACCACCGGCATGGAGGGCGCGGTGGGCCGCGTGCTGGCGCAGTACCTGCGCGATCGCGGCTACTCGGTGCTCGAGCAGCCGGTGGCCGGCGACCGCATCAACGTGATCGCCGGCGTGGGCGAGCCGTCCGTCGTGTTCTCGACCCACTTCGATTGCGTGCCGCCGTTCTTTCCGAGCCGCGTCGAAAGCGGCGTGCTGCACGGGCGCGGCGCCTGCGACGCCAAGGGCATCCTCGCGGCGCAGGTGGCGGCGGCCGAGCGGCTGCGCGCCGCCGGCGAGACGCGCATCGGGCTCGTGTTCGTGTGCGGTGAAGAGCGGGGCAGCGACGGCGCCAAGGCCGCCAACACGATCGCCTCGCAGACCAGGTACCTGATCAACGGCGAGCCCACGGAGCTGAAGCTCGGCCTGGCGACGCGTGGGTGCTTCCGGGTGCGGCTCACCGCACGCGGACGGGCCGCGCACTCGGGCTACCCGCACCTCGGCGAGTCGGCGATCGAGAAGCTGATGGACGTGCTGCGCGATTTGCGCACGGCGGATTGGCCGTCCGACCCGCAGCTCGGCACCACGCACTACACCGTCGGCCTCATCAGTGGCGGCGTCGCTCCGAACGTCGTGCCCCCGAACGCCGAGGCGGAGGTGTTCTTCCGCACCGTGGGCGCCCACGATCCGGTACGGCAGGTGCTGGCTGCGGCCGTGGCCGGACGCGTCGACGTGCAGGAGATCCTCGAGCTGCCGGCGGTGCGCCTGCACACCGTGCCCGGTTTCGACACCGAGGTGTTCGCGTATTTCAGCGACGTGCCGTTCCTGACCAACTGGGGGACGCCGCTGCTGCTCGGCCCGGGTACGATTCACGTGGCGCACACCGACCACGAGCACGTGGCCATCGCCGACCTCGAGCGGGCCGTGGATCTCTACGCCGCGCTCGCGACGCGGCTGCTGGGAGACACGGCGGCGTGACCCTCGCGCCGGACGTGGGCCTCGGGGCCGGGCGTCCGGCGGCGTGGGCGCTGAGCGCCGACGAGCTGCGGGCGCTCTCCCGGCCCAGCGCCTGGCGCACGTGGCGGCACGTGGCGGACACCTGGGGACTCATCGTCGCGGCGGTGACCCTGAGCGTGTGGTCGTCGCATCCCGCCGCCTATCTCGCCGCCGTGGTCGTCGTCGGCACGCGCCAGCACTCACTGGGTGTGCACGCGCACGACGCGGCGCATGGCCTGCTGTTCCGCTCGCGGCCGCTGAACGACCTCGTGGGCGAGCTGCTGCTGGCCTGGCCGATCTTCACGTCCCTCGCCGGCTACCGGCTGTTGCACCTGCCGCATCACCGCTATCTCAACACCGACCGCGATCCCGACTGGTATCGCAACGGCCCGGAACGGCTGCACGAGCCCGGGTCGTGGACGAGCACGGTGGCCCTGCTGCTCGGCTTCCGGCTGCGGACCACCGACCTCGGGGTGCAGTTCGGCATGCGGGGCAACGACGGGATCACGGGCTGGCGCCGGCGGGCCCGGCCCTGGGTCTACGCCGCCGCAGCAGTCGCGGTCACCGCCGCCGGGGCGTGGGCGTCCGTCGTCGCCTACTGGATCGTGCCGTTCGTGACCTGCTTCCTGCCGGCGATGCGCATCCGAGGCATCTCGGATCACTGGGCCGTCGCCAGCGACCATCCGCTGCGGTGCATGCGCACCGTGCGCGCCAACCGACTGGAGCGGTTCCTGCTGTTCCCGAAGGGCGTGAACTTCCACATCGAGCACCACCTGTATCCGACCGTGCCGTTCTACCGGCTGGCGGCGCTGCACCGGCGGCTGATGCAATCGGAGAGCTACGCGCGCGAGGCGCACGTCACGCACGGCGTGACCGGGCTCGCCCTCGACGTGTGGCGAGCCCATCAGAAGGCGCAGCCGGTGCGGCCGGTGGCCTGAGCGCGACCACCCCGGTGTTCCTTGCCGGGGCGCGCCGCCGCGCGTTACACTGGACGTTCGTTCCGCTGCCGCTGGCGCTCGCCATGGCAACCGGCACGGCGGGCCGCACCGCGGCCCGGAACCTGTGCAATGTCAGTCTGCGAATCGCGTCAGGGCCGGAAGGCAGCAGCGCTCAGCAGCTCCTGGCATGTGCTGCAGGCCCTCCGGGCTGCGGTGGGGTCCGCGCCACACTGATCTCCGTCGCTGGACTCCATGGCCTACCAGTCGCTCGCGCGCAAGTGGCGACCCCAGACGCTCGACGACGTGCTCGGGCAGCAGGCCGTCACCCGCACCCTCCGCAACGCGCTCAAGACCCGCCGCATCGCCCAGGCGTTCGTGTTCGCCGGTCCGCGCGGCTGCGGCAAGACCACCACGGCGCGCATCCTGGCGCGGGCGCTGAACTGCGCCCAGGGCCCCACCGACACGCCCTGCGGAACCTGCGACGCCTGCATCGAGATCGCCGAGGGGCGTGACATCGACGTGCTCGAGATCGACGCCGCCACGCACACCGGCGTCGACAACGTGCGCGAGGTGATCATCGAGGGGCTCTCCATCGCGCCGGCGCGCAATCGCTACAAGGTGTTCCTCATCGACGAAGTCCACATGCTGTCGACCTCGTCGTTCAACGCGCTGCTGAAGAGCATCGAGGAACCGCCGCCCCACGTGGTCTTCATGATGGCCACGACCGAGCTGCACAAGATTCCCGACACGGTGCTGTCGCGCTCGCAGATCTACGAGTTCAGGACCATCTCGTCGAAGACGGTGGCCGAACGCCTGCGCTTCGTCGCCGAGCAGGAGGGCATCACCGTGCCCGACGACGCCCTGCTGCTGCTGGCGCGGGCCGGCGAGGGCAGCATGCGCGACTCGCTGTCGGCGTTCGACCAGGTGCGCGCCTTCTCGGGCGATGCCATCACCCTCGAGCAGGTCACCACGGTGCTCGGGCTCGTCGGCCGGGATCTGGTGTTCGACATGCTCGAGGCCATCGCCGCGGAAGACGCGCCGGCGGCGTTCGCGACAGTCGACAAGGCGATCGAGCGCGGCTACGACCTTCGGCTGTTGTGCCGCGAGCTGGCCCGAGCCAGCCGCGACCTGCTCCTGGTGTCGGTCGACAGCGCGCGGCTGAAGGATCCGGACATCGCCGGGGAAGGCGAGCGCGAGCGCATCGGCGCCCTCGGCCCGCGCTTCTCGCGCGAGGACCTGTTGCGCATGTTCGACGGCTTCACCAAGGCCGAATACGACGTACGCACGTCCGACGTGCCGCGATTCCAGCTGGAGATGGCGCTGCTGCGCCTGATGCACCTGCGCAAGCTGCTGCCCCTCGCCGAGCTGCTCGAAGGCGGCGCCCGCGGCGGATTTGCGCCGGCGGCCCGTCCTGCGGCGGCGGCCGCGGCGCCGGCTCGAGCGGCGATGCCCCCGCGTCCCACCGGCAACGCGCCCATGGCCCGCCCGGCCCCGCCGGCCGCGCCGCCCGCCCGTGCTGCGGCTCCGGCCGCACCGGCGCCGCCCGCGCGTCCGTCGGCGCCCGCCGCGTCGAACGCCCCGGCCCGCGCCGCGTCGTCCGATGCGCCGCTGCCCGATGGCGCGCGCGAACAGTTCCTGGCCGGCATCAAGGCCGGCAAGGTGTTCTTCTACAACGCCGTCGTCGCCCAGGCCTACACCATCGAGGTCACGCCGGCCGCCATCACGTTCTCGTTCCTGCCGAAGCAGAAGGTGCCGCGGCAGCAGTGCGAGGACAACAAGGCGTGGCTCGAGGGCCTCGGCGAGCAGATCTTCGGCCGCTTCCTGCCGGTACGCATCGCGCTGGTCGAAGGCGACGCGCCGCCGCCGGAGGCGTCGAGTGCCGTGCCTGCCGCCACGACGGCCCGGCCGACGGTGCGTGGGCCGGTCGAGAGCCCGGGCGACGAGTCGCTGCGCACCGAGGCGATGGCCAATCCGATGGTGCAGTCGATGCTCGAGATCTTCCCGGTCGACAAGGTGAAGATCGAGGAGATGTGAGGCCCACCCCGTGCTGCCAGGTCCCCTCGACGCGTTGATCGAACAGTTCCGCAAGCTGCCGGGCGTGGGCGCCAAGAGCGCCCAGCGCCTGGCGTTCCACGTGCTGAAGACGCCGCGTGAAGACGCCGAGCGGCTGTGCGAGGCCATCCTGCACGTGAAGGATCAGGTCACCTACTGCTCGGTGTGCTCGAACATCACCGACATCGACCCCTGCCGCTTCTGCGCCGACGAGGCCCGCGATCAGCGCCTGATCTGCGTGGTGGAAGAGCCACAGAACGTCAACGTGATCGAGAAGTCGCGTGGTTTCCGCGGTGTCTACCACGTGCTGATGGGCACGATCTCCCCCCTGCAGGGCGTCGGCCCCGACGACCTGAAGATCAAGGGCCTGCTGTCGCGCATCGAGGGCGGCAAGGTCGACGAGGTGATCCTCGCCACCAGTCCCACGGTGGAAGGCGAGGCCACGGCCATCTATCTCGCGCGCCTGCTGCGGCCGCTCGGCGTGCGCGTCACGCGCATCGCCACCGGCATTCCGGTGGGCAGCGATCTCGAATACGCCGACGAGCTCACCATGGGCAAGGCGATGGAGGGCCGTCGAGACGTGTCGTAGTCCGGATCTCCGGACGCGAACCGTCTCCGCACTGCGATGCTCCCCGTCGCCTATCAGATGCCCGCCGCCGTCGTGCTGGTGGTGGTCGGTCTCATGGCCTGCGTGGCCGGCGCCCGGCTGCTGAAGTACGTGCTGGCCGCCTTCGGCTTCATCATCGGCGGCCTCGCCGCCAGTTCCGTGCTCGGACCCAGCGAAACCGCCTACATGGTGGGCGCGTTCCTGGCGGGCGGGGCGATTGGCGCGGTGGTCATGGTGGCCGCGTCGTTCATCGGCGTGGCGCTGGTAGGCGCCGGACTCGGCGCCGCGGCCGTCACTCTCGCCTGGACGTTCATCCCCGGCGACCCGCATCCCTACGTCGTCATCATCGCGTCGGTGGCCGGGGCCTGGCTGGCCACCTGGCTGCAGCGCTACGTCACCATCCTGGGCACGGCGTTCGGCGGCGCCTGGGCGATGCTGGTTGGCGCGCTCGCTCTCACTGGAGACAAGGCCAAGCTGGCCGCCGCGGCGGCCGGCAACGTGTGGGTGCCGTATCCCATGCAGCCGGCGCCGGGCCAGGCGTGGGTGCCGTGGGTGTGGATCCTGCTCGGCGCCATCGGCGTGGCCGTGCAGTTGAAGCTCGCCGGCGGCGGCGCGAAGGCGCGCGCGAAGAAGGCGTAGCCGCCGTCGCGCCCGCGGCTCACTTCGCCGTCAGGCTCATCACGCGGCCCAGGCTGCCCTTGTAGCCGGTCATCTCGAGATATCCGCGGCCGGTCACGGGCCGCCCGCGGGCGCTGCCGGCCACCTGCACCATGCCCTCCCAGTAGGCCACGCCGGCACCCAGGGTGAGCAGTTCCTGGTTGGCGAGCGGCGTCGACACGGTGAGCGTGAGCCCCTCGCCCGGAATGCCGATCGTCCAGCCCACCGGATACGTGGCGCCCGACGGCGCCGTGAACCGCGCGCCGGTG
>WBZP01005905.1_pt1 | contig 12276 bp, 12 predicted proteins | sample 5204301 | NCBI WGS metagenome assembly WBZP01 (sample SAMN12412401, study PRJNA552823) | activated sludge metagenome | isolation source: activated sludge from nitrification reactor of wastewater treatment plant... | place: USA: Pennsylvania | collected 2017
CCTTCATCAACCATTACATCTACCAGGAAACGACCCGGCTTTATGCTAACTGTCCGGTCCAACCCAGACGCGCCACGCTTCGCCTCGTCGCCTGACCCAGGGGCGCGCTCGACTGGTTACGCCCTTTCCTAACCAATTTCACGCCGTCCAGCGCCGAATCCAACGTCTTCAATCCCAGCATTGGCATAAAGCAACTGCTCTGGCCGGGAGTGCGGTTGCACGCCAGCGCCGGCGCGCCTTCGTAACGCCCGAAGCGGCTCAACTCACGGGCTACAGTGAAACCATTCGCGGCGGCCAGCCGCAAATCACTCAAGGCAATCCTGATCTTGAACCTGAACGCAGCATTTCCTGGGATATGGGTTGAATACGCCGATGAACGCTCGCGCCTGGATGTGACGTACTTCTGGACGAAGGTTGAAGATCGGATCATTTCCAATGTCGTGATCTCCAAGCCGCCACCGCCCGCGCCGGTGATCGTGACGTATGCCAACGGCAATAAAGCCCGCATTCAGGGTTTGGAAATAGAAGGCTCGTGGCGAATCGCTGATCCGTGGACTTTATTCGCCAACATCACCTATTACTTCCAGCGTGAAGAGACGTTAAATGGTGTGATCAGCGACATTAAAAACGTGCCGAAAGAAACGATTCGGGCGGGTGTGGACTATGCCGAAGGGCCGTGGAGCGGGCGATTGCAGGCGCGTTATGTTGGCGAGCGCTTCGACAATGATTTTACCGTGGCAGGCGTTCCCACCATTTCCTATCCGACCTTTACCGTGGCAGATTTGAATGTCAATTACCGTTTTGCTAAAGCGCACCGGGTTTCGCTGGATGTGAATAATCTCTTTGACCGCGACTATTACGAGAAGAAAGGATACAACCTCGCCGGTCGCTCTCTGCTTTTTGGGTATCGCAATGAATTCTGAAACCACGTCGTCCCTATCACGCACCATTATTGAAGAACCGCATCGAGGCCGAATGGAACTCTGGCCGTTACCCACGGATGAAACCTTTTTATGGAATCTGTTAAAGCCGTTATTTGAAGATCATTGGGATCAAATCATCTTTGGTCCGTTATTGCTGGGCGCGGCCTGGGAAGTGCGTGCGCCCAATTCGCCCACGCGCATTACGCTGAATAACGGTTATTTAACCGTTGATTTTGGCGCTTGGCATTTTCATCTCTGCATCGGCGAATTCGGCGGGGCAGAACCGGAATCGGCCCGGCTGCGCCGCACCGCCCGCGCTGAGTTTTACCGCTCGCTGAACAAAGAAGATCAGCCGGTCTCCTGGGGATTGCGGCTGTACAACTACGAAGGCACCCAGCAAATGACGGTGTTGTTGCCCAATCCGCTGGTGACGCCCGATCAAAAAATCGCCGAAACGCCGGATTGGTCACGATTGGCGTTATGGGATCAGCTTCGCAAAACCCATCTCGATCTTGATCCCGATCCGGTGGATCGCAGCGCGCCGGGTTACAACCATGCTTAGATCGTTGGTGATGGGCTTGCTGTTATCGGTGGCGCTGGGTGGAGTGGCAGCGCACGCCAAGCCGCAGCGGATCGTGTCGCTGAATTCCTGTACCGATCAGGTGTTGCTGACACTGGCTCCGCGTGAACGGATTGTCGCGCTGACTCTTCAGGCGACCCAGCCGCAAGCATCCACGCTGTGGCAAGAAGCGCAGGGCATTCCGCAAATTCGCGGGAGCGCCGAGGAAGTCTTGGCGTTGCAGCCCGATCTGGTGTTGGCGGGCCTGTTTACCACCCGACACACCATCAAGTTGCTGCGGCAATTCGGCGTTCCGGTCGTCACCTTGCCGCCGGCCCAGGATTTCGCCACCGTGCGCGACCAACTTCAGCAGGTCGCGCAACTGATCGGCGAAGAACAGCGCGGCGCTTTGGCGTTGGCGGCGTTTGATCGGGATCTGGCGAAATTAACGCGGACACCGCCCCGCAGCGGCGCGTTTTACCATCAAAGCGGCTACAGCCACGGCAGCGGAACGCTGGCAAATGCCGTGATGCAAGGCTCTCAGATGGACAATGTAGCCGTCGCAGCCGGGTTGCAAGGATCGGGGTATCTGCCGCTGGAACGGTTGTTGATCGAACGACCGGACTGGCTGATCACCAGCGACTACAAGCGCGACGTACCGACCTTGGGTAGCCGCATCCTGCACCATCCGGCCCTGCGCGGACTGCCCGGCGGCGAATTCGTGATGCCCGGTCGGCTGATGACCTGTGGCGGAGTCTGGAACCTGCACGCGGCGCAGTTGCTGGCCGCGTTGCCCGCCGTGCGGTGAACGCTGATGTTCCTAACCTCGCCGCTGCCGCCAGACCGCTTGCCGCTGTGGGGACTGCTGGCGTTCACGCTCATCGCCTGCGCCGGAATTTCTCTGCTGGTCGGCTACATCGATCTCGCCCCTACCCGGTTGCTGGAAGGCGCACTGCTGGAAAACGACGCCGTTCTGGCGCGGATTCTGTTCGAGATTCGCGTGCCACGGGTGGCGCTGGCGATTCTGGTCGGAGCCAGTCTCGGCATTGCGGGCGCGGCCATGCAGGGCTTGCTGCGTAACCCGCTGGCCGAACCCGGCTTGCTGGGCGCATCCAGCGGCGCGGCGCTGGGCGCGGTGCTGGCCTTGTATACCGGTCTGGCCGATCAGTTCTGGCTGGCCTTGCCGCTGGCCGGTTTTGCCGGAACCAGCCTGACCGTCGCGCTGGTGTACCTTCTGGCGGGCGCGAAAACCGGCACCACCGCGCTGATTTTGGCCGGAGTGGCGATTGCGGCGCTGGCCTCGGCGCTGATCTCGCTGACGCTCAATTTCTCGCCCAACCCACACGCGGCGCTGGAAATCATTTTCTGGCTGCTGGGATCGCTCAGCGATCGGTCGAACCGCGAAGTGGCCTTGATCATCGTGCCGGTCCTGCTCGGCGTCGGCCTCCTGCTGGCCTGTGGAACCGGCTTGCGGGCGCTGGCGCTGGGCGAAGAAACCGCCTATTCGTTGGGAATTCGGGTCACCCGGCTGAAAGCGGGCGTTCTGGTCGGTTGTGCGCTGGCGGTTGGCGCGGCGGTGTCGGTGGCGGGCAGCATCGGCTTCATCGGCCTGATCGCGCCGCATTTGATGCGGCCACTGGTGCGCGCCGATCCGGCCAAATTGTTACCGGCCAGCGCGTTGTGCGGGGCGATTCTGCTGCTGCTGGCCGATATTACGGTTCGGCTGCTACACACCCGTGGCCCGGAATTGAAATTGGGCGTGGTCACGGCGCTGGTCGGCGCACCGTTTTTCATTTTCCTTATCCTGAGAACCCGGCGGACCATGCCATGAGCGCGTTGATCGCGGAACAGATCGATGTGGCGCTGGCGGGTCGCCCGGTGTTGCAGCAGGTCAGCGCGGCGATTCGGGACGGAACGCTGACCGGGATTCTGGGTTGCAACGGCGCGGGCAAATCCACCCTGATTCGAGCCTTGCTCGGTTATCTGTCATTGACCGGCGGGCGCGTGCTGCTGGATGGGCGGGAGCTTGCGACCTATCCCGACGCCGAACGTGCCCAACAGATCGCCTATCTGGCCCAGGGCCACGACATTCATTGGCCGTTGCCGGTGGAACAAGTCGTGAATCTGGGGCGACTGCCGCACCGCTACGCCTGGAGCAAAATCACTGCCGCCGATCAGCAGGCGATAGACCGGGCGCTGCGGCAGGCCGGGATCGAACATTTGATCGGGCGCACGGTGGACACGCTGTCGGGCGGCGAACGAGCGCGGGTGTTGTTGGCTCGGGCGTTGGCGGGCGAGCCGCGCATTTTGCTGGCCGACGAGCCGCTGGCGGGGCTGGACCCAGCCTATCAACTGCGGATTTTGGCACTGCTGCGCGATCTGGCCCGGCAAGGTTTGGCGGTGGCGGTAGTGCTGCACGACCTGGCGCTGGCTGGCCGCTTTTGCGATCACCTGATCCTGCTGCATCAACACGCGGTGCTGAGCGATGGCCCGCCCGATCAGGTATTCACTGATGCCTATTTGCAATCGGCGTTTGGCATTACAGCCCGCCGCGTCGAGATCGCCGGGGAGAGCGTGTTAGTGCCCTGGAAGACAACGGCGGAAATCCAGTGAGTCATTTTTCAAAACCCATTTTCCTTTCTGCTTCATGGCGATCTCAGCGGGCAGGGGTCCGCGCCGCCCGAAAAGCGATTTCTTATCACTGCAAGCAGCAACCAACGAGGAGCATGACATGCCCGAAGCCAACGACAAGATCGCTGTCGCCATCAACAAGTTGAATAGCCAGTTACCGCTGCTGGCGCGCCAGCAGGCACTGCCTTCCGAGTTGGTGGCAGCCCATCGAGCCATCCTGCGCACTCTGGCCGAGGAGGGCCGGGTACTCACCAACGAGGAGCTGGCGACTCTGGTGGGTACCGATAGCGCGCTGATGGCCATCGAACGCCTGGGTGGCGATGACCTAGTGGTACTCAACGCCGACAAGACTGCGGTGGTGGGGGCTTATCCCATGACGACAGAAGACACCGTCCATCGCCTCAGGGTAAATGGCCGCGCCGTGAACGCCATCTGTGCCCTGGACGCAGTGGCGGTGGGACCTATGTACGACGCCGAGGTGGTCATCGAGTCCCGCTGCCAGGTCACCGGCGAGTCCATCCGGCTCCACCAGAAGGGCCACCAGATTCTGTCCGCCGAACCCTCTGCCGACGTCCGGGTGGGGGTGCGCTGGCAGCAACCTGGGGCCTGCGCCGCCCACAGCATGTGCCTAGAGATGGTGTTCCTGAGGGACGGCGACACCGCTCACCGGTGGGTAGAAGAGGGCGACAAGACCGAGTTCACCCTTGGCGAGTCCGTGGCCTTCGGTGCCGCCTTCTTCGTGCCGCTGGTGAAGTAGCGCCTCCAACGTCCGATTAAAAAACTATTTAATCAACGTGTTAGCTACGAAAACGCATGAATCAAAAACTTCCCGTCACGGTACTTTCCGGGTTTCTCGGCGCGGGCAAAACCACGCTGATGAACCATATCCTCAACAACCGCGAAGGGAAACGAGTCGCGGTAATCGTCAACGACATGAGCGAGGTCAACATTGATGCCGATCTGGTGCGGCAGGGCGGGGCTAATTTAAGCCGCACCGACGAGAAACTGGTGGAAATGACCAACGGCTGCATCTGCTGCACCTTGCGCGATGATTTGCTGAAGGAAGTGCGGGCGCTGGCCGAAGCCGGGCGCTTCGATTACCTGCTGATCGAGTCCACCGGCATTTCCGAACCCTTGCCGGTGGCGGCCACCTTCGACTTTCGCGATGAAGCGGGACAGAGCCTGGGCGACGTGGCGCAACTGGACACGCTGGTCACGGTCGTGGATGCCGCTAATCTGCTGAAGAATTATGCTTCCACTGATTTTCTGCGGGATCGTGGTGAATCACTGGGTGAGGAAGATCAGCGCACCTTGGTGGATCTGCTGGTCGATCAGATCGAGTTTGCCGATGTCATCCTGCTCAACAAGGTGGATGCTGCTTCTCCGGCAGAACTCGACGCCGCCCGGAAAATCATCAAGGCATTGAACCCGGTTGCCCATCTCATCGAAACCCGGTTTTCGCGGGTGGCACTGGATCAAGTGTTGGATACGGGCCGCTTCGATTTTGAGAAAGCGCAGACCCACCCGCTCTGGCATCAGGAACTCTACGGATTTGCCAACCATCGCCCAGAAACCGAGCAATACGGGATTCGCAGCTTCGTCTATCGGGCGCGGCAGCCCTTCCATCCGCAAAAATTTTATGACTTCCTCAACGTCACCTGGCCGGGCGTGATCCGGGCCAAGGGCTATTTCTGGCTGGCGACCCGGCCCGAATGGGTGGGTGAACTGAGTCAAGCCGGTGCTCTGTCACAACATCAGGCGGTCGGGTTCTGGTGGACTTGCGTGGCGAGGGAACAATGGCCGGATGACCCGGAGTGGCGGCAGCGTCTCGACCGCGACTGGGACCCGATCTATGGCGACCGGCGGCAGGAACTGGTCTTCATCGGCGCCGCTGCGGAAATGGAGGAGCTGGACATCCGTCGTGGTCTCGATGCCTGTCTGGCCGGTTCCGCCACCGCGCCTGTTCTGGACGAGGCGACATGGCAATCGCTGCCCGATCCGTTTCCGGTGTGGGAGCGTGGCGAAAGCGGCGAAGAAACTTAATGGTCGGCATTGCGCCCAAAAGAGCATTCCGCCGCTATCCCCATTCAGGAACGCGAATGACCGACCCCACTATCGCCAAAATCCTGATCTCTGCATCGCCCGCAGTCGATCTCTGCGATCTGACCTTCGATGATCACTTTGTCCGGTCGTTGCCCGCCGATCCCAGCACGGCCAATCGACCCCGCCAGGTTCACAACGCCTGCTATTCCTGGGTCAAGCCGACCCCGGTCAGCGCGCCGCGCCTGCTGGCCTGGTCTGACGACGCGGGGAATTTATTGGGCATCGCTCGTCCAGTTGACGCAACCAGCCCCGCTGTCGAGGTGCTGGCGGGCAACCGGCTGTTGCCGGGAATGCGCCCCTTCGCCGCCTGTTACGGCGGGCATCAGTTCGGGCAGTGGGCCGGACAATTAGGCGACGGTCGGGCCATTTCACTGGCGGAAGTGATCAATCCGGCAGGCCAGCGCTGGGAACTGCAACTGAAAGGAGCCGGGCCAACGCCCTACTCGCGCCGCGCCGATGGCCGCGCCGTCCTGCGATCCTCGCTGCGGGAATTTTTGTGCAGCGAGGCCATGCACCACCTGGGCATTCCCACCACTCGCGCCCTGAGTCTGGTGACAACCGGGGATGGGGTAGTGCGGGATATGTTTTATGACGGAAACCCGCAAACCGAACCGGGGGCGATAGTCTGCCGGGTTGCGCCGTCGTTCGTGCGATTGGGCAATTTCGAGTTGTTCGCGTCCCGCAGCGAGGTCGAGACGCTGCGGCGACTGGCCGATTACGTCATGGCAACGCATTTTCCCGAACTTGGCCCGCCCTCATCCAAAGAAAGTTATACGGCGTGGTTCGCGGAGGTGTGCCGGCGCACCGCAGTTCTGATCGCGCACTGGATGCGGGTGGGGTTCGTTCACGGCGTCATGAACACCGACAATCTGTCCATTCTGGGCTTGACCATCGATTATGGCCCTTACGGCTGGCTCGAACCCTACGATCCGGGCTGGACGCCGAACACCACCGACGAGAGCGGGCGGCGTTATTGTTATGCCAATCAGCCGCGCATCGGCTGGTGGAACCTGGCGCAGTTTGGGCGGGCGCTGCAACCGCTGCTCGAAACTACCGAGGCGATTGAAGCCGGGCTGGCGGTGTATCGCACCACCTTTGAGCAGACCTATCGGCATCTGATGGCCGCCAAACTCGGCTTGGCTACGCTGGACGACGCTGACGATGAAAAACTGCTGGCTGATCTGTTTGCGCTGCTCCAACTCGTTGAAACCGACTGGACGATTTTCTTCCGCAAACTCGCTCATGTTCCGATTGAAGCCCGGAGTGACGCCGAACTGCTCGAACCGCTGAGGGCTGCTTACTATGCGCCGGACGCACTGACGCCACGGCATGAAGCGCAAACAGCGGACTGGTTGCGGCGCTATCTCGCCCGGACTCGGCGCGATCCCGCCGAACCGGCCGTCCGACAAGCGCGGATGCGCCAGGCCAATCCCAAGTTTGTGTTGCGCAATTATCTGGCGCAGCAGGCCATCGACGCGGCGGAGGGCGCCGATCTATCCCTGATCGAGAGCTTGTTGAACGTGATGCGCCATCCTTACGACGAGCAACCGGAGCACGAGGCGCTGGCAGCGAAACGGCCGGAATGGGCGCGTCACAAACCGGGCTGTTCCGCGCTGTCGTGCAGTTCGTGACCTTGTCAAATCGCATTGAGCGCCACTAACAAGCCCTGTATCGACCAAGCCGCCGCAACGATCTCCACCCGGCACACCCAGCGGTGTGAATAGGAATGAGCGGTGTGCCGGTTAATTTGAGATTGGGTTCTTGGACCTCGGAATTTCAAATGATCATGGTTCGGGTATAGGCATCAACAGTACTACAGCCCAGCAAAGTAGCTATCGATGGGGGCGGGTTTGGCAATCAGATAGCCCTGTGCATAATCACAGCCCAGTTGTGCTAGCCGGCTGAAATGATCTTCGGTCTCAATACCCTCGGCGATGATGTCCATGCCCAATTGTTGGCCCAGTCGGATGATCGCTGCTACAACGTGTTCGCTGCGGGTGTTCTGCAAGATCCGTCGGACAAAGCTCTGATCGATTTTCAAGGTATCAATATTGAATTCATGCAGATAGCTCAGCGAAGAATAGCCAGTGCCAAAGTCATCCAGAGCGATGCGCACCCCCAGTTGCTTACAAGCATCAATCCAGGCGCGCGCGGCCTCCGGCTGGGCTAGGGCGCTTTCGGTGATTTCCAGCTTCAGGCGCTGCGGATCGAGGCCGGTTTCCCGCAAAATAGCCGACAGGATCGGAATGAATTCCACATCGCGAAATTGCCCAGTAGAGACATTGACGCTGACAAATGCGCCACGGCCCATGACCTCTGCGTGATTCGGTTCAGTTTCAAGTCTCAAGGCGGCCAGACACGCCTCCCGCAAGACCCAGGTGCCGAGCGGTACGATCAGGCCGGATTCTTCCGCTACTTTGATGAACAGATCGGGTCTGACCATCCCGCGTTCTGGATGTTGCCAACGGATCAGCGATTCAAAGCCGACAATATGTCGATGAATCATGTCGGTGATCGGTTGCAGGAACAGACGCATTTCGCCAGCGCCCAATCCCGCCTTGAGTTGGTTTTCCAGCCGAATGCGGTCGATGACCAAATCCGGCGTCACCGTGGCTGCAATTACGCCCTGGCGACCCGGTTGCAGTTGTCCACGTAACCGGTTGAGCAACACTGTCAAAAGCAGGTGCAGAACCGGATCGGCCGATTCCAGTCGGGCAACCAGTTGGCTACGTTCAATCACGGTAAGCAGCCCAGCCTCCTGGGCGATGGCCGTTGCCGAACGCGGCTCGTTGTCGAGTATGGCCATTTCGCCCAACAACTGGCCGGGACCGACCACCGCGACACAACGCTCATCGCCCAGCGCTGATGGATCATCGGCGCCACCGCCGACCCGGATTTCGATATGCCCGGCAGTGACAATGTAAGCACAATTGGCAGGGTCGCCCGCCCGAAAAATCACTTCGCCCGGCGCCACCGTGCGGGTCAACAATTCAGCCATATCGCCATTCTCTAATCAGCTCGAAAAGTTCTGTGAGCGGAGCCTTGCTAACCAGGATCATCCGCCAGCCTCAATTTCGCTTATCGTTAATGGTGATCATATAGTCTTTCCGCCTGAGATGCGGACAAGATCAAACCACCCTACGGTTTGGGCCGGACGCCCAACACCACCGACGCCGGTGGATAATGAGCAACCGACGCACAAGGCGCTGGCGGGAAAACGGCCCGAGTGGGCGCGCTACAAACCGGGCTGTTCCACGCTGTCGTGCAGTTCGTGACCTTCTCAAATCGCATCGAGCGCCACCAACACCCGAGGCGCTTCGTCAGCCAGTAGCGCGGGCGAGCGGTGAATCAGTCCTTGGCCGGTGTTACCGGGCCATAACTCGCCCTTCAGCAACACAATGGCGAACGGCGGAACGCGATGCACCGCCGCCGGATCGCGGATCAGCCCCGATTCCTCGTCCGACAAGCCATGGCCGTTGACCCCGAGCCGGGTACGATCAGCAAAGCGGTCGTCGAGCCATTCGGTGGCCGGTCCGCGATAGGTGCAGAGTAAGCGGATGCCGACCCGATCCACATGAAAGCGGGGACACATGGCCCGACGGATGACTTCCAGGCGCAGCTTGACCTGCGCGCAGCCGCACAATTGGCCATAGATTTCGATTAGATGGCCGAGGTCCGTCAGCCACTCGGCCGCGCCCGCCGCCCGTAACTCCGGAAGCGCCGGCGGCTCGCCGACGGTGACCGTCAGGCGCAAGCTCGCTGCCAGCGTTCCGTCGGCGACCAGCCGATCGAGGCCGCTCGTGATTTCGGTGACTACGGGACGCCGACAAACCACTATGCGCACTTCCGGCGCGAGAATGCGCGCGAGCGTTCGTCTCTCGTCGTCAGCCAATGGTAACGGCGCGGCGCTCTCGACCAGATACGGAACCGTTGTGGATCGATTCATGCAGCACCTTGCTGAGTTGCGGATTTAACGCAACAAAGTTGCATAAAAAATACCTGTTGGAACATGGCGGACAGGTTCGCAAGTTCGTGACGCGGCCCGTTGATTTGTTTGGATCATAAAACCCAAAAGAATCAGTACGTGGCGAGCATATCACTTGTGTCGCATAAAACCACAAAGAGCCTTTCTATGCAACATGGTTGCATATATTTCTGTCTCTGTTGTATTCTCTTTGGGTGCAAGCTCTTCCGAAAAGCTCGGATGCGCGCCAAGTAAAGATCGCGCGATCCGACTTGAAATCGGATTTGTTGCACTGTAGCATTGTGATCCGACGGTTCCCCGAGTGGGATGAAAAGGGAACACGGTGCGCTTGATCTCCGCAAGAGACGCCAGCGCGCAAGCCGTGGCTGCCCCCGCAACTGTACGCGACGAGCCGACGCTCACCACACGCCACTGGTCACGCTGAACGACCGGGAAGGCCGAGCGGAAGGCCCTGACTCGCGAGCCAGGAGACCTGCCGTCGATTGCGTCACCTACCTTTGAACGGGGTGTTTCGAGGGTGCGGCCTACCGTTTGGGTGACGCCTCGTGCGTTGCTATGCGTAGAGTCCGTCGACCGGTGACATTCTTCCGCTTTCAGACGTCCAAAGCTTGCCGCCACGCGGGTTCCAACCCGCGCTCGTCGTCCTTTTGGGCCGCCGTTTCTGTCCTCGCGCCTAGCAGACGCTGTTTCCATTTGTTGTCGACAAGTGCTAACGGAGTCTGTCCATGTCTCTCGGTTTTATCCCTGTCCATTTTCAATCGTTAAAACCCGGCGTGTTACCGCGACGCAGCGCTGGCCTGTGCCTGGTCGGTCTGTGCCTGGCGTCGCCGCTGGCCGTTGCGTTCGACACCGATTCCGCAACCGATACGCTGCCTGAAGTGACGGTCACTTCAACGAAGATTGACGTACCCGCTCGATATGCGACTCAGTCTGTCACGATCATTACCGAGGAGCAGATCAGGGAGAGAAACTTTTCCGATACCACCGAGGTATTACGCCAACTGGGTGGCGTCCAATTCAAGAAGGCAGGTGGTCCCGGTCAATTCAATTACCCAAAAGCCAGAGGACTCCCCAGCGCGTATTTCCTGGTCGTGGTGGATGGGGTCAAGATCAATGAAGGACTCTCTTCCGGCGTCGGCAATTTCATCGGTCAAATCAACCCGAAATTGATCGAACGGATCGAGATTCTGCGCGGCGCCGAGGCGGATTTATACGGCGCCGACAGCGTAGCGGGCGTGATCGCCATCACCACCAAAGGTTCGCTGCCGGGTATGCAACCTGAACTCGGGGCGGAGTACGGTTCCCTGAACTGGAAACAGGGCTATGGTTCGCTGCGCGGCACACAGGGCGATTTTGGCTACTCGCTCAATCTCGCCTATATCGACAGCGATGGGGTCCATGATCACGAATTCTATCGGAATTTCTCTCCCCAACTCAAAGTGGACTACAAACAGGGAAATTGGCTGTCCGTGGAAGGCAGCATCCTTTACATGGACACCAATTTCAATTACGCCGAACTGCGGGAATCCTATGCCCAGGATTCACCCGCAACGCCATGGTGGGCGTTCCAATTGCCCGATCCCAACCAGTACAACCAAACCCAGCAAACCATCGGCGCGCTCACGGTCAAGAACCAGTTGACCGACAACCTGCGCCAGAAAGCGCTGCTTGGCTGGACTCGGAAAAAGAACTCGAACAAGGACGCCGACGATGGTCTGCTGGGATACGTGCCGGCGCCGACCGATGATTTCACGCTCGATTACAAAAATTATTACCGGCGGGGCGAGCCGGTGCCGGTCTATGACACCGGCAAGGGTATACCCTATTACTTTCAGAACGAAAACCTCCAGTTCGATTACAACCTGCTATGGGATTCAAAACTGTCGGCGGGAAAAAATACCATCCTGTTCGGCTACGAGTATTACGGTCAGAAGGGTGAAAAATGGGGCTTGTATGGCGATCTCGACGCCGACAACCACAGCAACGCCTTTTACATCAACGACGTGCTAACCCTGTTCGATGATGCCCTGGTCGTGCGCGCCGGTCTGCGCTACGGCCAGGACGATGCATACGGC
>WBZP01005906.1_pt1 | contig 12276 bp, 4 predicted proteins | sample 5204301 | NCBI WGS metagenome assembly WBZP01 (sample SAMN12412401, study PRJNA552823) | activated sludge metagenome | isolation source: activated sludge from nitrification reactor of wastewater treatment plant... | place: USA: Pennsylvania | collected 2017
AGAATTATTTATAAAGTTTTAATGCAAGGTTATAGCTTTGTTTTTCTATCAAATTGAAAAGCGGTTTGGATACTTTATCATGAATAAAATCAAATCCAGGTATCATAACCCCAGCCCCATTTTCAATTGTTTGAGTCCAAAAGTCAAAACCTGTCATTTTTTGATTTACATAATCTTCAGAAAGTTTATCCTGTTTTTGTTTAAAATCATAAAAACCATTCGTTGGCATAACAGCATCTGCAGCAATTAAAACGTTATTAATACGATAATCTACCGTTCCTTTTTGGTTTTTTGACCGATTTTCAGCTAAGTGAGTTTTAGTGTCAACGACTCTTGAGTATATATCTACGCCTTTAAAAACGTCACCTAGTAATTGTGTTCCAGCCTTAAAAGCCTTTACATCAGACGCGTTTACATATTGATTGCCATAAAAACCATTTTTCCAAAGTTTAAGGCTTCCATTATGAAAGCCAATAAATTTTTTGCCATCATCTGTGATTATATCATAAACTGTTTCCATGCCCTCAAGAATATTTTCAAACGTACTCTTCTCTGCACACCACCCATTCAAATCCATATATCCCACAGGGTTATTATAAGCATGAATTAATCGGTGCAAACTCAACGGGTTTTTCTCATCAAAAGGCGCACGGTCTTTGGTAATAAAGGTATTGCGGGTGGTTTGGAGAAAACGGGTTTGGATATTCACAATGCTGTCATTGATGGCAATCGCTCCATTCTGTCCAAGGGTACGCAAAAGTTGGGGACAGTTGCCGGCATGACGGGTAAGGGTACCGAATATATCATAGGCATACTTATCGGTTATTTGCCCTAAGCCGTTGGTCAAAAACGCCGTATGTCCAAACATATCAAAGTGGTAGTAAAACCAGTTACCTGTACTATCTCTAAATGCAATGGGTCCCATATAGTCCCATACATAAGTGCCGGTGGTAACTCCTTGTGCATTTTGAGTCATCATCAGGCGGGAAACCGCTTGGGTATTGTCTTGAATTAATCGGGTTTGATGTCCGTTTTTGGTAAAACCAGCCAATTTTTCCATACTGTTCCACCACATTTTTATAGTTTCCGCAGGTGAAGCCAAGGTGTCCAACAAGTCATTCTGGATAAATGAAAAGTGCAGTAATGTATTACCGGACAAATCTTTTTGGTCTGTAGTCCCTCCTTTTGGATTTGAAAGAAAAATAAAATCTCCATCCCCTGTAATCACGTCATTGGGTTTATAAGTATAAACCTTAGACACCGGTTTAAGGACAGGCGTAAACGCTGCGGAGCCTTTTACATGAAAGGTATCTATATCTCCAGCACCGGTTCTGTGTCCCCAAATATCTAATAGTGTGTCATTCACCATGCCATTAGGTTTGTAATAAATGAAACGTACCGGACGGTGGATATTATCTCTGACCACTTTAAAAATAACTCCATTAGGGTATTTTTTCGTTTTGAGTTGCCCTATCTGGTCATATTCATAGAGAAAAAACTGAGTGGGGTTAAGATAAATCGTATCGGGTTTGTTAAACTCATTATACCTCGCTTGGATTTGTAAACCACCGGGATAGTTAGTTTTGGTGGGTCTGTTCAACGCATCTTTCTCAAAGGTAAGCTCTTGATTCCAGATATCTTTTTGATAGACACAATGATCTACGCTATCCTTATACCTGAACCTCTCAACTCCCAAGGGACCTGTATTCATCGTATCGTTACCATTTGCATCATAAAACCGTGTGTAAGTTTGTCCACCAGAATACGTGATTGTTTCGGGTTGCTGATTTGCGGTGTAGGTACTGGTAATCGTAGTATTATCTGGGTTCGTGATTTGGTGAACGGTTCTGTCAGCATAATAAATGGTACGTACCGATTTCCCATCCGCATCCGTACTTACAGAATCCTGATCTGATTGGTTATACAATTTGAGATTATTATGTTGCTCTGCGTCCCGAATCAGTGTGAGATTAAGGTTTGCATCTCGTCCTAAATAGATAGGTTGATTTGCTTCATCAAATATACTATCCGGTACATTTCTGCGGGAATAACTATATTTGAGAAAGTCGCCGTTTCCATTGTAAACCTTTTTAGGTAACCCTTTTACGTTGTATTCTGTCGAGGTGGTATATACTCCATTAAAGTTGGTCTGAACCAGTTGATACAGAGAATCCAGGGTATTGGAGATATTTTTTCCTTCAGGATCTTGTACGCCGATAACATTGCCTTCATTATCAAGCATATTAATGGCAGCAGGATGATTATTCAAACGAATTTCTTTGGTAATCCCTCGCTTGTCAGGGGTAATCATAACGGAATCCCCCACTGAATTAATGGTTTTGACTTTAAAGTTACGGGGATTATGAAAGGTTTGTTCATGATACCCTTTGGGTCCGTAAATATGGCTTGGAAGGTCATTCAAATCATATAATTTCATATAAATTCCCCCTCTGAAATCCTTGTAGAGGGTATCATTTCCGTTTCTATCATATCCAAATAATTCTGCCTTACCATCTGCTCTTATATGGCGAATAGGTTCTCCTACTTTATTAAAAATAGTGGAATCGGTTCTGTTCAAGGGATTGGTAACTGCAATTTTTTGCCCTATTGCGTTAGTTCCATAAAGATAAACGCCGGTAACCGTAAAATGCTGATAAATATCGCCTTGAGGTGTGTAAGTAAAAGAATCCACCCTTACGCCTTTGGCATCAATATTGGCAACCAATTGACCGTAGGCATTGTAGCGACTTCGAATAAATGCCCCATCTGCAAAAATGGTTTTAATCACATTTCCATTCGCATCTCTGAGGAAGCGGGTAGTGTCATTTCCTGCGTCAACAGTATAGGTAATGTCGCTGAGGTTATTATATGCTGTTTTAGTATTTCTCCCCAAAGGCATATAGATGTTTGTAATATTTCCCAGATTGTCTGCTGAAAAACGGGAAATATGAAAATTGCGGTCAAAGTGTTTCGTGGGTATATTGTTTACCCCATAAGAAGTAGAATCCCAAAAACCTTCTTCGTCCTTTTCACGAATTACCCGCCACAGACTATCATGTTTATATATCCGAGTGCTAAGGTCAGCAAAGCGAACCGTAACCCATCTTGTAGAAGGGGTGTCGTACAAGAACTCTGTCATATTTCCCTTACCATCCCATTGCTTAGTAATCTTACCGTTTGTGTATTCATTTTGAATCAAATAATTACCTTTGGGTTTCTTAATCCAGTCAATTTGGTGATTGGCATTATAGTGATAAAGGTAGGTTCGCCCCTCTGCATCGGTAAATGAGGTCATATCTGTACCTGTATAGCCAAAAGAAACAGTATATCCGCTCCCTGCGCTTATTTGAGAAATTAAGCCGCTTGTATTATAGGTAATCGTAAATGTACGCCCTCCTGCTCCAATCACACTCACTAACTGCCCCTGTGGATTATAGGCAAGTTGGGTCTGATTATTATTCCTGTCAAACATTGACACCAAAACGCCAGTACTGTCAAAAACCAATCTATGACGGTTTTTGAGGGTAAGCGTAAAAATACGGGTAACGGGATCCCGTTTGAGGGAATCAAAAACCCCTGCAACATTTGGAAACGACTGAGTCCGGATATTTCCATTATTATAGACGGCTACAAATGGCGTTTCGTGCATATCAGGATAGTGCACCGTCCAAATGGTATCTCCATGCTTGTAAATCCTGTAATCAAAACTATGACTCCAGTTACTCCCTACTTTGCCATCAACATAATTTACCACATTATTCCCATTGTAATGTGTAGGTGCACCGTTATAATTCAGGATAAAGGCCAACTCGCCGCCTCTTACTGCCATCCTCAATGCCTCAAAACTATGTTCTAATTGACCGGTAACCAGGTTTACCGGATCTGCAACTACTGCTTTAGGATAACGAGGGTCACAAATTGTGGGGTTTTGGGTTTGCTGAGGGGAGGGGTTGTTGTTGCTATAATTGGTATATCCCTGCACATTGATATAACCGGAAATATTGGTAGAGCTTTGACTACACCCATTCGACACGATTAACCCAACACTATAGGTTCCCGGATATGCGAAGGTTACAGTTGCGGTATTCGAAGAGGAATTCAGCAAAGAATAAACGATTTGTCCGTTATAATATACATTATATGTATAATTACATCCGCTACATGCTGATGCACTTAACTGAACACTTCCGCCGGAGTAGATATTAGTATTAGAGGCAGTAATTTGTGCCTGCGGTGGTGTACAGACATAGTTATAGGCTAAGTTGTAAGTACCTCCTGTATTATTATTCCCTCTGACCTTTAAGTAAACAATCCCGTTGGTGCTTCCTGTATGGCTATAGCTTATCGTTGATAATAAGTTACTACACCCATTATTATTGGATGCAATCAACGTACAGCTGCTACTATACAATTCGAAGTAAGTATCATAATTTGCCGCTGCATTATTGCCACAACCTGTTTTGAATGTGTAAGTATTCCCCGGACTTACAGGGATACGATAGATATTACACCCTCCTGCCAAATGACTGGAAGGATGGTTTTGCCAGGATTGTGTGGGAGTTAACTCAAAATCGTACGCCGGACATGTATTACAAATTAGTGTTGTAACCGATTGGTAATTAGAGCTACTACTCACCGCCCCACAATTATTAACTGCACGTATTCTGAAATAATACACCGTATTGGGATTCAATCCAGTAACGGTGTGATTTGCTACACTTCCTACATTCAGATTATTGTACCCATTTACAAAAGTACTAAAGGATGCATTTGTAGATACATCTAAACGATAGGTTATCCCGCTCATCCCTGTCCAGTTTGCCCGAAAGGATACAGTGGTAGTATTACTTGGTGTGGGTGTCCCCGGCATGCCAGGCGTGGTACAGGAAGGTACTGTAAATGTCCTCGTGGATGACAATGTAGCATGTCTGCCTTTACACTCATTTGCAACCTGCCATTGTATACTGTTCCCCGGAGAAAGTGATTGTTGAAAAGAGGTGCTTGAAGTATGATTATATTCTATCCAATTGCCGCTATTGATTCTGTATCGATAATAGTAACAGCCACTTCCTGCGCTCCAAGACATGGTTGCGATTCCGTTATTCAGAGACTCTGTTAATCCTGAAAGCGTCGAACAGGTTGGAGCTGCAGCTAAGCTTGAATAAGTAAGCCATGAACCATTACTAATCCATCCCGTAGTCTGACTACAGTTATTTGTAAGCTGAACCTGATACCAGGTAGTACCGCTTACTGTCTGAGTACCAAGAACAACAAACCGTTGAGGGCTTGAGGTTTTTAAATCAACATTATTTAATTTTACATTAGTACTACCTCCGGCAGTTGTTCTAATATTAACGTTTGTGCCTGTAATGGAAACCGTTCCTTGTGAACTAGTAACAGGATTCATTATCCCCTGAGTGTGAGATACCCAAAGGGTGGTATATGTCCCATTTTTAGGAATATATACCTGATACCATAAATCGGCGCAATTACCATTGTCACTAAGGGCAACCAGTTTCTTGCCCGGGCTAATAAGATCAAGGGAAGTGGCAGAACCTGATGCACTAACCCTCAGGTTTAGGTTGGTTGAATTATTATTCACGACAACCATTGGATACTGGGCATAAAGAAGACCAGTAAATAAAACCGAGAAAAAAATAAGAAGAAAACGCTTTGTCATTTTTTTTCAATGATGAATTAATAACTTTTTTAATACACTTAGACCCTCCTGAATTTAAACAGGAATTGTGAAATACACCCCGATTAAAGGGAGGGATTTCTACGATATTGAATTTTGTGGACATATCGGCAGGATGAATGCACTCTTCAAATTACTGCCGGTAATCAAGTTTTTCTGTACACTTCAATACAACACCAAGGGTGATATTTTCGTTCCTCCTTTGGGTTGCGTTTTTATGTACCACGCCTAGTTAAGAAGACGAAGAAGAACTGTCTGTAACTTTGAATGGAAACGGAGCATTCCTCTTCTCTTCCTTTTTTGCAGCCTAAGGCTGCAGGGTTTCAGTAGCAGATTGAGTTGTACCTATTGGTTCAGGACTTTCGTCTTCATATGTGGAAGCCGCAAGAACTCCCATCAGTAGTAAGAACAAAACTAAAAACAAGAGAAAAGAAAAACCCGTACTTTTTTCCTGATAATTTGTTCCCGTTTTGACAACTTCCACGTCTCCATTTGGAAGCGTTTTTATTACAAGTTTTTGGTCTAAGCCAAGGCTCTCCGGAGAGAGGTGAATCTGATTCATACTAGTAGAATTAAATCGCATAAAATGTTACTGTTTAATAAATCTGTATTTATTCGAATTTCAAAGCAATAATACTGTGATTGACTATGTACTTAATCAATGGTCTTCCATTGAAATCCAAAAGTTCAGTAGGAGTAATAATTTTTGTCATAAATTTGCTGTTAAAAAATTTGTTTGATAACCTAAAAGTGATTCTATATTATTAATTGCACTTTTTTTGTTTTACTCAACAAAAAACTGTACTTTTTTTTTAACTTTCCGAAATTACCTTGAAATAATTCAGTTTCCCCCTCCCACTTCCCCCCCAAGATTAAAAAAATAAGCACTTTTTATGCGGCTTGATAGAGAAGACGATGCTTAGGAGTGAGAGAAAAAAGGGAGGAGGGTACCACCGCAAACGCATCAAAAATAGTTTGTACCCTCTTTGCTCGTACAATTTCGTCCACTTATGGTTTTTTTACTTGGGTTTCAAAGTGTAGTCCTGCTGTGCAGTAGGCACTAACTATCCGAAACTCCTATGAAGGTTTTGTTCCGTCCCTTACGGGACATTATGTAACGAATGTTGGTGTTTTCTGCTGATATTCAATGCCTAACGGGATAGAAGAACCGGTTTTGCGACAATCCCTTAAATTTGAGGCGTTTGCCCTAATCCAGAAAAGGTAGAAACGGGATGAATTTTTCATATAAAAAAACGCAACTCATTCATTCATAGCACAGGCGTTAACGACTGTGCTATAAATGAGGCGAAAATTTATCCCGTTCAATGTATAATTCCTAAAAAACTTGATTTTTAAATTTCTTTTATCTTACTTTGTATTGGTTTGCTGTAATAAGATTCCTTAATAATCGAAGATTTTCAGCAAATCAGTTCTTATTCAATTTTGAAAGAAAGCAATGTAAAATACAGCTTGTTGATTATCAACGCTAAGTAAACACTAAAATTTTTAATAAACATAAGCTATGAATTTAAATCACGTCTTAACCAAGGAAATTTTCATCCATAATCTTTCCTTATTTCTCAGAAAAAGCACCATCCGTTTTTTTCTCGCTTTATTTTTTTGGGTTTTATGGATGAGTTTTACCTCATTCAGTAAAGGATATAGTCAGACGCAACTTTTTGGGTTGACTTCAGAATGGACAACCGATACCATAGGGTCAATTTTCAGTTACACTCCTTCAACGGGAGTTTATACCACCAAAATGGTATTTAAACAATACGCAAAAGCGTCAGAACCCATGGCAAACCTAACAGAAGGACCAAACGGCAAACTCTATGGAATGAGTGCAGTGGGGGGATATGCTGGGGGAGGAAATATTTTTGAGTGGGACCCCGTAACCAATGCATATTCTGAAAAATATTCTTTCTACTATAATCCAAATACGCCTTCGGGTCATTTTCCGCTGGGTTCACTTACCTATCAGGGAGGGCTCTTGTACGGAATGACAAGGTATGGAGGATCGAACAACAAGGGCGTAATATTTGAATGGAATCCCACAACCAATGTTTATACTAAAAGAATGGACTTTGGCGGTTTAAACGGAGAAGAACCTTACGGAGACCTTACCTATTACAACGGTAAATTTTATGGAATGACGCGAAAAGGCGGGACTAATGGCCTTGGCGTAATTTTCGAATGGAATCCAGCAACCGGAATATTTACAAAAAAGATTGACCTTAACTGGACAATTGGCGCATACCCTCAAGGAAATTTAACCTTTCTAAATGGCTCCTTCTACGGAATGACTACCTCCGGCGGTCAGTATTATAACGGGAGTTATGGAGGAGTAATATTTGAATGGAATCCGACTACCAATGTTTATACCAATAAAATCGCCCTTGATAGCATAGGGGGAAATGTTCCATACGGGAGTTTAGCTACTGTAAACGGTAAATTTTATGGCATGACCTCAGAAGGGGGAACGAATGACCTGGGGGTCATTTTTGAGTGGAATCCTACTACCAATGTTTATAGTAAAAAGCAAGACTTTAACGGGATAAACGGGGCACTGCCAAGAGGGACTTTATCGTTAAGAAACGGGAAGTTTTATGGAATTACTTACCAGGGAGGAGCGGCTTATATTCCAGTTCTTTATTATGGAGAAGGCGTTATATTTGAGTGGGACCCCGCCACCAATATTTATTCAAAAAAATTCGATATGGTAAGTTCCGAAGGGTATTTTTGTTTTGGTTCATTGGTTTTATCCGGCAATAAATATTATGGAATGACAAAATTTGGAGGAGGAGCAAATAAAGGAGTCATTTTTGAATGGGACCCTACCCTTAATGTTTATGCCCGAAAAATAGACCTAAGCGCTTTTCCTTTTGGTGCTTATCCGTTAGGAGATTTAACGTTAAGAAATAATATCCTGTACGGGACATCAAAAGCAGCGGGTGCTTTTAATAAAGGAACACTTTTTGAGTTTAATCCTCAAACCAATACTTTTTATAATAAAATAAGTTTTAATGGACTCAACGGAGAAAGTATTACGGAACCACGGCCTATGGAGGAGTAAACAATAAGGGCGTTATCTATGAGTGGGAGCCTGCTACGAACGTTTATACCCAAAAAATAGACTTTAATGGAACGAATGGTTTTCAACCCAGGGGGCAATTAATCGAATACAATGGTAAACTATACGGAGTAACCATAGAAGGAGGAACTTACAATGAAGGGACACTCTATGAATGGGACCCGACTACCAATACCTTAACTACAAAATATCACTTTAATACTGGGTCAAATGGGAGAAGACCCGTTGGGAATTTATTAAACGTAGGGGGAAGATTCTACGGAATGACTTCTACGGGTGGTTCAGTTGGTCAGGAAGGGGTTATTTTTGAATGGAATCCCGCCACAAACGGCTATACAAAGAAAATAGACCTGACAATCGGCAAAGCTCCATTTGGGTCGCTAATTGAAGTTAATGGATTAGTGTATGGAATGACAGCAGAAGGCGGACTCAATAATGGGGGAATCCTATTTGAGTGGAACCCCCAAACAAACGTAATCACCAAGAAAATAGATTTTTGGAACTACTCTCCAGCCCCAACAGGAACGCTTTTGTATAGCGGAGGCGAATTCTACGGTACGACAACCGGTGATCCCAACTCATTTGGAATCCTCTTCAAATGGAATGCTTCTACCAATGTGTTTACTGTCCTTGACGAATTTGACCCACTTCTAAGGGGAACCTTACCAGAATATGGAAAACTGCTTGAGTTTACCCCTTGTGCTTCTCCTCCTCCTGCACCTGCAAGCACCACACCCGGCGGGAATTTATCCATCTGTCAAGGTAATACAACGACCCTTTCCGCTTCCGGATCAGGAACAATAGAATGGTATGACGCACCCACAGGCGGCAATTTTTTAGGCGCAGGAAATGTATTCAACACTTCAATATTAAACAATAATACTACTTTTTATGCCGAAGATTACACTTGTTTAACAAGCTCCCGAACTGCTATTTCTGTAACGGTATTGCCTCCCACTCCAACTCCTTCCGTGCTCCAAAACGGTAACGTGTTAAGTACAGGCATAAATTACGCTTCCTACCAATGGCTCATAAATGGGCAAGTAATTAATGGGGCAAACGCATTAAATTATACCCCAACAACAACAGGCAATTACAGCGTAATGGTCACAGGAAACGGCGGATGTCAAACCGCTTCCGCTTCCGTTCAGATTGTCATCGACGGACTCAACTCCTCCTTTGTATTCAATACAGGGATGACGAATTGTCAACAAGCCACCTTTACCAATACCTCCACGGGGGTTTCCGGTGGTACTCCAACTTACTCCTGGAATTTTGGAAACGGGAATACCTTCATGGGAACTACCCCTCCCGTTCAAACCTTTACCGGTGCTGGACCTTTCAATGTTTGTCTGACTACCACCCTGAATGGAATTCCGGATACTGAGTGTAAATCCGTTATTTTGGGGCCCTGTACCAGAAATACCCCTGACTTAAATGTAATCGTTCAAGGCTCAAAAATAACGATGGGCCTCAATGGCTCAGCCAACAGTGCCTACACTTATAGCTGGTATGTAAACAATACTTTATATGCAACCGTTGCGAATCCGGCGCAATATACTACCCCCGGAGCGGGTACCTATTCTGTATGTCTCAAAACAAAATATACTCAATGTGGGACTGCTTGCTGCACACAAATGTGTAAAGACGTTAATGTTGCCAATCCTTGTTCCGGATTGTCTGCGGTGAATCTAACCTTCGCCCCTTCTTCAAGTGTATCAAAACAAGGAACGCTCTCTACGACCCCGACCTCAACAACCTATACGCGTATATGGAAGATTTATGACAATAATAATAACCAAATCTATACCACTACCGGAACGGGAGCAAGCATCTCTTATACTTTTCCTTCTTTTGGGGACTATAAAATCTGTGTTGACTTCAGCGTAAGTTCAAATAACGGCAGCTGCACACGTTCTATCTGTAAAAATATTAAAATCGAACCGCTCTCCGGGCTTGGAAACCTTCGATTTCGATATATAAACGCTTCCAATACGCCCACTTTGGTAAGTTTCCTCCCATCTCTAAACCCCACAAACCTCTCCCTTAACTGGGATTTTGGGGATGGAAATACAGGCACTTCTTCCGGAACTGCTACCGTGACGCATACCTATTCGGGTACCGGAACCTATAATGTTTGCGTTTCGGCTTCAGACCCCAATAATTCTGCCAATAACTACGGAACTTTCTGCCACAACGTAAAAGTTCAGGCCCCTGCCTCAAGCCTATGTAATGGCGCAACCGGAAGTTGCACGATCAACCCTTCGCTTAAAGTGGATGTATCGAATGGCACTTTGGCGATACAAAACCTCAACTCTTCCAACCCAATCTATGCTTACAGTTGGTTTATTAACAATGTTTTTTATTCAACCGCATTTAATCCTCCCGCATATACCGCTCCTTCCCCGGGAACTTATAATGTTTGTTTGAAAATGATTTATACTCAGTCCGGCAATAGCTGCTGCAAACAAACTTGCTTGGAAGCAATTGTAGCAAATCCTTGCTCAGCCTTGGCCTCTGCTATAAACTATACTTATACCTATCATCCTTCCGTTGCAAATCAGGCTACGATGATTGCTTCTCCTGTGGGTACCGGGTTCAGCTATACATGGAAAATATATAACAGTAGTAATGTACTCGTTCATACCCATACTTCCAACTCAAATCAATACACCTATGCTTTTCCCCTTACCGGAAATTACAATGTGTGCATGGAAATAAACGCTGGAAATGTAAACGGAAACTGCAATAGAACAATCTGTAAAACCATGAAAGTAGAACCCCTCATCACTTTCACCTCGTCTTTATACAAATACAAACATAATTCCTTTGAAGTCAATAAAGTGGAATTTACCCCTATCCTATCCGTAGTCAATGGGACTTCCTCCCCCATTCTCTGGAATTACGGAGACGGCTCCTATTCAACTTCCATTGGAACGGGCACTAATACCCACATTTTCAATGCCAATGGGATTTACAACGTTTGTATGACCGCAATCGAAAACAACAACCCCAACAGTAAATCTACCTATTGTCAGAATATTAAAATCGCAACCAATACCGGTACGACTCCCTGCATTGCCCCCTTTCGACTACCGGACCTGGAAGAATCCATCGAAAACTTAGCCTTCAATGAAGCCACTCCTTTTTTACTTTACCCTAACCCCTCAGAGTTAGGATACGTATATTTGGCCTCTCAAGAAGAGATCCCCTCCGGTTCCAATACAGAGGTAATGGACATCAACGGGCGAATAGTATATCGCAATACAATTCAAACAGAAACAAAACGAATTCAAATCCCACTTGAAAGCTTACCCTCAGGAACATACCTTATCAGAATAGTGTATCCCGATGGAAAAGTGTATTTTCAGGAGAAAATTGCTGTATTTTAAGGGAGGCTGAGAAAGTGGATAATGAATAAAGGGACGGATTGACTTTAGTAAAGGAAATCAAATAAAGTAGCAATTTGGAAAGAGGCGCACTT
>WBZP01005908.1_pt1 | contig 12272 bp, 10 predicted proteins | sample 5204301 | NCBI WGS metagenome assembly WBZP01 (sample SAMN12412401, study PRJNA552823) | activated sludge metagenome | isolation source: activated sludge from nitrification reactor of wastewater treatment plant... | place: USA: Pennsylvania | collected 2017
GGAGAGCCGCTACGAGGTCCGGATGGAGCAGTACGCGCTGACCATCGCGGTCGAGGCCAAGCTGGCCCTCGAGATCGGGTCGACGGTCATCCTGCCGGCGGCGGTGCGCTACCAGACCGAGCTGGCGCAGAACGTCGCCACCCTCAAGGCGGCCGGGGTGGAGCCGGACACCTCGCTGCTGGAGATGGTTTCGGACCCGATCGCGGCGCTGACCAAGGCGCTGACATCGTTGAGGGTGGGTCTGGGCACGCATCTGGAGTCGGCCTCCGACGAGGCGTTCCACTCCCGGGACGTCCTGCTGCCGGCGATGGAGGCGGTGCGGATGGCCGCCGACACCCTCGAAGGTGTTGTGGCCGACGACCTTTGGCCGTTGCCGACATACCAGGAGATGCTCTACATCCTCTGAGTTGCCTGTTCACCGTGCGACCGCGAGCGTGCGTGTTGGTCCGCCGACACACCGCTCGCGGCGTACTTTTGCGCACGTTCGCAGTGGAATTATCTACCACCGATCAGTTCCTCGGGCAGCGGCGGATCGAACCGGTGGCGGTCGACCAGCCAGCTCTGCCAGGGCCGTGGACCGTATCTGGCGTGCAGTTCGCGCCCGAAGTCGGTCCAGGTGTAGTCCAGCGCAGCGCCGGTCGTTCCCGCATTTGAGCGATGCGGATGTATTCGGGGCGCAGCTGGATTCGCTCTACGCGGCGAGCCGAGTCTGGGAGCGCGAGGTACTGCCGGGTTGTGAATGGTGACCTGTGAATGGTGACCCGAGTCGAGCAACGAGCCTCTGAGTGTGCACAGAAGCCCGCGCTCGGCGTGCGTGTCGGCGGACCGACACGCACGCTCGCGAACAGGCTCTCACCCAGCGTTGATGCCCGGGCGTCAGCCGTTCTGGGGGAAGCCGAGGTTGATGCCGCCGTGCGACGGATCCAGCCAGCGCTGGGTGATGGCCTTCTGGCGGGTGAAGAATTGCACACCGTCCATGCCGTGGGCATGGCTGTCGCCGAACAGCGAGGCCTTCCAGCCGCCGAAGCTGTAGTACGCCATCGGGACCGGGATCGGCACGTTGATGCCGACCATCCCGACCTGGACCTCGTTCTGGAACCGCCGGGCCGCGCCGCCGTCGTTGGTGAAGATGGCGGTCCCGTTGCCGTAGGGGTTGGCGTTGATCAGTTCCATTGCCTCGTCGTAGGTTTCGACGCGGACCACCGAAAGTACGGGCCCGAAGATCTCGTCGGTGTAGACGCTCATCTCAGTGGTGACGTTGTCGAGCAGGGTCGGGCCCAGCCAGAAACCGTCCTGCCCACCGTCAGCCTTTACGTTGCGGCCGTCGACCACGACCTTCGCCCCATCGGCCTCGCCGGCGTCGATGTAGGAGGCGACCTTGTCGCGGTGCGCCTTGGTGACCAGCGGGCCCATGTCGGAGTCCTTGGTGCCGTCGCCGGTCTTGATATCGGCGGCCCGCTCGGCGATCTTCGCGACCAGATCGTCGGCGATGGGGCCGACGGCCACGGCCGCGCTGATGGCCATGCAGCGTTCACCCGCGGACCCGAAGCCGGCGTTGATCATGGCGTCGGCGGCCAGATCGAGGTCGGCGTCCGGCAGGATCACGGCGTGGTTCTTGGCGCCGCCGAGGGCCTGGACCCGCTTGTCGTGGGCGGTGCCGGTGGCGTAGACGTACTGCGCGATCGGGGTGGAGCCGACGAAGGACACCGACTTCACCTTCGGGTTGACCAGCAGTTCGTCGACGGCGGTCTTGTCGCCCTGCAGGACGTTGAACACGCCGGCCGGCAGGCCCGCCTCGGCCCACAGGTTGGCCAGCCACAGCGAGGCCGACGGATCCTTCTCCGAGGGCTTGAGCACCACGGTGTTGCCGGTCGCGATGGCGATGGGGAAGAACCACATCGGGACCATGGCGGGGAAATTGAACGGCGAGATGATGCCGACGACGCCGAGGGGCTGGCGGATGGAGTAGACGTCGACGTTGGTCGAAGCGTTCTCGGTGAAGCCGCCCCTGAGCAGATGCGGTATGCCGCAGGCGAATTCGACGACCTCCTGGCCGCGGCTGACCTCGCCGAGGGCGTCGGACACCACCTTGCCGTGCTCGCTGGTGATGATCTCGGCCAGTTCGCCCTTGCGTTCGTTGAGCAGCTCACGGAACCGGAACAGTATCTGGGTCCGCTTGGTCAGCGAGGTATCCCGCCAGGCCGGGAACGCCGCGGCCGCCGCGTCGATCACAGCACGGGCATCCTCGACCGAGGCCAGGGCGACCTGGCCGGTGACCTGTCCGGTAGCCGGATTGGTCACCGGTGCTGTGGCACCCGAATCACCTTGGAAGGCAGCGTTGTTGAGCCAGTGGCTGATGGTGTTCGTCATTTCACTTCCCATATTTCTTGACATAGTCGGACATGGTGGCCAGTTGGTAGCGGGAGACCTCGTGGGCGTTCTCGTCCTCGGCGAACACGCTCGAGACCATCACGGTGTCGGGGCGGTCGTAGAAGCCGATCTCGGCCAGGCCGGAGAAGAACTCGTCCCAGTCGACGTCGCCGTCGCCGATCTTGAGGTGCTGGTGGACGCGCACGGGGTTGCCCGGCGGATTGGTGATGTAGCGCAGACCGTGGCTGCGGTGGTGGTCCATGGTGTCGGCGACATGCACCAGGCGCAGTTTGTCCCCGGCGGCGCGCATGATGTCCGACATGTTGCCGCCCATATGGAACGAGTGGCAGGCGACGTACACCATGCCGATGTTGGGCGAGTTCACACCGCGGATGATCCGGACGGCTTCCAGCCCGTCCTCGACGAAGTCGTCGGGGTGCGGGTCGATCCGGACGTCGATGCCTTCACGTTCGAAGATCGGCACCAGTTCCTCCATGGACCGGAAGAAGCACCGTTCGGATTCCTCGGCGCGTTCGGGTCGCCCGGAGAACTCGGTGTTGATGACGTTGACGCCCAGGTCCACGGTGATCTGGATGACGCGCTTCCAGTTGCGCACCGCGGCCTCGCGGGCGTCCTCGTCGGGACCCGACCAGCGCAGCACCGGCAGCACCGAGGCGATCCCGACACCCGCGTCGGCGCAGGCCTTACGGAACCTGGCCACCAGATCGTCATCGGCGCGGGGATGGTTGAAGAACGGGATGAAGTCGCGGTGCGGGGTGAGTTGCAGGTACTCGTAGCCCAGATCGGCCACCAGTTGCGGGAATTCGAGCAACTCGTAGTCGTGGTGGAACGGTGTGGGATCCAGCGCGATCTTCATCGTCATGCTCCCTGGATCGAGTCGCGCGCGACCATGGACACCTCGACCGGCAGGCCCGAGTGCAGCGATTGCACGCCGGCCTCGCAGACCGCGGCCGCGGCATAGCCGTCCCAGGCCGTCGGACCGTCGACGTTGACACCGGATTGGATCGCATCGACCCAGCGCTGGATCTCGGTGTCGTAGGCCTGGCCGAACCGCTCCTTGAAGCTCGGGGTGATGGTGCCGCCCCACACGCCCGGGGCGCGCTTGGCGACCAGTCCGACGTCCAGACCGATGAACGCCGACCCCCGCTCGGCCACCAGTTCGGTGCGCACCTCATACGCCACCCCGGTGGTGACGAACAGCTCGACATCGACGTGCCGGCCCGAAGCGGTCTTGAAGATCGCGATCTGCGGGTCGGAAAGGCCTTCGGCGGCAAGCGAGTTCGGTGTCGGGGTGATGATCTGGACCGAGGTGATCTCCTCGTCGAGGAGGAACCGGGTGACATCGACCTCGTGCACCAGCGAATCCTTCACCGTCATCGCGCTGTCGAAGTGCGGCGGGACCGACGGATTGCGGTGCACGCAGTGCAGCACCAGCGGCTTGCCGAGCTCGCCGCCGTCGATCAACGACTTCAGTTGGGCGTACTCGTGATCGAACCGGCGCATGAAACCCACCTGGATCAACCGCTTTCCGAGTTCGGCCTCGCGGCGAACCACCTCGAGGGAGGTTTCCACGTCGGTGGTCAGCGGCTTCTCGCACAGCACCGGCTTACCGTGCTCGAGGCAGGCCAGCAGTTGCTTCTCGTGCGTGGGGCCGGGGGTGGCCAACAGCACCGCGTCGACCTCCGGGTCGGCGATGGCGTCCAACGGGTCCGCGATCGCCCGGCACCCGGGAATCCCTGCGGCGATCTGGTCGGCCTTCTCGGCGAGGTAGTCGTTGACGACGGCCACCCGGGCCCCGGAGATGCGTGAATTGATGCGTGCGACGTGATCGGCGCCCATCATGCCGACGCCCAGGACGGCGATACGCAAATCGGACATTGTGTTCAGCTCCTCTGATTCGTCAGAACGTGACGGCCGGGATGCCACACGAACCCAGGTACTTCTGGGTCCGCTTGGCGATGGGCAGGGGTGCGTCGGGCTCGCAGGGGTACATGTCCTGCTCGACGATGGCGAACACGTCGATACCGAGCTTCTCGATCTCGGCGAGCAGTGGCGGCATCTCCGGGATGCCGAGCGGGGGTTCGATCATGGCGCCGAGCTTGACGGCCTCGCCGAACGGCAGGTCCTCCGCCTCGACCTTCGCCCGGACCTCGGGGTCGACCTGCTTGAGGTGCAGATAGCCGATGCGCTCGGGCGCCCGACGGATGATCGCGATGTTGTCGCCGCCGCAGTAGCTGATGTGGCCGGTGTCCAGGCACAGGTTCACGAATTCGCCGTCGGTGCCGTCCAGGAACCGGTAGACGTTCTCCTCGGTGTCGACGTGGCTGTCGGCGTGCGGGTGGTACTGGGCCCGCACCCCGTACTTCTCGAACATGGCCTTGCCGAGCTCGTTCATGCCCTGCGTCTTCTGGCGCCACTGTTCGGCGGTGAGGTTGCGGTCCTCGAGCACCGCGCCGGTGGAGGGGTCGCGCCACATCTCCGGGATGACCACCACGTGCTTACCGCCAACGGCCGCAGTCAGTTTCGCGACATCCTCGATCTGCTTCCACACCGAGTTCCACGCATCGTCGCCACGCGTCCCGGACTGGTGCAGGTGCTCGAACACCGTGCCGGCCGAGAGCTTCAGGTTCCGGGAGCCGAGTTCGTCGAGCAGCTTCTCGGGGTCGGTGGGCAGATAGCCGTACGGGCCGAGCTCGATCCACTGATAGCCGGAGGCGGCCACCTCGTCGAGGAAGCGGGTGTACGGAGTCTGATTCGGGTCGTCGGGAAACCACACGCCCCACGAGTCGGGGGCGGAACCAACGAGAATTGACGGCATGGTGCTCCTTGACTAGCGGTCGGACGGATTGATCAGGGGACGCTGGACCTTCTTCCAGTCCGCGTAGCGCTGGTAGGCCTCCCGGGTGGAGTCCAACGTGGATTCCTCGCTCACCGGTACGTCCCACCAGGAGTGGCTGTCGGGGGCGTAGATCAGCGGATCGGTCTCCACGTGGATCACGGTGGTGCGGTCGGAGGCCTTGGCCACCTTGACCGCGTCGGCGAACTCTGCGGCGGTGGCCACCTTGATGACGTCGGCGCCCAGGCTCGCCGCGTTGGCCGCCAGATCGATCGGCAGCTTGTCGCCGTCGAGCCGGCCGTCGGTGCCGCGGTACCGGTACGACGTACCAAAGCGCTGCGAGCCCAGGGACTCGGAAAGTCCACCGATGGAAGCGAATCCATGGTTCTGCACCAGAACGGGAATCACCTTGACGCCCTCCTGGACGGCGGTCACCAGTTCGGTGGCCATCATCAGGTACGAACCGTCGCCGACCATGATGAACACGTCGCGGTCGGGTGCGGCCATCCGCACGCCGATGCCGCCGGCGATCTCGTACCCCATGCACGAGTAGCCGTATTCGACGTGATAGCCCTTGCGGTCGCGGGTGCGCCACATCTTGTGCAGATCACCGGGCATCGACCCGGCTGCGCACACCACCACGTCGCGGGGATCCGACAGGGTGTTCACCAGTCCGATCACCTGGTTCTGATTCAGCTGTGCGCCGTCCTCGACCGCGTAGACCGAGCTGACGGTGTCGTCCCATTCGGCGGCCAACTCGGCTGCGTGGGAACGGTATTCGTCGCTGACTGCGTAACCGTCCAGGGCCGCCCCCAAAGCTTCCAAGGCCTCGCGGGCGTCGGCGACGACGCTGATGCCACCCTGCTTGACCGAGTCCAGCGACGCGACGTTGATGTTGACGAACCGGACGTCGGGGTTGTTGAACGCGGTCCGCGACGCCGACGTGAAATCGCTGTAGCGGGTGCCGATCCCGATCACCACGTCAGCCTCGGCCGCCAGGGTGTTGGCCGCCGTGGTGCCCGTGGAACCGATGGCACCCACCGACTGCGGGTGGTCGAATGGCAGCGAGCCCTTGCCGGCCTGACTCTCGCCGACCGGGATGCCGGTCCGGGTGGCCAGCGCGGCCAGCGCTTCTTCGGCGAGGGAGTAGTGCACACCGCCGCCGGCCACGATCAGCGGCCTGGCCGCCGATGCGATCACCTCGGCCGCCCGGGCGATCACCGAGCGCTCGGGCAGGGGACGTGCGACGTGCCAGGTCCGCTCGGCGAACAGCGACACCGGCCAGTCGTGGGCCTCCGCCTGCACGTCCTGCGGAATCGACACGGTCGCTGTTCCCGTCTCGACGGGGTCGGTCAGCACCCGCATGGCGCCCAGCAGCGCCGCCGGCAGTTGTTCGGGCCGCCATACCCGGTCGAAATAGCGGGACAGCGGCTTGAACGCGTCGTTGACGGTGACGTCGCCGGAGGACGGCAGTTCCAGCTCCTGCAGGACCGGGGCGCTCACGCGGGTGGCGAAGGTGTCGGCCGGCAGCAGCAGGACCGGCAACCGGTTGATGGTGGCCAGCGCCGCGCCGGTGAGCATGTTGGTGGAACCGGGGCCGACACTGGCGGTGACGGCCCAGGCCTGCAGGCGATCCGTCTGCCGGGCATAGGCGACGGCAGTGTGCACCATGGCCTGCTCGTTGCGGCCCAACACATACTTCAGGCCGGGTTCGCGCCCGGCTTCGTGCGCCTCGACCTCGTCCTGCAGCAGGGCCTGCCCGAGGCCCGCGACGTTGCCGTGGCCGAAGATCCCGAAACAGCCCGCGAAGAACTTGGTCCGCCGACCGTCACGCTCGACGTACTGGTTGGCCAGGAACCGAACGGTGGCCTGCGCCACGGTGAGTCGCACGGTGGGCTCGGCGTCGGGCAGCTTGGCGCCGCCCTTGGGTGCGGTCGATACCACGGTCAGGCTCCTTCGCCGGACGGGCCGCCCATCGGCAGCCGGGGGTCGATCTCCTGGTGTTCCCAGCTGCCGCGCAGCCAGGTGTGATTCGGGTCGTCGCAGATCATCCAGGCCCGGTTCGGGCCGGAGCCGGCCATCACGTTGAGGTAGTACATGTGGTGGCCGGGTGCCGCGATGGAGGGCCCGTGATACCCGTGCGGCACCAGCACGACGTCGCCGCTGCGCACCTCCTCGAGCACCTCGATGGGTCGCTGCGGGGTGCCGTAGACCCGGTGATAGCCGAATCCCGTTGTCCCGGACGGGCTCTGGTCGATCTCGAAGTAGTAGATCTCCTCGAGCTGGGTCTCGATCTCGGAGTCCTCGTCGTGCTTGTGCGCCGGATAGCTCGACCAGTTGCCGCCCGGGGTGATCACCTCGCAGGCGATCAACTTGTCGGCCTCGAACGTGGTCGCGGTGCCGAAGTTGTGGACCTGCCGACTGCAGTTGCCCGCACCCCGCAGTTCGACCGGCACGTCGGCGGCGGCGACCCGCCGGTTGGGGAACGACCGGGTGGCCCGCGCCCCGCAGATCGCGAACCGGCCCGCACCGGACAGCACATACTGCTGACCGATGCCGAGGTACACCATGTCGGCCGGACCGTCGAAAACCGAAGCGCGCCGGGCGAGTTCGAAACTCTGCCCGTCGCACTCGACGGCGCCGCCGCCGGCCAGCGGCAGGATCATCACCTCGGTGTCGCCGGTGTGCAGGTCCACCTCCTGGCGGGAATCCAGTTCCAGTACCTGCAGCGACGACTCGGCCCAGCCCGCCGATTCCGGGGTGACGTCGACGGTGAACGGGAGCGTGGCGCTGCGGGCCGGGATGTAGAGCTTGCTGTGCATGATCAGCGCACCATCGCCACGGCCGTCGACACCGCGGCCGCCACGTCGTCGTCAGTGGGGTAGAGCAGTGTGCGCCCGACGATCAGGCCGCGCACCGCCGGCAGGCCCAGGGCCTTCTCCCAGCTGGCGAACGCTTCGTCGGGATCGGTCGGATCGCCGCCGAGCAGCAAGGTCGGCAATACCGTCGCGTCCATCACTCTGTCCATTTCTGGGACCACGGGCAGCTTCATCCAGGTGTAGGCCGAGGTCGAGCCCAGGCCCTGGCAGATGTGGATCGACTTGATCACCGCATCGGGGGTCAGGTCATTGCGGACCTTGTTCTCGACCCGGCGGGACAGGAACGGTTCGAGCATCGCGATCAGGCCGTGTGCGGCCAGCTCGTCCACCGCCTGCGCGCAGGCGGCCATGGTCGCGACCGTGCCGGGATCGTCGAGCGCGATGCGGCACAACATCTTTCCGCCGTTCATCCGGGCCGCGGCGGTCGACGCCGCGGTGGCGCCCGTCATCCGGTCGTCGAACTCGAAGGATGCGCCGGCCAGACCGCCGCGGTTGAACGACGAGAACACCACCTTGTCCTCGAGCGCGCCCAGCAGGACCAGGTCGTCGAGGATGTCCGAGGTCGCCAGCACGCCGTCCACGCCGGGATCGGCCAATGCGGTCCGCAGCCGGTCCAGCAGGTCGGTCCGGCTGTTCATGGCGGTCGGACGGTTGCCGACCGCCAGCGCGCCCCGCGCCGGGTGGTCGGCGGCGACGATCATCAGCTTGCCGTCGCCGCGCACGGCGTCGCGGGTGACCCGGTTCTGCCAGGCGCGGGCGACGGCACCGGGGTCGGCGGCGCGGACCTCGGTGACTGCGGCGTAGTCGGTGCATACGGCGTCAGACATTGACTGCCTCCACGGCGGATTGTTCGGCGAGTGCGGCGACCTCGGCGGCGGTGGGCATGGCGGTGGAGCATTCCAGTCGCGAGGCCACGATGGCGCCGGCGGCGTTCGCGTAACGCAGGGTCTTCTCCAGTGGCCAGTTGTGCAGCAACCCGTGGATCAGGCTGCCGCCGAACGAGTCTCCGGCACCCAGACCGTTGACCACGTCAACATCGTTGGGTGGGACGGTGACGTGAGCGTGTCTGGTCTTGCCCAGCACGCCGCGCGGACCCTGCTTGACGATCGCCAGCTCCACGCCGAGATCGAGCAGCGCGTCCGCGGCCTTCTGCGGGTTCGACTCACCCACGGCGATCTCGCACTCCTCACGGTTGCCCACCGCGACGGTGACGTGGTGCAGGGCGCGCTGGACCTGCTCGGTGGCCGCCGCCGGGGACTCCCAGAACATGGGCCGGTAGTCCAGATCGAGCACCGTCAACGGGGCCCGGCCCCGGGCTTCCCAGGCCGCGAAATGCGCACTGCGGCTGGGCTCTTCGGACAGTCCGGTGACCGTCGACCAGTACAGCCGGGCGGCGCGGACGGCGTCGGCGTCGATCTCGTCGGGCCGGATCTGCAGATCCGGTGCCGACGGCTTGCGGTAGAAGTACAGCGGGAAGTCGTCGGGCGGGAAGATCTCGCAGAATGTCACCGGGGTGGGGAACTGGCCGTGGGTGGTGACGTAGGTGTTGTCCACGCCCAGGCGGGCCAGTTCATCGCGGACGAATCTGCCGAAGGGGTCGTCGCCGACACCGGAGATCAGTGCGCTGGTGTTGCCCAGGCGAGCGGCGGCGACGGCCACGTTGGCGGCGCTGCCGCCGAGGAACTTGCCGAACGTTTCGACGTCCTCGAGGCCGACACCCACCTGTAGGGGGTAGATGTCGACGCCGCAGCGTCCGATGGCGAGCACGTCCAGGCCGGGCCCGCTCGAATGTGGTGCTGTCACGTCAGACTCCCGAATGCGATGTGGCTGTTGTGCAGAGTTTGTGTGGTGGGGACCTCCGTCGGCCGGAGGCGACGGGTCTCGTAGAAGACTGTGCTCCCCGACACGACCCGTGTCAAGACTTTGTTCTGACATTCTTACTTATAGTCAATCGCATGTAACCTTGATCGCACTGCCGATGCGATGTCGGTACCGAGACAATGACGATCGGAGCCAGGGTGACCACGACACTGCAGATCGACCTCGACCGCTCGAGTCCGGTGCCCCTGTATTTCCAGGTCGCCCAGGTCTTCGAGAAGGCGATCCTGGAGGGCGTGCTCAAGCCGGGCGATCGCTTCGAGAACGAGCTGGCGCTGGCCGACCGGTTGAACCTGTCGAGGCCGACCACTCGTCGCGCCATCCAGGAACTCGTGGACAAGGGCCTGCTGGTGCGCAAGCGGGGTGTCGGCACCCAGGTGGTGCAGACGCCGGTGCATCGTCCGGTCGAGCTGACCAGCCTGTTCGACGACCTGGTCCGCGCCGGCCAGGAGCCGAGCACGACGGTGCTGGCCTACGGCGTGGACCACGCGCCTGCGGACATCGCCGGCCATCTGAATCTGCCGGCGGGCACCGAGGTTGCGGCCATCCGGCGGCTGCGGTCATCGGGTGGGCAGCCGCTGGCGGTCATGACGAACTACCTACCGGTGGCCCTGGCGCCCGAGCGGGAGGAACTCGAGCGCGCCGGTCTCTACCAGGCTCTGCGGGCGCGTGGCGTCCACATTCGGTTGGCCCGGCAGCGCATCGGCGCCAAGGCTGCCGACCGCGAGGAGGCGCGACTGCTCGACGAGAAGCCGAAGTCCCCGCTGCTGGTGATGGAACGCACGGCCTTCGACGACTCCGGTCGCGTGGTCGAGTACGGCAGTCACGTGTATCGGGCGTCGCGCTACTTCTTCGACACCACCCTGGTCGACCGCTGATCTGCCGCCGACCCGCCGCGGATTTCGCCCCAACTTTGACCTGCAGTCCTAATGTCAGAACAAAGTCTTGACTTTCAGATGTGAGCGGGGTTACATCGAGCTGACGCCCTGGCACGGACCACTGAACACAGGTCGGATCCGACTGCCGGGCAATGTCTAGGACAGGAGAAGCAATGAAGTTCACGCGTCTCGCGGCGGCAGCCGGGGCGAGCGTCTTGGTGCTCGGGGCGGCAGCCTGCTCCAGCACGGGCGGAAAGCCACAGAGCAACGGCGGCGGAATGGGCGCCGGCAGCGCCGACACGCCACGCGCCACGATTGCGATGATCACCCATGAGGTGCCGGGTGACTCTTTCTGGGATCTGGTCCGCAAGGGCGCCGAGACGGCGGCCAAGAAGGACAACATCGAGCTGCGGTACTCCAACGACCCCGAGGCGCCCAATCAGGCCAACCTGGTCCAGACGGCCATCGACAGCGGAGTGAAGGGCATCGCAATCACGCTCGCCAAGCCCGACGCCATGAAGGCCGCCGTCGAGAGCGCCAACTCCAAGGGCATCCCGGTGGTCGCGTTCAACTCCGGCCTCGACGCCTGGCAGGCCATGGGCGTCAAGGAGTATTTCGGCCAGGACGAGTACATCGCGGGTCAGGAGGCCGGCAAGCGACTGGCCGCCGACGGCGCCAAGAAGGCCATCTGCGTGATTCAGGAGCAGGGCCACGTGGGCCTCGAATCCCGTTGTGCCGGTGTGAAGAACTCCTTCCCGGCCACCGAGGTTCTCAACGTCAACGGCAAGGACATGCCGTCGGTGGAGGCCACCATCACCGCAAAGCTGCAGCAGGACAAGGGCATTGACTACGTGCTGACCCTGGGGGCTCCGTTCGCGCTGACCGCCGTGTCATCGGTGAAGAACGCCGGCAGCCAGGCCAAGGTGGTCACGTTCGACACCAACGCCGCGCTCGTCGACGCCATCAAGAACGGTGACGTGCAATGGGCCGTCGATCAGCAGCCGTTCCTGCAGGGCTACCTCGCGGTCGACTCCCTGTGGCTGTACCTCAACAACGGCAACGTGCTGGGCGGCGGGCAGCCGACCCTGACCGGGCCGTCGTTCATCGACAAGTCGAACATCGACGCCGTCGCCGAATATGCGAAAGCAGGTACCCGCTAGTGACCACCCAGGCAGACCTCGACCTGGACACCCACAAGGTCGTCCACGATGAACGGGTCAAGGAACAGAACAAGCTGCAGCGCCTGCTGATTCGCCCCGAGATGGGCGCGCTGATCGGAGCCGTCGGCATCTTCATCCTGTTCCTCATCGTCGCGCCGCCGTTCCGCTCGCCGGAGGCGATGGCGACCGTGCTGTACGCCAGCTCGACCATCGGGATCATGGCGGTGGGTGTGGGCCTGCTGATGATCGG